>Ga0247782_1000386_pt1 | contig 34334 bp, 25 predicted proteins | sample UWRJL019104C5_FD_179928 | JGI IMG/M metagenome (GOLD analysis project Ga0247782, IMG submission 179928) | Plant litter microbial communities from Arlington Agricultural Research Station in Wisconsin, United States - UWRJ-L019-104C-5 | ecosystem: Environmental > Terrestrial > Plant litter >...
TGTTGTGTGTTTTAGATAATAGTTTTTTTTTTTTTTTTTTTTTTTTTGCTGCGGTGTAGGAGACTCATAGGCTACGGGGCGAAACGATTGTTGATGCGAATAACGGTAGTGCCATGATTCAAGGCTGTACATGCACTAAGTGAACTTGTATCGATATCACCCTGGGTCTTTTATACTACTTTATTAAGCGCGGCATAGGATGCGACGTAAGGAGTGATGGGGACAGGATCCAAGAGTAACGGGCATGGTATAATAAGTAAGCAGGTCGGTGTAGGGTCAAGCATGCCACTACCAGGGAAGCGACAACAAGCCAATAAACTTTACCAGGATAAAGCCCTTGATATCTACCGACATATATATATATCTCATACCTACCCATATAACTGTCTACCTAAGTAAAATGATCTGTAATCTTTTCTTTGTTATATCTACCCTAACTTCGCCTATATCTTCTCGCCCTCCAAGATGGGCTTCGCCTCATCGCTCCTCCACCAACTAACGCCCTTCTCACCGGGGTACGTGAACCTATCCATGCTCTCCGGCTTCATCTCGACGCTGTAGCCCGGACTCATGGGGGTTTGGTAATATCCGTCCTTGACAGCCGAGGGGTGGAGGAAGTGCTCGTGGAGGTGATCCACGTATTCCAGGACCGACAATTTGCCGCTGACGACGACGTAGTCGATGGTGCTCAGATGCTGCGTGTACTCGGGCAGACCAACACCACCGGAATGCGGCACGATGGGGACACCATACTTCTTCGCAATAAGCAGTACGGCTAACACTTCGTTCACGCCGCCTAGTCGGCACGCGTCGATCTGGCACACATCGATGGCGCCGGCCATGATCAGCTGTTTGAACACTACGCGGTTCTGACACATCTCGCCCGTCGCTACGCCGATACCATATTCCCTCAGCGCGTCGCGGATCGCCTTGTGGCCGAGGATATCGTCGGGCGACGTAGGCTCCTCGATGAACCACGGCTGGAAGTCGGCAAGCTGCTTCATATACTCGATCGCTTCCGGCACGCTCCAGACCTGGTTCGCGTCTACCATGAGGATGTTCCCCTTATCGAAACCGATGACCTCGCGGGCGATGGATAAACGCCGTCTATCCTCCTCTACGCTCCCTCCGACCTTCAGCTTGAAGTGTCTGTACCCCTGCTTCAGCGTTTCCTTGAGCAGGCTCTTCATCTTTTCCTCGCCGTAGCCGAGCCAGCCGGCACTGGTCGTGTAAGCGGGGACTGCCCGACTCTGCAGGGCCTCCTGGAAGCGCTCCGCCTTCCCCTTCTCGCTCTCCCGTAGCAGGGCTATAGCATCCTCCGGCGTGATGGCGTCGGTGATGTACCGGAAGTCGATACAGCGGACGAATTCCTCGGGTGTCATCTCCGCCACGATCTGCCAGACAGGCTTCCCCAGGCTCTTGGCCCACAGGTCCCAGATCGCGTTTACGACCGCGCCAAGGGCAAGGTGGATCACGCCCTTTTCGGGCCCGATCCAGCGGAGCTGTGAGTCGTTAACTAGATAGCGCCATGTCTTGCCCCAGTCTGCTACCAGAGAGGACAGTGTGCGTCCTTTGACCCTGTCGCCTAGGTGGTCGATTGCTGCGCATACTATGTCGTTACCGCGGCCGATGGTGAATGTCTGCGTTGAATCGTCAGTCATGCGGTGTTCTGGAATTGTTCATTTGGGTCAGGAGAGCTTACCATGCCGTGGCCTGTGAGTTCCGAGTTTGTCTCTAGGATGCAGTATGCTGAGGAGTAATCTCCGGCTGCATTCATGGCATCGGATCCAGTCTTGTCTAGAGATGTAGGGAACCGGACATCCCTTGTTCTCCAGCTGGTAATTGTTATATCGGGCATGTTGGGCACCTCAATTGGGTGTTTGCTATTTTCGAGAGGCGTCTAAGAGCAAGACGACCGGGGTGTGATGCTGGTATGATAAAAAAAGGCTGTTTAGACGGAAGGCGGGGATGGGGCGAGTGTAGAGAGTGAGGAAGAAAAAGATAGGGCGAGGAAGGGAGACGAGAAAAGAACACAGCCCGTAGGTAGGTACAGTATTTCACCAGCATTTATTTTACTTGATTTTCGTCATATATCCTGTAGTACACTTGCCTAACTACTAAGACACCGAGAAAGACCATCATCCCGCTTCGCGATTTCCCACATAGGTCCCCGGTATCGTCGTCTCCCTCTCTCCGTGGGGTAATGAATCTGGGAGGGAAAGAACGAGCATTAGTATTAGTGGGGCCACCGTCCCATCATCAGTCTGAACAAAGCTTCTAAGCAAGCGTTGTGATTGATGGAAAATTGGGGGAAAACAATTCCCACTCAGCTAAGCCCATATTACCTTAGGCAGCGAAAGACATCGTCGAATGGCTTGATCATTTCCGTCGTCTACGCCCGATATCTGCAAGTAGGTAAAAATCAGTCACGATGCATTTTTGGAGTCCATGGAGAAATCTCTGATGGGTGGGGTTTCATAAGCGTCGTATTGGAGATCAGGCTTCTCGATTGGGGTTATGGACTAGTATCCTATATATGTGTGTGTACCTCAGCGGTGGCACATATTGTCTCTCCCCTCTCAGCTGTTAAAAGCCTCTTTATTGTTGGTCAGCATGTATACTACAGTGGCTTGAAGGCTGCAGCTACTCGTTCTCGAGCCATGTATCGACGCGCGTACAGTAATACACATTTGGTTATCAGATATTAGGCGGGTATAAGACTACATGTAGGTACCCCACTGAGGTACCACATGGTTCAAGATAGCCTCTTCGTATTTCGAACTCTGAGGTGACAAGGAAACATACTTCCGGATGCTTACAATCGTGTGCCACTCTTGCTACGCCAGTCCGGATAGATCGTCTGGTTATGATTAATTTCGTGACACAGTCACTTGTGAGAAGACCCTTCTCACCATTTGGACACCTAGCACGAGCACTTTATGTCCGTAAGTCAAGGCTTTACACAGAAGCAAGATGTATATGTTGATAAATTCAACGATTACCAGCCAAAAAGACATCATAGGAATAACGAGCGTCCAGTACGCGTATACGGAAAAAATTCGATTCCCCAATAGATACACTTACGCCTGTCGTTATCCTCCTCATACACCACGATCAAATATAACAATTCGTTGCCAGACACATCATCATTTCATGACCTTAGGGGCTGAAGTGTAAACCCGTGGCGATATTACTCCAGTTGGCTCGGAACGAATCCAGCGGCGGGTTCGTCCTTGGTCGCCATGGTCCTACACTTCCGTACCTGGGGAGAATCTTCTCTGCAGAATTGCTGTAGGTGGATGTTAGCTGCCAGATCCTTTGGGCAGCTCCGTTGCCCTCCGGGGGCACGCGCGGAATTGCCGTTCGGACTCCTTTTGACTTCATGTATTTTAGAAGACGGATGAGCGCTAGATGAAATGATAGGGTTAGTCAATACCCCTTTAAAGATGTGGATGTTATGCGAGAATACTCACTTCTGGCTGTGTTTTCTGCGCCGAGCGTCCATGCGGCATTGACATAGCCAATGACAAACATGAGATTGGGAACCCCTTCGACCATGCAACCATTCCACATATATCGCCCGGCCCAGTCGATCTTTTCGCCGTTGACGGTCACCGCGATGCCGCCACCCAGCCTCATCTGGAGGCCAGTTGCCGTCACTATGGCATCGGCTTCGATAGTGGTCCCGTCCTTCATGCGGATACCACTCTCCGTCACAGTGTCGATGCGGCCAGTGACGATGTTGGTGCCGGGATTATCCCGAAGAGCCTGGAAAAAGTCTCCGTCGGGCGAGAGGCAGACTCGCTGTTGCCACGGGGCGTATGGAGGCTCGAAGTGAGGGCTCCAGGAGATGCGCTTGGGCAGCAATGGGATCGTCATCCGCATGAACATCCTGCGCGAGTAGTTGGGGAAGTACTTGCACATCAAGACCACCATATACTGTTGCCATAGGTACTTCTGATGAAGGCAGAACCCTGCGAAACTCCTAGGCAAAATCTTCATAAACCAGGATGTTGCTGGGCTGCTGTTTACCTGGGAGGCGATGTAGGAAGGGCTCCTCTGCACCATGGTGACTTCCGCCGCCGTCTCTGCGAGGGCGGGTATCAAGGTGATGGTGGTCGCACCACTTCCGATGACGGCCATCTTCTTGCCGCTGTGGTCATACTCTTCTGGCCACCACTGCGGATGGATTACTTTTCCTTTGAAGTTCTCTAATCCAGGGATGATGGCCTGGAGCGGCTTATCGTAGTCGTAATAGCCGGTTCCAAGAATGACGAAGTTTGCTTTGAAGACCTTCTTTTGGCCGTTGTGGTCCGCTGTTATCGTCCACCGCTCAGTCTCTGACGACCAGTCGGCGGCGAGGACGTGATGGTGGAAGCGGATGTAACGGTCGAGGTTATACTTAGCGATACAGTTCTTCATATACTCTTTGATCAGCGGCCCTTTCGCGATAGGACAATCGTACGGCCAAGGCTCCCAGGGGAAGCCGAATGTGAACAGATCAGAGTCGGATCGGATGCCTGGATACCGGAACAGATCCCAGGTCCCACCCACATCGCCCCGGCCTTCGAGGACGGTGATGGTAGTATTGGGGGATTCGGTCTGGAGCCGGTAGGCAGCATTTATACCAGATATCCCGGTGCCGACGATGAGCACGTCGAATGTCTCGACCCCGGCGCTACCGTTTTGTTGGTTCCCCACGCCCATTTTTGTTTACGGTGGAGTGAATGTGTGCAATATAAGTGCCTGCCAAGCCTCTTCAAGCCACTTGAAGCCTCTAGCGGCGTGGTGAGCGTGAATAGAGACAGGTAGGACTGGAAAGTGCGACGCTGGGATTATGAACGACCAGAGCAACAGCGGTGGACGGCTTGCAGCATGCTTAAGTATGTACGGCAAGCCACAGAGTCACAAAAAGCCGTTGAAGAAGCACAGATCGGGCCCAAGGGTTCTCGTTTTACGGGGCGGGTCGATGCATGTCTTTAGTGGATGCTTAACCTAATATATCCCCTGGCGCCTCCCGTTTTTGGAGTTCTCTCAACGTGGGTCTCTATGTCTCCCCATGTTCATCTCATGCTGCATAGTATGTAGGTGTCTCAATACATAGTACATGCACACCTACCGTCTAGACTCTGTTGGAACTAGACGACGTACGTCATTACCAGTGGCTGTCGATCCCCGCAGCAAAACGATCTCCGCTTGATTGGATGCTTTATTCGCGTTGGCTCTGTATAGCGACTATGCGCTGGTTCCCTCTGCCAAATGAGACGTCGAGTTCCTATCGTCCGGGGACGACATAACATCATACAAGCCGAGGCCCCATCTGGGTGCACTGTACATACTGTTAACCGGGGTAGTCTGTCTGTCAGACGGCACCGGGTAGACAGCTAAGTTAGGCCGCTAGTTGCGAACTTACCCCGGCTTTTTGCCTAGTAGGGTATAGATACCCCGGTTTCTTACCTAGTAGGGTATAAATACCCCGGTTTCTCACTAGCCGGAACCCCGGCGGACAAGACGCGCTATTGGGGTGGCAGGACGGTAACCGAAGGTTGGTGGGACTGTTAGCAGTATAATTGTTACTAGTCTCTGTTATATAGCGGTACTGAGACTACTAATCTTCTGCCTATTGAGACTCTGCTGTACAGATGTAGAGGCCAGGCCTTTTGGCTTATCTCCAAACGCCGGCCAATCCAAAGAGTGGAATTCCAGATGAGCCGAGGCGTGCCACTAAGACATGTTGAGAGAAAAATAGAAACGTTCAAATACTTTCAAAGAGCTGTGTGTGATAGGTACGGTGTATTCGTCTAGGGTCGACAATCAACCACGTCAGACGTTCACTATACTGTGTTGGGCGTCGGTTTTCCACGGATTCCGAGGTGTCAAGCTTATCCCGCGTGCCATTGTTGATGGAACCAAAGTTGACTCCAGAGTTAGGGCTTACGTGCTTAAAGAATTTCTGTGATCGTCCTCAAGATCCGCCGCATCATATGTTAGTTGTAGTACACAATTTTGGAAGGCTACCCTACATACTACAGTACATGTGTCTCTAGGTATAGTAATGACCAACTCGAGAGTCTTGAATAAGCGGAGAGGTTCCGCCGCTCTCCCTTGAGTCTCCAAGAATCGTGAGGCGTCAGCCTGTATTTTATATTCTTGCTAGTTAACAGCACAAGTCAAGAACACCATCGATGGTGAGAGGCTTTGGGGGGTGTAGGGCGCGCGTATGGACAGAATGGAAAAATGCAGGTGGGTTAACGACATGCAGTGCGTTGACTACCTGCCTCGTAGTTGTCTCCCGTCGTCACTACAACAAATACATGATTCGGAGATGTGGAGCTGTGCAGGGATATGTAAATCCGAGTGCACTTCGAAATGACCTTTACCAGTTCTATTGAGTCCAGGGTATCTATTCGCGATAGAGAAACGCAGGCAAGACCATATCTAAAGATTAGTGCGCTTGTTGCGCTTCTAGAAATACATGACCACCTGAGTACCTAGAGAATGAGATAGATGTAGATGATAGCAAGAGCTAGATCACCGCAGTATCTGTCCTAACTAAAGACTTTGTTTTGTTGCGACCGGGAGCTATACGCAGAGAGTTGTCGACATCGACTTGTTTGCCAAGCCTCCGGTGTGTTTGCAGTAGGTATGTACAGATGTAAGGTTAGGTGAAAGCAAAACCCTGTGTGTAAGCGAGACCAATGAGCTACCCCGGATTCTAGAAAGCGTGATCGTTCGAACTAAACATCCGCCAAGGAGGAGCTATGGCTGTATGAAGGCTAAACCGCAGAACACCAAGACAACTGTAACAGTCATAGGCAGTGACGTTGACTCACCACCGTATCGCCCGTATAATTCCCCTCGTTTGTCGCGTATCAACAAGAATCGCGATAGTGAACGGGAATAAATACGGGTAGATAGGTAAGATAGCAATGATGGCAAATATTGAACAAATCGCAGTGAATAAGATATATTAAGTGCCTTTCCGTGTAAACCGGCCACAATGATGTCTAGCGACAAGATTAACAACAAGAATGGGAGCGTGGAGCTCACGGCAGAATGTCTTTGCAAAGCCAACAAGTTCACATCTCATGTCCAGCGCGCTGAGCTCCCTCTTAGGGCTGTCTACTGCCACTGCGATTCATGCCGCCACGTGACGGGCGCCATGCACACGAGCGACATACCGTGGCACGGCGATGGCGCGGCAATTCACTCGGCCGAAACTCTGCGGCGCTACGCCTTCTCACAGCGTCTCGGGCTGCTTTTCTGCGGCACCTGTGGTACGCCCCTGTTCTTCGAGACGCGCGTAGAGGGCTCAGCTATCCATAAATACGGCGTCCTCACCGGCGTCCTAGCAAATGTCGATGTCAAGAGTCTGTTCAAGATCACGGACCATATCTTCGTGGGCGACACGCTAGATGGCGGCGCCACGCCGTGGTTCTGCGATACTAATGACGATGGTATCGAGAGACCCAGGCTCTGGCACGGACAGATGGATCAGAGCGAACTATTGGAGCGGCCACTAGTTGCTAATTCGGACGCCACCGTATTAGCACCATCGACTGATGATAAAGAGAACAAGAGCGAGAACGAGAAAGACGAGATCCCCATACGCTGCAAGTGCGGGGGTGTTGACCTGGTCCTCCGTCGACCTATCGCCGACTACGCCACCAAGGCGCGACCGGAGCTACCGTGGTTCGTCGACCCAGTCTCCAACAAGAGCCTTGGTGGTTTTGACGCCTGTGACTCGTGTCGTCTGTCCTCGGGTACGGACGTCTTCAATTGGACCTTCTGCCTGATGCAGCACTTGTCTTTCCCGACGTCGGGAAATGACCCCTTCCCACAGTCAACCATAGAGCTGAAGAAAGTCGTTGCCGCGCCTGGGTCAGACCGTGATTCTCGCTGGGGCACCCTCACTTTTTACGAGAGCTCGCTCGATGTCCAGCGCTACTTCTGCGGTCGATGCTCCGCTACCGTATTCTATGCTGCCGACGACCGGCCGGAGATGGTCGACCTGGCTATTGGTTTACTTTGGAGCCAGAATGGAGCACGGGCTGAGGAGCTAGTCTCATGGGACTTTGGCGGTAAAATGGTCTGGAGACAGGATGCAGTGGGTGGATGGCGGGAATGTTTCATAGAGAGGATTGAAGAGGCAGCGGACCGTTGGAGAATCCAAAGAGGTCTCCCAAAGAATTGGCGTCGGATACAGAATGAAGAGGCAGCCAAAAAGGAGAGGATGTGATTTTGTGCGGAATTCCGTCATCAAATACAAACACAGAGGTTGGCTTGGCTACCGCTCTTCATTGGTATCTACCTATAAGAATATGATTTTTGTAAGCCTACCTGGCTATGTTGTTGAGTGCACAGTTGCAGAGCCATCTTCACGGACTAAGGCCAATAACTTGCTATTTGCAGCGGGTATTATTTGCACATCAATATTTTATTTGCTTTGAGGTATCTGTCTAAACCGCGTCTGAAATAGCCTGCGCCGTGTTCCCGACTTTTAAACCGACATGGGTCCGATGAATGCACCGCTGCGGATTTAATGCAGGAAAACGCAAGTGGAGATCTAATGCCGATTTTCTACACCTTGTCAGCCGCCATCTCACATGATAACCTCGTTCGCCACATCCTATTACGAAGTCAGTATGATGATGTTCGTACTGCATGTGTAAAGCTAGATAGAACTCACTCTCTTCAACTCCTTGAAAGGCAAGCACACGCAGTTTTGCACCCGAACCTCGTCGCCGACGCCGCATTCCTTGCCTAGAATCGTGATGCTCTGGACCTTAACGCCGTTCTTCACAATGCTAGTACTATGGCTTGTGACCGGGGTAGGAGTACCCTCAACACGAGCCCAAGCACCCACGCGACTATTCCAGCCAACAATCGAGTAGAGAACACAGGCATCGTGCTTGATCTCGGCGTCTTCGAGTACGATAGACTCCTTAATACGGGCACCGGTACCGATAACGGCGCGGGGCCCAATAGAGACATTAGGACCAAGCTTGGCGCTAGGATCGACCTGGGCAGTCGGGTGGATGAAGACCGGCGGGAGGATATTTGGGGATGGCTTGGCTAGATCTCTGGAGCCGGTCTGCTGTGCTTGTTGTAGGTAGAGAGCATTAGCCGGAACGGCAGAGCCAGCGGTCTTGATCTGGCGCCAGAAGTCCTTGGTCTCATGGACGAAGAACTGTTTGCTGTCGGCGAGGTCGCTCAGAATATCCTGCTCCAAGCGGATGACCTCGTTCTTGCGCTCTTCATCCTCGTCTGCTATGAAACTCGACTCGAGGTTTTCGGAAGATGGGTATGACACGAGGCGCGGACGATCGGTTCTTCGCTTAATGGCACTCCTGATGCTAGGGAAGATAGCATCGACGCTGAAGAGATAGACGCCACAGTTGATCAGGTTGGAGATATGGCTCTCGGGCTTCTCGACGTAGTGCAGCACACGGCGGGAGTGTTGGTCTGAGACGATGCAACCGAAATTAGTGGCGGCATCTTGGCTTACACGCGTGCCGAGAATGACGGCCTCCGCATCTTTGTCGTCGAAGAGCTTAGACATCTCATTCAAAGGGAAGGAGCAGCAGACATCAGAGTTGAGGACGAATATGCGCTCGGGCCGGCCTTTAAGGATGGCATCTCGGAAGTGGTACAGGCCACCGGCAGTGCCCAATGCCTGGTACTCGCGTAGATACTTGATAGGGAGATTGGGGAATTCGGTGGCAGCGTCCTTGATGAAGTCTTTGAAGACGGACTCGTCGTAGTAGCCTATCATGCATACTTCCTGAATCGAGGGTACTTTGGCGATGGCAGTCAGACAATGCCAGATAATCGGGTGGCCGGCGACATCGAAGAGAGGCTAGCCGGGAAGTACCAGTGTTAGTCATTCCACTGCGTGTTTAATTACAACTGCATCTAATCCCACTGCAAAGCAATTGATGAGATGTTGCGATATTCACTTACCTTGGGAACATCAAGAGACAGAGGTCGAAATCGGGTGCCTCGAGAAGGTCCACCGACCTAGAAGCAAGCAAGCATACCCGAGTCAGTCACATCAAACAGGTTACACACATGGAGTGTTATAGTGGTGTTGGTGGGGCCTCTCGGAGACGGGTAACAGAGACGGAGACTGCCAGAAATTAGGAAGTGGGTTTTCATTTACACACCAGGATAATTGCCTTGTCCTTGCCCGGAGCACCGTTGCCTTTCTCTCGGTGCGGAACTTGAAGCATGGTGGGTTTTGTTGATCTCAAAGTACTTTCTGTGGACGTGCTACGTAGAACAATATGGGGAGACAAGAGTCAAGAGGCAAGAGAGTGGGTGGAAGAACTTGAAGGAGAGAAGTATGTAGGGAAACAAAGGATTGTAGAGGCGGTGATGAAAGAAAAGACACCGCACACGCTTTAGTCTCTGTTCAGGGTGTCAGTTGAATTCACCCAATGACAATTGTGTTGCGGTCGTGGTACGAATGGTACTTCACAATATTTAACTATGTAGGTAAGTACTTATTGTGCTTCGAAAGGTTCGTCAGGTTCCAAAGATCACCCACTTGGAGGGGCACGATTCTTATCCTAGTAAGGTACGGGACCAACCAGAAGGCCTGTCATTGGGACATGTGGGGTTGTATGGGCTTGATGATTGGTTAAAGCTCTGGCATCTGCGGCCCGGGTGAGGTCACGGCAGGTACTGCTCGAGGTAGGTACGTCGTACTGTTGGTCTCTGGAGTTTATGTATAATCTCGTCGTTACCTGATACCTACTAGGTTGGCTGGTCTACTCAACTTAGTACCCTTGATGACAGATTTCAAGCATTTCAACGGGGCGGGCAAATCACTTTAACGGTGACACTTCCCCAGGACTTGATGCTGAGTTGGGCAGAACACGTAGATAGGAGGGGGCATGGCTTGAACATATGCACTTTCCCTCTCCTCAAGCTGAATGTTATTGTTACAGTTGCCGCTTTTCTATCCTCTAGAAATATCATGCCTTCCCGCGTAAAGAACGGAGGCCACATAGCCTTGTGGGCAACCAACTTATTTATCGTCAGCAGTCTCTTCCTTTGCCAGATCGTGCTCCTTCAACAATGCTGTAATTTCATCCGCACTCCAAAGCCTTTGGTAGATTTTACCATCTTTTGTCTGCCCTACAGTAGCGAACTCAACTGGGGTGTGTGTTAGTGATCAGCCTATACAATACGTTAGGGTGATGGTGAAGGCTGCGCTTACTCTTCTCGCTGCTCAACTTGGTCGAGTCCATCGTCTTGCTAAGAACCTTCACTGCCATCCCGCAAGCCTCTTTCAGAGTACAGTCCTCCTTGTAGTCTTGCTTCAATAAACTATCCGCACTAGCTTTGTTCGCACCAGCACTCGTGGCTTTCCAGCCGCCGTAGTTACCCGAAGGGTTGCTCAGGTACAATTGGAACTGTCGCTGCGGGTCCCATCCAGCGTAAATGAACGACACACCAAACGGACGCAGACCACCATGTTGCGTGTATCCTTGCTTTAGATCGCATAGTCTTCGTACTAGTTGTTCACAGGGAATATCTTCGTTGTAGGTGAGGAGGTACCGTTGGGCGGCTTGTCTGGCGTAGTTGATGAGGATATTGGCATCGGATGTCATTCCAGCGACGGCGCAGATCATGTTGCTATCTCAGTTAGCCGACATGCAAGGTATATACCGGCCACTGAAGGGGGTTGAGTCCATAGACTTACTCGTTCAGAGTATATAGTTTTTCAGCTGAGGTATCTTGTTCTAGCAGCTTCGATGTTACCTTGCGCTCGGCCGCCAGGACGATACCATCCTTTGCAAGAATGCCAATCGCAGTGCCGGCATGGGAAATGGCCTCTAACGCATACTCGACCTGGTATAGGCGGCCTTCGGGAGAGAAGATGGTAGTCTACTACACAGTTAGCGAGAACACTTGGCGCAAGATGGCTTAGAAAGCTTACCCGTGAATCGTAACGGCGAGACATGGTGGGCGGTGCAGCTGTAGAAAGTGATCAAGCTGAACCTTCACAGCCCCGTAATGTTGGTACTGATTTATGCGAGCGAAAAGGATTGAAATTGAGGGGAAAGGGAAGGTAAAATAGAATTGAAGGAGGAATGTCTTGTGTTATTTACTTGCGATTTGCTGATGTGGTTTGCTTGCAAAGACGGGTTCGTGATAGGTAAAGCTGCATTGTAGGGATAGGAGCCTGTCAACCTGACGAGGCTTGGAGCCACAGCTGCTAGGCAAGAGCTTCGGACGCGTACAGTTGGGCCTGCTGTACCTACCTACATTACCTCTCTACATAGTAGCAGGGTCCTTTGTACCTTAGGTATGTACTTTAGCTAAGAAGTACCTGTGTACTTATACACATACGTAGTACATACCTTAGGTACCTAGCTCCCTCTGTATATATAAGCCACAGTCACCAGCCACTCAGCATATCAAGGTAGGTAGATGGAGTACATTTACTCTAACAACTTATATAGGCAAGCTTGTATCATATTACTGGTAGCACACGTTTGTTCAAATGCAGGTGAAAACAGTATGACTGTGTATAGAAGTATCCATACTCTTGGAAGCCCGGCCTACATATATGCCAGAAGGATATTCAAGGTAATATACTGCTGTATAGGGTATGCTTCCAGTGGTTTGTATTGAGATTGGTAGTACTGGTACCTAAGTGTGGGGTAAGGGAGGAATGCAAGGCATTCTGACTCCGACCACCGATGACCAGATTGACTGATAGGAGCATGCTAACAGGACTTAAGGCATGTGCTTACAGCTCAAGCTCAGTGCGTTCTTTAGCTACTTCCTGAGGTTAGGTAGGTACACGTATAGGCACCTTTATTGTGGCCCCACTCGATTACATTGTCATGTCTTTATTGGTCCTGGTTGCTACTTGCCTCTAGTACCCCTTCTTCCGTTATTCCTTTTTCCATTTATCTCCACCCCAACATTGCTTAACGTGTTGAACCCTCTCCCTCACCTCCACTACAACAACCCCGAGTAATCGCGACGTCGGCGCCTGCTTGCAACCACGATATACCCGCACTGCCAATGCCAATTGCTCCGTCGCGTCAATAGAGACAGTTTTTCCTCAGAATTTATAAGTAATCGGGCTCATTCCTCATCCGCAGGCTGTTGATTTGTGAGCTCGGCTACAAGCTTGGTCAACACGCGACAGGACAGTTTTGCCGCACCTCCACCCACAATACTCTTTCGCATCGGTTTGATCAGGTTGCGACTTTTCTTTTCCCTCAACTGTTCATCCCTCTTAAGTGTATCAACACCATACACTGCGAAATCAGACGTTAGAATAGTAGCGGGCTAGGTATTGCTCTTTTGGCATTAGGGATAACTTTCCGTCGAGACATACCTTTAGTTGATCCTTCGTGGTCATCTGCCACCTCTCGACTTCTCCTCAGATTGTAGTTCAGGAGGGCATTGTAGAAGTATGAGTGTTGCATGAAAGCCTTTTGCCTGCCAAAGCTATTCTCTGTAGACAATTCGACCTGTGTTGCGTCATTGGCACAATAAACTCGCCTATACTAGTTGTGCCAGACAGGATCAAACATTACTCTCCACAAGATGTCCGGTAAGCGCGTCACCTGCTAAAGCTTTGTGGCCAACGGGCCATTCATATAAGAACTCAGAACCATATCTTGATTTCCCGGACGGTCTAACGTTACAATATGTTATGTCCTTTGCCGATTCCTATAGCAGCCAGCCCAATATATACCGGAGAGACACTTGTCACTAACGCCCCCCTTTCTTTAGGTGAACCCGAGCCTCGCCGATCAGTCCGAGCCACTAAGGGCCAGCATACAAAGGCATTTGACCAGCTAGAGAATGGACCCGAACCGCCGAAACGACGCCAGACCAAGAAGAGCGCGAAGAAGGCCGCCGCCGAGAAAGAAGACAAGCAAGAAGAGGACGAAGAGATCATCCGTTGCATCTGCGGCGCGACAACACAAGATGATGATGATGCGAACGAGCCTTGGATCGCCTGTGACAAGTGCGGTGCTTGGCAGCACAACGTCTGCATGGGCATGAGTGTCTTCACCGAAGATTTAACTAAGGATTACTTCTGCGAACAATGCTCGCCCCAGGACCACAAGGAGACGCTCGAGGCCATCAAGAGAGGCGAGAAGCCTTGGGAAGACAGACGCCAGAAATACGAGGACGAAAAGAAACGAAAGAAGACTAAGAAGAAGACCAAGCGGACTAGCGATCACAAAGATAAAGAACGTGCTTCACCCAGCGTCTCTACTACTAAAGCACAGCAGCCGTCACCAGCCCCAGATGTGAAGAAGGAAAAGGAGGAGCCTGCCCAGGAACCACCGCAGAAGGGGAAGCGCAAATCACGAGACCACTCCCAAGGCCCTGCCGTCAAACAACGTAAAGTTGCCGAAACCCAAGCAACGCCTATATACCCCAAGTATTCGCCCCCTGCCGATATTCCGGAGACGATCCAAAAGCTCGAAGGCACAAGAAGGCAAGCCGCACTCGGCCTGCAAAAGGCCCTCGATAGTGCCATGGATCAAGCCGAGAAGAAGAAACTGTACGCCCTTCCGGACGGCTCTAGCAAGAAGAACATTTCGGAACGATTGGCGCTGGAGATTGAACGCGCATTTGTGGACACCCATCCACACTCATCTCAGAATGCGGCACAACTACGGGCTCTAGTGTTCAGCCTGAAGAATAATGTTGAGCTCGCTGCTCGGATCCTGAACCGCACTCTTCCACCTACGTCCTTCGTAGTGATGACTGGTGACGAGCTCGCGACCAAAGAACTCCAACGCGAAAACGCCGAGATGAAGGCTCGTGCCGAGAAGCAATCCATTCTCATAACTGATGACGGCCCCAGAGTGCGACGGACACACAAGGGAGAAGAAGTAGTGGAGTCCGAGAACTTTCCTATGGCAGTAGATGAAACCCCGTCCCAGCTTCGTCAACAGGGGATTCGAGAGGCCGCCGAAGCCAAAGAAGCAGAAGAAAAAGCGAAGGCCAGTGCGGGAGCCGAGACAACCAGTGGCGAGAGTGGAAAACCAACTCCTCGACGGACCTCTTCGGGCCCGCTACGAATCGACACACAGCCTTCACAGTCACCCAAACCGTCGGACTTCGACCTCGGTAAGGTCTTCTCGAGCGTACGGTCACCTTCCGCTCCCCATCAGCGACGAGCCTCGACTCACGTCCGATCAGCTGGCCCCGGGGACGACCCTGATGTGGATAGACTCTTGCAGGATGATGGAACCGACTCTCCTCCGTATTCCCCAACCGAGGACATCAACCCGGATGTGGTTTGGCGTGGACCACTGACCATGACCAACGTAGCGGACATCCCTACTATCGCCAAGTTTGTTGGTGGTGCGGACTTGAGTAAAATCAAGGGCATCGCCTGGAAGGACCTGATCCCGCCCCTTCTCACTGTTTGTGGGCGGATACCAGAGGAGAAGGCGGTGCCGTACCTATGCGGACTGCGATATAATAACCAGATAGACCTGGTTATTACAAGCCTCTCCCCCGCCCGCGCGAATAACGAAGCCGATCGCAAGCAATTCCTAGCAGTAGTAGAGTACTTCAAGTCGAAGAAAAGGTACGGCGTCGTGGGTGAGCGGAAATTGGGCAATGTCCGCGATACATATCTCGTGCCGGTGGCGGAGGGCGATGGGCCCATCCCCGAACCCATGCAGAATATCGGCGATCATCTCATTCCTCCAGCGCGGACAGAACCGATGCTTCTCATGGTCTTCGTGGTCAGGGACGAAAAGCAAACCCCCATACCCCCCGAACAAGCTCGATCCGAGTTGCAGCAAAGCCAGACGGGTACTCCATCTCAGGCCACTCCGGTACCTCCGCCCAGACACCCGTCAATGTCAGGTCCTCCCTGGTCACCTGCCACGCCCCAGGGCACGTTTAATACACCCACAATTCCCCCCCCGCAGTACAGTCACACGCCGATACCGCCTCCTAAAATACCGGGTCAGCCAACGCCGCCCCTCTCGGCCCCGCCGCGTCCTTCTCCGCAAGCTGCACCTGTGCCTGTGCCTGTGCCTGTACCTGTACCTGTACCTGTACCGGCCGGCGCGACCCCAGCGTCGCCAGTGCCTAATCAGGATCCTAATCTCAATGTCGTGCGGGCAGCCCAAGCAGAGGGTGAAATGAAGGCTCGTCAGGTTCTTGGCCCACTGTTTAGCAGCTCTACTGTGACGTTCCTGTTGCCTCATGCGGCCCGCATGAAGGAGGGTGAATGGAACGCTGTCAGGCGATGCCTGGAGCGGGATTCTCGGGCTCGAGACGACCTCCAGCTTCTCAGCAAGCTGTTAACGGAAGAGGGTAATGCGAGGAAAAATGCACCCTCGCCACACCCATCTGCCCCTTCTCCCGGGGTCGTGCAGACAACGCTTGCAGCGGCCGCGAACACTACGCCAGAAGCAGCCTCAACAACTCAGCCGAAGGCTTGAAGATAATTTATTAGTGCTGTGGTCGATCGGAAGTGGAATGCAGTCTATTCGAAGTACATAGGTTTCAATATTGCTGTTCAGTAGTATCATGTTCATATATCCATAGTGCACCGAATGGCGGTTTTTGTGTTTCAAGGACCCCCGGGGGTAGCTATTATACAGCTTCTCCGGCTCTGCGCTGTGTTCTCATGCGCCTCGGCCATAGCTGCGAGAACGGTCTTAATACGGAGTAGCGCAAAAACATGTTTTGCCTGAAATAGTGAAATGAAGCAGTATGAAAAAGACATGATGATTTCTTCTGTTAAAATATGATCCGTAGATAAACCCCTATCTCTGACCTATTACTATAAGTAACATCATCGACCAAGTTATGAGTAATGACCTCCTAAGAATGCTTCCGTCCGCAGTAACAGCTGTAGCTTGCGGAGGTGCAGATGCCGGTGCAGCTGGGGATTCCGAAGTCCCCGTATCAAGGTGCCGTGTTGCAATTGTCGAGCAATCCTCGCCGCCCTGCACGCCGCAAGTAGGAGAGGAAGACTCAGCAGCAGGGAGAGCTGTACCGACAAACGGGGTACCTCCAGTCGGATATGTCATCGGCGCAGTGGTAGCTTCAGGTCCGCAGACCCCGGCCTCACACGTCTCTAGTCTAGCAGTAAAACCGAACGGGACGTCTGTAGGACTCTCGAAGTGCGGGAGCGAAGATAGGCCGAGATACGTCTCTGTGACGGCATATCGCTGGTTCTTTATCCCTACTTCGCCTTCTGTGCAGAATACCGGGTATGCCGTGGCGAATTTGCTAAGGATCGTACAACCCGGACAGTTGCAGTATATACAAGGAGGCATGGTATAGGATATAGATATTATTTCGGGGCAGCTATTGCCCCCCTTGCTAGGTTTATTGTGAGGCAGAGGTAGAGATGGGAGGCCGAAATCTGGCTGAGGCACAGTTCGGGTAAAACATTCCGTCACCGCGAATGAGGTATAAGCAAGTCGCTGTGCTATAACGATTCGGACGCACAGGGCGCCCAGGACGCACAATTTGGTTGAGATTTTGTACCCCATGAAGAGCGGCAGTCTTCGAAAGAATCCGTGAAGAGAAACATGACATGGTGGGATGAGACTTCGACCGAGATCATCTTGACAATTATGAGTAGCAGATATGGCATGCATATATGTAGAGTAGCTGTTCTCGACAAGTAAGCTGTGTAAAATATGAATTTCCCATGGTCTGGATCGTTCATATCATCGCCATCTCGCCGAAAACATCACATATAACACGTCGCCGACAAGGTAAGACACTCGAATTCGGTTCCTGGAATGCATGTGAGCTGGCAAATGTGGAGTGTCTCAGACGGTCCGCTCCGGACCAGGCACTGATATCCCAAGTAACTATACCAGCCATCTCTTATAGATTATGTCTTAGACGTCCATGTGTCTCAGATGCCTATGGCTACAGATGACGAACATGTGTGGGACGTAACGACAGCTTTAATAATATAAGCTCGACTGGGCAGCTGGCTCCCCGTAAAGGGGATAGATAGATAATAGGCTTTGTTCTTGATGCCAACAAAGACTATTGAGAAAACCACGTCAGATTTTTTGACATGCGCAATTCACCGAAATGTTGGTACGCTTCGCCCTGTTGGCTTGTCTTGTTCATGCAAGCCATGGCCAGGGCGGCGGCAGAAATTGGTCGCCGCATAATAATAATCCTGGCTCCTTTTACGAACACTATAAGTCCCATGAGGATGTGAGGTCGATTTGCTATACCTACATGACGACGGTGTTGGTTACTCTGCCACTAGTATACTCAACTACAGCTCAAGGTGAGAAGGCGCCTTTGCACTCGTGTACACGCATACCCATACAACGAACTGGTACACTGGAAAGACATACCATGTAGTCCCAGTTCGAGTGAGGACTACCAGCTAACTTGGATACAGCACCGGATAACTCTAACCATCCACCTCACAATGGGGGCTACCCTACAACCCTCGTATCGGTGCCAGGGGACGTTGCACCAGGCAATGGAGATACGGCGCCTTCGACGACAGGTTACCCGACGAGTGTGAACCCTACTCAAGTGAGAGAGCCGGTAAGTGTTACCTTCCACCCCATAAGATAGCTGTGGAGGTTGAGTTCTAATGTGCTATCTACTAGATGCTGCCTGTGATCATTGGTATACAGAGATCCTGGTATCTGGGAGCGAGTGCCTACCTTCTGAGCGACGGGTTCATAACGTACAGGAAGACCGGAAACCATTTCGACTGCCGACAAGCCCAGGTCTTTCTCTTGGAAAACGGTCGTTTAGAGAAGTACAACCAGCCTGGACAGCCTATGGCCGCTTATACCGGAGCACGCTATGTTGAGTTTCGCCAATTCGTCTACGCCACCATCACCACTAGCTTCAGTGTCGTGAACGGCTTCTTGGTTTGGAGAAATAGTACCTTCTATGGTGGCGTTGCTGGATTTTGTCTGGGGCTTAATGGCAATGTGTATGCCACGTTCACGAGGTCGGGTGGTCCGAGGGGCTGTATTCCTGTCTATTTGCCCGTCTACTCGGGTAAGTCATCGCATCTAGAAGACCTAATAATGAAGAGGTAGGTTTATAGCATATTGACGCGTTTCACCTAGCCAGAGATTGTCGAAATGGCATTGTAAGAAGCAACCCTACCACCAGCGGTTCTACATCCACGTATGCGACTCAAACATCTACGGCTATCCTCAGTCAAACCACCGTATCAGCCCCAACTTCTAGCTTTACAATTACATACCCTTCGACCACGCCTGCCGGACCTACGACTACAACTTATATTCCCACGGGGCCGTACAGTACCTCCTCTTTTACTAGCCAGAGTTATCCTACGGCAAGCCCCGGCGGTCTTGGCTCAACGTCTGCCTCAACTACCACTTATTCACAAAGCGGGGGCCAGTCGACTATCACGAGTACAACCACAGTATCCAATTCGTCCCCTTCAACTTCTAGAACATTTAGTTCTGTGTCAAGTAGCAGGAGCACGTCAAGCTCGTCTGGGCAGCTATCGTCCTCTAGTTCGACAACCACCTCTTCTGCTATAGGTGCTAGCCCTACGATACCAAGCTCTACGCAGTCGACTTCCACCCCCACATCAAGCATCGGCTCGACCGAGACAACTGGATCGTCCAAAAGTACTTCGACTCCCGGAAGCACTACTGCAACTGGGAAGACTTCGCAATCGAGCACTTCGTCAACTGGGGGCAGCGCTACTGGGTCATCTGTAACCCCTACTAGGACCGGCTCAACTTCGCAGTCGCAGTCTACCGCTGGTACTTCGAGATTAAACACGGGTAGTTCAACCTCAGGACCGAGTGCCGGTGCGTCCTCGGCCACCAGTGATACAACGTCTCAATCATCTACACCTCAGTCAACGGATCAACCCCAATCATCGACAACATCCCAGCCGTCGACACGGACTTCAGGATCCGAAACCAGTCCACAGCCATCTAGCACGGGCAACGTATCAACATCAGGGAGTTCTACGCAACCTTCAAGCTCCTCGACCACTACTAGGACCCCAACCATATCAACGAGCAGTGTCACATCTAGCACTAGTTCTACGGTGGCCAGCCCGATGACGAGCACTTCATCTGAATCTAGTACGTCAGGGGCAGCCTCTAGCAGTTCTACTGTGTCAAGTTCGGGTATAACGGGAGCTTCTTCATCTACTTCGGGTCCGGCCGGTACAACAACCAGCACAACAACTATTACTGAGTCCAGTTCATTCAACACTACCTCCGAGACCTCTAGCACACCGAGCAATAGCGTGACGAGTAGTGGACAGCCAACCGTGTCGACTACCCCCTCGACGATAGTCTCTAGTTTATCCACCACTTCTACAGCTAGTTCATCCACTATAATTCTTGAAACCTCAAGCTCTAGTACGCAGGGCCGCACTACTAGTGAGGAAACCAACTCATCTACTAGTACTTCGGTATCAGGCTCTGGAACCACGACGTCGTCTCCCACTCGATCAAGTACAACCAGGTCACATACTGCTGGTACAACTACGCCTGGGTCAAGAACGATTGAAACGGGCATGACCAGCTCAGATACCACTGGTTCTGACACGTCCAGTAGCCCGACAAGTACCGAATCGGGTTCATCTACCACTGTCTCCGAAAGCTCCAGTACGGAAAGCAGTGTCACAAGTACAACTACTGCAATTTCCGGAGGTTCGTCGGCCACAGGTTCTGCCAACTCGACCACTTCACCTCCCACCTCGAGTTCGTCAGAGGCTAGCTCCGGAAGTTCTAGCACATCGAGTATCCCTACGACTTCTGGAAGCGAGGCTATGACTCTGAGCAGTACATCTAGCTCTCTATCAACCTCTCAAGGAACGACTGGCTCGGCAACTACCTCTACGAGCACAAGTGAGTCAAGCCAAAGCGGGACGACCTCCCCAAGTACAGCGACATCGTCGACTAGCTCTGAGAGCAATTTGTCAAGTAGTACTAGCCCTGCATCAACAAGCAGTACGTCGACCACGGGTTCCAGCTCTTCGACAGAGAGCTCTACTACATCACCCCAGTCCTCATCCACTGAAATCATCACATCGACGGTTTCTTCTTCGGTGGAAAGCAGTTCTTCAGAATCTCAGACAAATACGAGCGCTGCCTCAACTACAGATCCTACTAGCAAGAACCAATCAAGCACATCTGAGGTCTCGTCGTCGCCTACAACTTCCGGTACTTCAACGTCACCGACAGGCGTTACATCTACCATTTCCTCCGAAACCTCAACAAGTATGAGCTCTACTCGAATTGGAACTTCTACTTCTACTGCCGCAAATAGTTCATCCTCACCTGGCCAAGAACAAAACAGTACCTCAACAACTAACGCATCTACTTCCTCTGTAAGCAGCACGCCCTCTGCCCAGACCGCGACTATCACTACATCTAGCACTGGTACTATGAGCGAGTCCGTGTCTACGTCTTCAAGTTCTGGAACCACTACCGGCGGAGTGAGCAGTTCTTCATCTATAGCAACTGGCTCCCAGACGACTACGAGTATCTCACCAACTACAACTACAGGATCCTCAACCACCGCTGCTGTCCTAACAAGTAGCTCGGAATCCTCGGCATCAAGCAGTATCATCAGCACTGGAAGCTTTGAAACTACAACTAGCAATGGAAGTGTTACTACGACCACGCCTACTAACTCGCAAGTCACAGCGAGTAGCGCAACGTCCACATCAACGAGTAGCTCCAGCATTTCGAGTTCGAGCAATGCAGCTTCCTTGACTACACCCAGTAGCACGGTGAGTAGCACCACCACCAGCAGTACAGCCAGCAGCAACACAACCCCAACGAATACAACAAGTACCGCGACGAGCAGCACTCCCATCAACATCAGCACAGTCGACACGAGCACCATCAGCAGCAGCACAACTGGCACCGAGACCACGGGTGCTTCGAGTAGTACATCGTCGGGGGAAGCAATAACGTCAAGCACCAGCTCTACTTCTTCTGAGCCCAATGCTGTCTCGACCACCGCATCTTCAAGTACTCTCACGACCGCCACTTCGTCGTCCTCGGCTAGTACGCCGACAACAAGCGGCTCTGTCACCGTTACTAGTACTATAATGGCGTCAACAAGTACTCCCACGACCACCGCCCCATCCTCCTCATCTGGTCCTTCGACGACGAGCGTCTTAGTTACAGCTTCTAGTACTACGAGCGTATCGCTAAGCACAAGCACAACTGTCGCTTCGACATCTTCCACTAGCACTCCGACGAGTACTGCCACGGTGCCGTCAACTACAACGATTAGTGAGCCTGGTGGAATAACAATATCCGTGTCCGTATCCTTGAGCATACCTACTGTAATTCCGACACTGCCAGCCGGGTCATCTTCTAGTCAATCTACCTCAAGTCCGTCCCAGAGCTCCTCAGGTACCTCTCAAGGAACAACCCCAGTGTCGTCAACGACCACACTAGTTACCACTCCCGGTTCTTCTACTTCGTCCACTTCAACAAGTACTTCAATGACTGGGACGGCTCCTGCTTCCTCACCAACTTCGACTGTAATATCCATAGTATCTTCCACTTCTACATCGGGATCATCTTCGGTTCCAACGTCTACAGCGCCTCCCACGCCAACAACGACGTTCACTACATCACCGACAACTGGTGAAATTTCTCTAAGTGTCTCTGTCTCCGTTTCTATATCGCTACCAACGCTCCCGACGCTTCCGACGTTACCGACTCTGCTAACCCTACCAACGCAACAAACCACTACTACCATAACATTATCCACCGTCTCGGTAACTACCACTACGACACCAGTCGTGATTCCGACAACTACTACAACACTGTCAACTATCTCGAGTACTGCTACTACTACCACACCAGTCGTTCCGACAACGACTACGACTACAACGCCCGTTGTGATCCCAACCACTACAACGACAAGAACGACTACCCTGGTCACAACGACCACCCCAGCCACATTCATCACGGTCACCACGACATACACAGGTTTAACTATGTCCGTATGAGTGCCTTTCCTTGTACTCCCCTGTCAATTTCCCCATTATTATTTCCCTAACCATGGCTCTTCCCTCATAAAAAGCTAACTTCGTTTCAATCTTCCAGACCTCCACAGTCCTACCCAGTGGAACCGCCGCCGGAACAATACTCATACAACTCCCCCTACCAACCTTTACCTGCGCCGCCTCTACCGCCGCCGTCCCAGCCGGAGCCTCGTCCGGATCATCGTCTGGAACAACTGGAACGACTGGAGCAGCTGGGCCAACTGGACCAGGTGGATCAACTCCTGCGTCTGCGACCGCATCGTCCGCGTCCGCGTCCACGTCCACTTCCGGTCCTGGAGGAAATCTGGGATATATGATCCAAAACATGCGACTGCTATCCGTAAACATATCCTCCGGCGCGAGCTCTACGATCCGCAACGGCGTAGGCAACGGTTACGACCCCGTCAACGCGATCGGGTACAATTCCCTAGACAACTACCTTTACGGAACTGTCTACTACGCCCTGAACCTAAGCTCGAGCCTGATCCGCATCGGCAGCAACGGGGACTCGCAGATTATCTTGCCTGCATTGCCATTCACGCTAAGCGGCGCCCTAGGCGGTTTTCCGGGAGCCGGCGACGTGGATGAACAGGGCCAGTACTGGGTCACCGTAGGCGGGCAATCATGGGTACAGATAGACCTGAAGCCCGGGTCCGCCACCTACGGTAAAGTGAGAAACACGGGCGTGGCCAGTCTGGCCAACTTCGTGACAGACTGGGCGTGGGTGCCCGGCGGCGGCGACGCGTTGTACGGGTTCGCGTACAACCCCCTTGCGATCCTGGCGCTGTCGCGCACGTACCTGATGCGCTTCGATCGCGCGCAGAAGTCCTGGACGCAGGTTGCCGACTACGGTAACCTTGTGGGTGCAAATCAGTGGGGCGCTGTCTATGCGGGCGATGATGGCTTCTTATATGCTTCGGAACAGTCCACTGGCCAGATATGGAGGTTCCCTCTTAATGGCACCACGCCCGTTAGGGTGGCTACTGGGCCCTCTGGGGAAAATAATGACGGTGCGAGGTGTGTTAGAGCCAGGTAACACAGTACTTACGTAGCTGATAGGGAGATGAGGACAAGAGGAAGGCGATGACGGATGACGATGAGATGGGGTGGAAGACAATATGCACCGAGTGAGATAATGCCAAGGACTCGTTAGGTGAATTTGCACAGAGCAAATGATGTATCTAGGGTAAAGGCCCGGGACCAGGGGCTATAGACCGTTTCTTAGGCACTTATGTTTCTTCTTCTTATGCTTCGCATGATTTGTCATGTATATTTATTCTCGTTTTAATCATTGTTTACAAGTTTCTAATCATGAAAGGCATGTTCCTGCCGCTTCTTCGCTCGCGGTTTTGTCAGACCTAAGTGCCGCCCTCGCCCTCTAAAACAAGCTCTCACAAGCAACGTCTTGGCAGTGTATGTCCCGCAGTAGGTCATGGTAATCATGATCGACGTTCGAGTCTAGCATCTCGTCTAGATTGGCGGGTCCATTTGTAAACGCCTAGGTAATCCGAGCACGATTGTAGGTGCGGGTAGAAAAGAACAGCAGCAAGGAAAGAATAACGTAGGTTCCTATGCTCAAGACTGGTGCCTGAGTGGGTGGATCGATAAAGTTGGGAGTGACGCCGGGAGGGGGGCACCGCAGAAGGAGTTTTCCCAGGATTAAAGGAAGACATATAGATGGTCCAAATTCCAAGTTTGGGAAGGTAACGTTGACTCTTAGAACACAGCCATAGTACAAGAACTGTTGCACTCCTAGTCCAGAAGACATTCTCCTTTTCTGTTTAATATAGTTTCTGGGCTAAGTACGCCTGTGAGGTTAGCTGCATATTATAGCCACACTTAGAACACTCATGAGCATCGCATTCTCAATGGGACGCATGCCTACCTATTTATCGTATGACGACTGATCTGTCGACCTCAATGAAGAGGACATTTGGTGTGCTATCTGGCCATGGGATCGCCCTTTTGATCATGATATGCTAGCGCCAGACTTCACATCTACTCATAATGAACCTTTAATTTCAACTATTTGCTTGATCACGTCTAAATTCAACACTTTTACAAAAGCTGTACTTGGCCAAATGTGCGATCGGTTGGCTGGGGGTGAGGGGTGAGGGGTTCTGTCATGGGGTCTTCCATATGGCTCACCACAGCAACAAAAATGGGTCTACCCGTTTCGACCACTCACTCTCTGCTCGGCGGTGTTATTGGCATGGGCATCGCTTCCGTTGGTGCCAGGAAGGTCACCTGGGTTGCACCCGCGAGTGTTATCGACATCGAGAAGATTAACACCGGTGTTGCTTCAGTCTTCCTCTCCTGGGTCATCGCCCCTGGGCTGTCGGGCGCCTTCGCATCTGTCCTGTTCTTGATTACCAAGTACGGTGTCATGTTGCGGGAGGGCCTAGTCAAGAAGGCCTTCGCTTTCATCCTCTTGTCCATGCTTCTGATATGGAAGGGTGGCAACTACAAGGTTCACTTGACAGAAGCTGGCATCGCGGGTGCCATTGTCGGTGTCGGTTTCGCCTGAGCCTTGCTGGTCGCCATCTTCTTCATACCCTGGCTCTGGCGCGTGGTAGTCAAGGACGATTGGCAGATCCGCTGGTATCATATCATCCAGGGCCCTCTCCTCCTGAAGCAACCTGAGCCTCAGTCATCTCCCGCGCATGTCAAGAGTCCCATTCGCAATTTCTACGAGGGGCGCCTCACCCGCGAGGAACTTGAAGCTAAGCGTGCTGTCATTAATACTGACGATGTCGAAGCTGGAGTACACAGCCGGGTAGCAAAGGAGGCTGCTACTGCAGATGCAGACCCTTATTCGTCAAGAAGCTCAGACAAAGCATCAGAACATGCCGTCCACACTCCCACGCCTCACAAGTCTCTCATCGGTCCGAAGCCCGAAAACTTACCATGGTACTCGGGTCCCATGCTGTTCTGGTACTTCAATTTTGCCGTTTTCCACGGTGTCGACCAGGACATCGTCAGTGCGCAGAAGGAGAAAGACATGTTTCCCGGTGATCTCGAAGATGCGCACGCGCGAGCCATGTACTTCGACAACCGCGCTGAGTTCATGTACTCATTCCTGCAAATCATGACCGCGGCTACCGCATCTTTCGTTCACGGCACTAATGACATCTCCAAGTAAGTTTGCACTCACCAACTTAGATACGACGGGGTTCAAGAGACAACTAACGCAACCCTTCTTCCAGTGCAATCGGCCCCTTCGCCGCAATCTACGACATCTGGAAAACCGGCTCTATCCATAGCAAAGCGCCTGTGCCGACCTGGATCCTCGTCTTCGGAGCCGGCACGCTCGTCATCGGCGTGTAGACATACGGGTACAACATCATGCGCAACCTTGGTAGCAAGTTGACCCTCAACTCCCCCTCGCGGGGTTTCTCCATGGAGCTCGGCAGCGCCATCACCGTCATCGTAGCGACACGCCTGAAGCCCCCCCGTGTCCACGACGCAGTGCATCATAGGCGCCATTGTGGGCGGGGGCCTCTGTAACGGCGACTGGCGCATGATCTCGTGGATCTACGGCAGTTGGATCTTTATGTTGCCCATTGCGGGTCTGATCAGTGGGGTTCTGATGGGTATTATTTTGAATGCGCCTCGCTGGTAGTTCAGGGCTTGATTCGTTATAAGCAATTTCTAGAGCTTCTGAAGCGACTAGCAGATTCCCTTGCTTTGTCATGCGTAGTGTTGGGCCAACTAGCTGCGCCGCTATTCTCAAACAATTATGTGGAGGTCAGGAATACTAGCGCATGAGTTTAAATAGTCGTGTTGAGTGGTTGTTAATATGATTCATCCCTTGCCTCCCTGGGCGACTTGGCATAGCCTTGGGCACCAACGCGTCATCACAACCAATCATGGTAGGACTTCGTTTCATATTTTCTTCCCTCCCTCATACGTGCGCTGGATCATCCCTGGTTGTTCAATGTTCTAAGTTTCCGTGTGCTAATGCTTATAAATACCTCTATACGGCCACCCTGAATGGTTTCTCTGCTCTTCTTTCTTCCCTCCCTTCTCCACCTGTCAACACCATTCCTAACCTCACACTTAAAGTTATCATGCTCGCACTAAACAGATAGATATAAGCAGTAGTACTTGGTTTTATTTCTCTTTAACTACCGTCAGCCATGAAAGAGCCATGTAACCGACCGCACCCCGAGCACGGACCTGTTTGGGCTTAGCATATTATCACTAAGGAGTGTTGGTGGCTGTCTATCCTACATCTTCAGTCTGCCGACAAGAGCCGTGCAGCTTGTTTAAGGAAACACATCAACCATATTTGTTTTAGATGAAAGCAGGCATATGCAGGAGGTAAACAAGAGTTTAACAAGACTCCCGACAGCTTGAAGCTAACAATTACTTGTGCGACAAAGAGACTAGGCCGGCCCGCCAAGCAGATCAAGAGTCTAATAACGCCGATTATTACTAGTAGGGCAATAATATAGGTGTGAGATAGCTAGCGTCTCCCCATTAGCCCCAAAGTATTGTCATTAACAAGTGTCAGAAATCGAAATAATTTATACTTTACATACATCACTTACTAACAGTCCAGGGCGGAAAAATGAGCATGTTCATGCATGGCTATAACATAAAACATCGAAAACCAGGTTATACGAGGGTTACAAAAATTTGATATTGAACAAAGAACTAATCCTTCTATTGTTCAATACTATGACAACACTCCATGTATGAATGGTGGATAAATACAAAAGATAACAGCGGAATATTTGGGAAAGGAAAGGAATAAGAAAGGGATAAAACGGAAGGAAGTGGAAAACCTCAAAAGAAGAGGAAAGCCTGAGCGAAAACCTAGCGAAAACTTCTGTTGGAATCCCTTGACGGCACTCGTGACCCGGCACTGCGAGTTGACGAAAACGTGAATATTAAAGCAGAACAACTGCGACAGCATTCCTCCGAAAGTCTTTCTGTAAAATGAATGTGAGCGGCAAGACAGCTATACACAAAAGAGACATCAAGACGCGTAAAGTTGAACTGGAATGTCTCTATCTCTACTAAAGAAATGCTATGAAAAAAAATATACATCCGCCTTTACTCCTACGGCGCTGGAAACCAGGAACCGGGGACGGGGTAGATTAGAGATCATCTGATACTGGATAAGGGTTAGGTTAGATTGGACAGGGGCAGATAATAGGAGTAGATACCAGTACTGTGGATGGGTGGACAGGGGTAGGTAGAAATAAATAGATACCTCTATAATAGTTAAACAGGGATGAGGTAAGGGATGGCAAACAAAAACTTTATTTGTACGACTTGTGTTCCGCTACTGATGGACAGATGGATGGATAAATAGACGTAGCTTTGGTTACTTAGTTTATTACTTGCTCGCATTTACTTACACTTACTTACCCGGGCCTGTGCTTAACTGGGTTAGATGCTCGCCAGGTGCATATACTTTTCATGGGGATGTCATAAGTACTAGTAGGACAAGACATAATCAATACCTTATAGTCAAGGCGCTTATATCTGTGTCACCAACTAGTAATCAACACTGATTCCACTCCACAGATAAACAGATGGATACATGTATAATTCCAGTAACATTTACAAGCACAATAGTAATAGCGACAACATGTAAAGAGTTTACACACCCATTTTTAACCTTTTTTTCTTTTCTTAGTTTTACACTATGATCTCGAACACAGCGCCAGAAGGAATATAAACAATAAGAGGCAGAAGCATGCCCTGACCCATGCATACAAAAGGCTGCTGTCCCCTAAGCTTTAAGTCCTGTCCCGTCCTGTCCAGCCTCAGTCTTTAGATCTTTGTAGCAATGGTCCTTCTTTGCCTCTCATTGTCTCGTAATATGCCGTGCGGTCGGTGACGGTTTGGTGGGCAATGATCTTGGAAGCCGTGTAAGTGTACAAATTTTGTCGGCCTTTGGTGCAGGTTGTCGGTCTTGGTGTGACACGTCTGTCTTGCCAGAGATGTTTTCGTCCTCCTTCAAGGGGGCGAAGAAGAGCTAAGAGCTAGACACAAGGAGGCGCGCGTGTTCGAGAAGAGGGGAAGTGGCCGAGGTAGTAACAATCAGGTGGTGTTGGTGTGCTCATAACGTCATTCAAGGTCGTGTAATAGGTGAGGAACGGGCATGCTGATCGAAGCGAGCAGCTGTAGGGCGTCATGATACAAGTATAGGTATGAAGTGATGGTGAAGAAAGGAAGTAATGGAGGAATGAGAGGTACATGTAAGACAGCTTCCAACGGCCTCACAACCAAAAAGCAAAAGGGCATGGGGAAATATATAGAGGGTGACAACAGATGACCACCATAACCACCATGTTGCTCTTCCAAGTCTTGTTTAGCTTCTTAGTAGGGAGAGATAGCACAGTGGCAGCGCTTCACTCGCTGGATCATGGGGAACCCGAGGCCATTGCAGGCTTGGCAGACGATGTGTTGGTTGTGAGGTGTGGTCATTATGTGACCGAATCCTCGGCAGGCTCCGCAGGGAGCTTCGGACCGGACCATGTAAGTTCGTCGGCCCGTATCACTGCAGGCGCCGCACGAGGCTGCGTGGCTGTGGTCTGTGCCTTGATTAGTACGGTTGCCCGTAGAGGCGACCCCGGAGTGGGAGCGGCCACAGGCAGACATCGCTAGACCAGCGAGCTTGGAAGAGAGCAGCGACGATCAGGTAGTAGAACCGTGTAGGGCGTAGCCGGCGACAAGAGCGAAGAGATGGCACTATTGTCAGCGAAATCAGGGCCAATATCGAGGAGAGACTCAAATTGGGTTGAAGAAGGACAGAAAAAGGTGAACTGTAACCTTCCTCGTCACTCCTCTTTATACACAAAGGACGGACCAGACAGCGTGGGACATCTCGAGTAGGCATCTTCAGCAATCCTCTGATTCGACAAGGTGCAAGTCAAGGCTAGGGACAGGAAGTAAGCAGCTCAAAGTAGCAGCAGGAAGTAGAGGAGTTTTTCAAGCGTCCATAGTACCTCTGAAAGCCCTAAGACCAGCGTCCGCAGTATGTCGGGTACGTCCCTATGAAGAAGCGCACCAAGAGTAGTGTAAGTCCCAGATACGGGTTCAACTAAAATCTAGAATACATAAATAATAGACTAACCAATAAAACCATAGGACTCGATATGACTCTATGCCTTTACTGCGTGCAAGATCTGATAATGTTTAGGTCATGTGGAAGTGAAGGCGGTTAGCGTGGCGCCACGAGGTGTGTAAGCCGAGCAGCCGAGCAGCCTAGCCGGGATGGGAGGTAGTTAAAAAGCTCCGTACAGCTCATTGTTAGGTAAATCTCTCTTGCCAGGCAAGGATATCCATCTGCTGGGATTTGATTACGGGCTCTTATGGTGTGACAGCAACAAACAGAAGAGTGGACTTCGAGCAGGAGCTTGAGTAGAAGCCTAGGGTTGGTCGAAGGATCGACGCTTGTAATTCCGTCCCTATGATGATTGGAGGGGATGTTGAGGCACGGTTGTTGGTGAGCTCGGATACTTAACAATATTTCCGCTTCTGGCTTTGATAACGATGTTACCGTGTACCGACAGGGATGGGGTACCTATTGTGTGCTCAATACCCATCGCGTAATTAGTGGGGATATAACGGACAAGGCTGCATAAGCTGCATGAAGTTACAGTTAAAGCCAGGTACGGTGAGGTTACCCCTCCCCCCGCCCCCTGCTGTTGGGTACCTTATAAGTTCGCCCTGTATATAGTATGCGTTGACGCAGAGCTGGCAACCTTTTCACCGCTGGGGAAAGTAGGGAGGGCAAGGAGCATAAAGTGTTTATTTTGACCGGCTTCTAACAGATGTTGCTTACTATTATTTAACTTGCTCCAGGGTAATTACTTAGTGAGCCGTGAAGCACAAGTAGGCGTTGGCAATGCTACCGTGGCATTTGCTACGATTTGAGTGCCGGACTACGAAGTCCAATGAACGCGATAGTCTAGCTATCTCATACTGAATATGAGTTGAGTAATGGAGGTCGAAATAGACAAGAGTATCGGATGCTAGGGCAGTATTGCAGTCTGCTTTCCTCCCTTCCCTCGCGTTTTCTGGGCAGATGCAGAGGCACATGTAGAGGCACATCAGGCATGCAATATGTTTCTAGTCGCGTCCGAGGAAATATCTCTCATGCCTGTTAGACAAAAGACAAATTGGGGACAAAAGTGGCAGTATTGACGCACTGGGCGGATGCCAAGGCTGTTATCACTTCTTAAGTCTCTTCTAAGTGCAAGCTTCTGAACGCGGACGAACCTGCATGCGTCCATTGATCCTAGTTACATGCGCGGAATGACTGCTATGTATATACTGTCGCCAAATGGTACCTTCCCGGACACTGCATTTTAAAGCTTGAATCTGCAGGCGGGTTGGCAATACTATGAATATGAGGCTCCTTCATTATATTCTTGTTCCTAATGGTCGATGCCAACCCTACACGTCGGCCAGGGTAACCCGGTCTATGTCGACCTTAATACTTTATCAGATCGATCAATAAAAAATTGGTTCGCGGGGTACCACAGCTCTACGTATTCTCCTAAACCAGCTATCCCTCAATCTCATGTATTCAAGGCTTGAGCTGAGAAAGGCCTTGGCTCTAGGGTGAACTAAGTAATATGACAACATTGTCGGGTAGTTGTAAATAACCGAGCGAGCATCATATTGATTTGAAACTTGTCCCGTTCACTTATCCTCCCTTGCTTGCTCATTTAGAAGTGCAAAAACGCTCACGAGAACAGATTTGCTTTTGAGTATCCCTAGTTTCTGTCAACAGACAACTACGGCGCTAAGTCTACACCACCTTTCCATCCCTTGCTTTATACCTACATACAGATCAACAATCCCCAACCAATCGAAATCGAGCAAATAAACTTCCTTAAATCTCACTTACGTGCCTACATGTACATCGTACCTGCGCGCAGCAATAGAGTTATCATATCCATAATCTGATCATTCAGATGTTTCTAAATTGCTAAAATTTAGAAGCACTCTTACCTGCACATTCTCTATCTGCTTCCATTACCTTTGAGGTCTTTCTCTACCTCTCTCAATTCCTACCTCCGTCCGTTCCGAGCATCGTGAGATAGCTTTGGGCGATGCTCTGGTGGTCTAGTGGCATGATTCTCGCTTAGGGTATATATGTTATATGTAATATATATATTTCACCCTACAGCATTGCTTGCGAGAGGTTCTTGGTTCAGTCCCCGGCCAGACCCAGTCAAAACTTCGCTACATGGCCTGGTGCCGGTCGTGATATAACTTCTTTGTCTAAATCTCGATTGGTCTAGTGGTCAGGATACCTGCTTGTCATACAATAATAGCTCGCAGGTGGCCGGGGTTCGATTCCCCGGTCGAGAGAGACTGTATTTTGCATATATCATCATAACAATACGCAGTAAGATTACTCCCCCCCTCACGGGCCAGCACCTCACGGGCCACTTCTGGCCAAAACCGCCTACTGCAATTGAAGGCCTCGCTACTCACAACCAACAAGGTTATAGTCAATTACCTGGCGCCTCTAACTACAATATAGTCCTCTGCTTCTGATTCTATTGCTTTAAAGCCCTTACCTGCCTTTTTAGGCCTTGCAAGCACCTTGCAATCACTTGTATTATTTTTATATACTACCTTACTACGCAACTTTAGTTTGGCCTACTAAATATTAGCTATACATATAAAGGCTTTGCTAAGTATAAGCTTTATACTTTAATGTATTTAAGCTTACTTTTAAGCTACTTTAAGCTTTAAATAGCTAACTTTATGTTTTAAATTAGCAATTTTATATAACTTTTTATTAAAAGCTTTAAAAGCTTTATAATATAAAACTTTTTAAGCTAGCATAATTAATATTTTATTATATTTAGCTAGTTTATAGCTAAGTTAGTATAATTTTTAGCTTTTTAAAAATATTTTAATAGCAATTAATATATTCTACAGGTTAATTGCACACCTGGGTTAATTGCACACTTTTTTTAACCTTTATACAAACAATCTTTAACCTATTATATTTTTACTGCATATTATAGTAGGCCTTTAAAAAGAGTTTAATATTATTTTTGCACTTTAAGCCCTTTATATAAACTTAAAACTAAGCGTTTAATATACAGCTAAAATTTATAATGTACTATTAACAACTTTAGCAAACTAAAAACATAGCTATATAACTATATATAATAGCAACCTTAAAAAGCAAAAACTTATTAAATTTAAAAAGCAAGCTATTATATAATATATACTTAACCTTGTTGCGCAATTGTTTTTATTTAAGTATAGTAGTATTAAAAATATAGCTAACTAATTGTTAAAGTTATATAATAAAAAACGTGTTAGCAAGAACTAAACTTTTTTTTTTATATAATAATAACTAGCTTTTATAACATGTTTTAATTACTAAATTAATTACTAGCGCGTTTTATGCAAAAATTTATTTAAATACTATAAGTAGTTTGCTTTTATATAAAATATAATAGCAAAATATAAAGTTTAAAAAAAAATATATATAACTTTAATAAAACTAGATTTATTATAAGCAAAATTTTGTTTAAAATAGTTATAACTATATTTAATTATATAAAAAACTTAAAAATAGTATAGCAAGGCAATTATAAATAAGCTATAATTATTTAAGCTATCTTATTATATAGCTATATTATTTTGCTATATATTATTATTATAAAAAAAAACTATTTGTTGTTTTAATATAAAAGCATTTTATTGCTTAATAATTAAGTTGTTATAATTATAAAAAATAGCTAAATAATAAATAAGCAAGGTATTAATTAGGTTTAATATTTTAATTAATATATAAGTAGTTATATAAAAAGTATATATTAATTTTTAATTTTTAATAGCTATAAAAGCTATTATTTATATAATTTTAAAAAGTATTGCAAAAATAATAATATTATTATGCTTTATATGCTAGCGCATTTGTTATATAAGCTTTAGCTTTTTAATATTAGCTATTTTAGCTTTTTAAAACGGTTATATAAAAAAAAAATTAAACACTTAATATAAGCATATATTATATATATATTAAAAAAGGATTTTTTATTTGCGTTTTTTAATACATTTAATATATTAATAATAAAAGCTAATATATAAAAAAGTTTTTAAAAAGTAGAATTAGTACTATATAACTTAAAATATATTATTGCTTAGCTAAATTTTTGTTTAACTACTTTTATAATTAAAGCCTTATTTAATAGCTTGCTTTTATTTTAGTAATTTATTACTTTAAATAATATATAAAACATAATATTTTAGTTTATATTTATTAAATATTTTATTATATAATATTAAAATAGCTTGCTAATATATATTA
>Ga0247782_1000387_pt1 | contig 34236 bp, 30 predicted proteins | sample UWRJL019104C5_FD_179928 | JGI IMG/M metagenome (GOLD analysis project Ga0247782, IMG submission 179928) | Plant litter microbial communities from Arlington Agricultural Research Station in Wisconsin, United States - UWRJ-L019-104C-5 | ecosystem: Environmental > Terrestrial > Plant litter >...
AAAAATCGAAATCACGAGATAGCCATAGTAGGTAGCATTGACAGTTGTCGATATGCATGCTGTATACTTTGACAAGGCTGCCATATGCCGATGCAACGACATAAAGGCCATCATAACCCAATTGAGTGAAGCCCTCACCCGTCATGACTACAGGGCGGTTAATCAACGCGTCTACATCCCACGACTTGCGTTCCCTCTGCTCGCCCGAATGGGCAGTATGCAGTGAAACAGATGCAAGGATTCATGGTCCGAGCCGCCTCCCTTTCCCCCTCTATAGCCTAGTACGGTAGACAGACCTTAAAATGAGTAAGTACGTATGCGATACTGTTGTATTGGTCGTGCTTTTAGCAGTGTCCCGCGAGCCTTCTCTCATGCGAAGCAGGTAGGTATGTTGAATTAGCAACGGCAGATACCTACTGCATAACCGCGCTACCGTTCGCATGCGGCTAGGCTACGCATATGAGATGCGCCGAGAACGACGACCTCGAGCTTTACCTTCTTGTCAACTGCCTAAGGGCAAGTAATCAGGGTCGCCGGAGTTGAGTCCGGTCTACTAACGGAGACGACAGTGGGCCCTGTGTCAGGGGTCTGGACCCTTCGAGCCAATTGTCGGACCAAGTATTCGTCTCTGACGGACGGATGACGGGGGTTCATAATGATTACAGTACGCCTGCCTAGGTATTATTCTACGAGGCCGACATAACAGTTAACGGCTCAGACCTCGTGCCGCATGTTCAACGTCTTGGTAGGCAAGGAGAAAACAGGAATCAAACTGCAGAGTAAAATGCATGGACGGTCACAGCGAAAATATCCCATTGAGGCCAACGAAGTAATTGTTGTATTGGAAGGAACTGTGCAACTGTGATCGGAGGATCTGCACACTCAATGGACTTAACCTTAAAGCACCTACATACACACAATCTCGTACATACGACAGGGCTAAAAACAACGGCATGCACATGATATGTTGTTTCTTACCAGGGCAGAGTAGTAGGGCAACTCGTGAGTATACTGTATATTACGTCAAATAAGGACTGTCAGGAGAAGCCGGCCTATTTGTAGGCCGTCATATACGTATCTAGAAAGGTAAAGAAATTATCTTACAGTGCTGGACAAGGCGTCAACAGAAAGACAGCAAAATATAGGGTCAATTTCTATTGCCAAGCAAGAATCTTGTCTTACCTTACAAGTTGGGTAACTCACAAGAGACTCCGCACAGACCCTAACTCTCGTTTTTTCTCGGAATGGAAATAGAAATATGCACTTTAACCATAGGTTATATGTAAAACAAATGTAACTTTTTTATGATACAACGTTTATCCCATGCCTTCCTTCTACGTAGTATATGCCGCCCGTTTCATCAAGTACATAGCAGTCAGCGGTGGTGTTCTGCAGCCACAGGCTCAAATGTTATACGTGTTCTTATGTATGTAGGTAATCCTGCCTCTTCATATCATACCTACGGTTAGTACCACAACAAGAGCTTACTACCTCCATACTTGCCAGTACCGAAGCCACCGTATCATCAGGCACATGATCGACAACTCTTCATAGATCTGCGCGCTCCTGTACCTACATGCTTACAGAGCATGTAGTTGGATTAGACAACGTTATTATCGATCATTCAGTTGCGATCCAGGTCTACTCATAGGCGGGTTCGAAGCAACATCATCGCAGCAGCATACCACCTACATATCTACTACATATCTACTACATATCTACTACATATCTACTACATATCTACTACATATCTACTACATATCGACCTACATGCTGTCCAATTGTCAGATCGGGAAATATTCTCCTCGTCTATCATGTACTTTTGTTAAACGAGTTGGAGTTCTGTTGGAGGAAGGGGATGCATCACGTTGTATTTCGTTGATTAGTCGGCGATCAAACCGTCAAACCAAGGCCTGCACAAGCAGTTTGGATGCAACGGTATACTTGTCGTCGTAGCCAACCAAAATTGTCGGAGCAGGGGTTCCCCCCTTGCATCTGTCTTGGAGGTTAAAATTGTACTCAAAGTACACCAGTGCATTATTATATGGCTGCCCAATTGCCTATCCGTCGAATTAGGGAGGCGGTGTAGGCAGTACTTTCGGCTTGCCTGTTCTTTCCCTGGCTTCCGAGGTTCAAGATACCTTGGTCTTAGCCGCACAACTGCAGCAAAAGAGAAGTACCTGCCGGGTAAGGTAGAAGGGAGAGACTGGAGGTTTTAGAGCAGCCCTACATCTGTACAGTGCTGCTGTATGTACCTATCCTGCTTAATAACTAACTCTGAACTGACCTACATGTAGGCCTTGTAAGAAATAACCTACCTAGGTGCCCCCACTGTCTCTCACCTCTTTTCTCCCACTTTCCTGTGCTTCCGCTTGTCCCATCCTGGGCAAAAGCCTGAGCCAAGCCTGGGCAGCGTACTAGCCCTGACTACAGTACAAGTACGTTCACTTACTTACCATAGCTACCAAGGTTAGACTCCCTTGTACTATGTAGACCTGACGAACCCTGGTAAGCGGCCCATCTATCACTCACCCCTCGTCTGCCCCATCCCACCAACATCCTTCCCCATTCTCCATAGTGCCAGCAATTATTTGTACCTAGGCTAGGTACTTCTTAAAGGTACCTCTAATCTCCAGCATGTCATCAACCACTGTACTGCTTGTATGCTGTACAGTACATACTTAACTGATGACTTACATACCGCTAGCTAACCAGCTCACAACTCCGGCGCACACACAATCTCACCCGTCCCCGGTTCGTCCACTGTCTTCTCCATCTTCCCCATTTCTGCTAACTACCTACCTCTTGCTTTGCTATTTTCCTTTTTAACCTTTTGTTTTTTTGCTTTTAATTCTACTTTTGCGGCGTGTATTGTATTTGAACAAAGAACGATCTATTGATTGAAAAAATCGAAATACATATTGCACCTTTGGAGTTGGCTTGGTCTGGTTACAAGCAGCTTATATCTAGGGAGGTGTTTTAGCGGGCAATTCCCTCTCTCAAACCTCAATTCCACCTCGAATTGCCATCGGTCGACTTCCAGTTCTTTTGGGTTCTCATCGTCCAGATGTCCACTATACAATAATTCTGTCCCTGCAAAAGTCCAACATCCTTTCTCTACTTGATGGCTTGTCAGATGCTGGTCTGGTATTTATTAGCCTCATTCTAGTCTTCCTCACTTTCCATTTAACGAACGGGGAGTCACCATTGGGACTCAATTGAGAGTCAAGTCAAAATGGCAACAGATGTGCTAGAAAGTGTCATATTTAATGTTCCGGATTGGTTACGGCGATTAGACGACCTCAATGGCCAAGTCGAACGGCGACAGCAAGATCTAGCCAAATTCTCTAGCTCTCAACCACAGTCATCTACCCAGTCCATCCGCAATCGCGGTTCGACAGAATCCTTGAGACCGAAAGATGAAACTGCTCCGATAACGAACGGCGTCGAGTTACCAACGCCGGATTTGACAACAACGGAACCGACGACAGACCCTACGCCTAAACCTATAATATCAAACGACCGTCCTCAGACGCCGAAACGAAATGACCAATCCAATGGTCTGCATCCGCCATCGCCGCCTGCCAGCAATCCAAAGTCTGGATCGCTTGTCAGGCAGACCAACGAACTAGTAGCCACTGCTCAGAGACGGGCCCGTGCGACCGTTCGGAAGCGGCAAAAGACGGAATCCATGATGACCAGCGAAGGAGCAACAAAACCTAAATATAGATCGCGGGCAATGGTGGTAGTTTATTATGACAGCTATGTACAATCTTTTTTTGAGGAGCTAGTCAAATTTGTTTCCTCACAACGAAATCTTATCCGCAAGGCTAAGATGGCCGCAAAGGTTGCTCAGATAAGGCGGCTTGCCGAACTTGAAATGCCAGAAGGCGATGACGACGACAATAACAATGAATCAAAAACCGGCGGTGGCTTGGTGGCTGCCCCCCTCCTCGCACCAGCTTTGACCTCTGGCCAGGGAGGCTCACAAGAGAGGAGACCGCAATATTTCGGGTCTCGCCCTCTCGGGGGACCAAGGAACCCGGCAGCATTACAGCTTATGTCTACAAGAAGCATGAGAACCAGTGCTCTGAACGGCGGACTCGGGCTTTTCAACGAGAAAGCCGATATCTGGGATGAACTAGACAAGGGCCTGGAATACGTCCAAAGCATGTGCGAACACGCGGCACACCAATTTCTACGGGATGGTGACTGCAACGAAGAAATCGAGAAGATCAAGAGTCGTCTTACGAAGGTCAAAAAGTCAGCTATCGGCGAGCAGGAACGTATGGCAACAAAAAAGGAAACGGAGGAAGCCCAGCCTCTTCCCAAGGAGGACAAGATCCAGCTTATACCGAAGAGTCAGAAGATCCAGCCCATACCTATAAGTGAAAAGATCCAGCCCATGCCGGCCCTGGAAGTATCGCAGCCTGAGCCCGAGCAGGAATCGAAACAGGATGAAATACAACCTGTGCCAATGCCGAGTGCAATACAACCGGAGTCCAATGGTGGCGTGGTACCTGAAAACGAGCCAATCAAGTTCCGGACTTACCGCCCGGCGACGGTGCGAACGGGGACTGGTGCGTCAACTCCCAGCAAGCTTTCCGTTCGAAAGGATATTGAGATTGATGAAGGCATCGACGTGGACATGGATGATTTCAAGCCAGTCTACAGGTCTACGAGGCTGATGAGACGCCCCGTGTAGAAGACCAGTGATGTCCGACGCCACTCGTATTTACTGCTCTAGCTCACAATACCGCTTACCACCTATATAACAACAACAACAATAACAACAACGTGCACATACTGCCACATCTCGAAGTCGAACTACATCGCACCAGAGTTCCATATCCAAACTATCCCATTTTACGAGGGCCTATATACCAGTTCTGAAGAACGATTATAAAATTTATTTCTCGTGCACAATACCAGCGCTGGATCGGCTATCAGCCCCCCCGCTTTCGAAAAGTTGTGTACATCGGTCCTAAGATACGAGTTCAGGAAAAGCACTCTGGCAGGAGTTCGCCATTTGGATTCTACTGCGAAGTCGCCTACGGTTCATTTTTTGCTGCAGGTTTTCGGAGGGCGAGCATTAAAGGATTTATTGCATATCATTCTGGCGTTCAGGTGGATAAACTTATGATAGGACGGAGTACATGGCCCTATGGAAAAGGCCGCATATAAACTATTGCCACGGACATACCACTAGCCTAACATGGGAGCAGCGAATGATCCAGTTGGATCTGCTTGGATAGGTAATCATGCTGGGATAGAGAGGCAAGAAAGGAGGGTTGCCAGGGAAGGGCTATCTATCGAGAGGATACAGATGGACCCCACGGGCATGAAGTGGGAGATGTCCCACGGTATAACGGCCGCACGCTCCGTCATTCAGGCAGGCCGGATAGTATGGGCAAAGCTACTTTTAATATACCACAGCTATTTATACGGTGGTACTTAATTTCGTGTTCCCCATTCTTCGGTTGTGAGAGTGAATGTCTTGCTGTCAAATCGAGTGGTCAGCATCTTCTGTGGCCGAAACATGAAATCTAATCCAGCGATATATTCACTCACTCTTTCTTTCCCCGAAGTACTGGACTCGCGAACATCTCATTCATTACTAACGTCGCTTTGAAAGGGTAACTAACCCCCTGGGTCAGGTAGGTACTTTGCCTCTTGTGTTCCCCTCAAGTGTATCATTACCTAGTCAGTACTTTCATGAAACCAAGGGATTCTAAAAGTGTGACAACACTGTTATTGGTTGGGATATGTTTCATCCGTTATCATTTTATTATTACTTGTTTTTGGCCTCGTTCTCATCCTACTTAGTTGCTACCAGCTAACCTAGACCCTCATCCATGGAATTATGCTAAGTATCCTGCCATCATTATCGTATGTATATAGATAAGTATCCTACAAGATGATGATGATAATGATAATGATATCGCTATGTATATATATGTAGATAAATAGATGGGGCATATATATAAACTCGCTTCTCTCGTATGATTCAACGATGGCATTATAAATCGAAAACGACAGCAAAATAGTAGGTAAGTAGCGCGAGCATTGATGGGTGTATACTTGTAAAGGGGTAATTGTCTAGTTCACTTCTCTCCTTCCTTTTCTTCCGAGATGACGTGGGTCAGTCAGACGGCCAAACTCTGGGTGGTTGGAGTCAAGCCACTCTCTCAGAGGTACTCGCTCAGGACTGCGACTCTTGTCCGAGCTACGTCCGATGATACCTCACTGTCACCAATGATCTGCATGATCTGGATCATACGCGCTGTCATTCGTTTAAATCGCGTTAGCGGCCATATCCACGGGAGGGGGTGTGAAAGTACAGGGGCAACAAAGTTTCAATAAAGTGCTATTTGGACTCACTAATGTCAGCCTTCGCTTTCGAGAACAGGGGGTCCCTGGACATCTGCTCAGCGGTGGCGGGATCTCGCGCAGCTTCGCGCAGCACGCTCCCTATGCACAGAGCCTCAAGGAAGGCGCGGTGGTTGAACACCCACCAGACCCTTGCTTCGTTGTCGAAGAGCGTGAACAGGACGAAGAAGGCGGTGATGGCCTCGTGGGCCGCCTCGAGGGTTCCGCGGATGTTGATGGGCACATCAGGGCTTTCGGATGCGTGCACCAGCATAAGGTTGTGGTAATAGTTGCTGCTGAGGAATAGCGTCTGCCGCACTACACGCTTGTTGCTATTGGCCAGCTGGGCGATGCTGTCCTGGTCCCAGGAGCGGAAGACGTCCGGGAACGACCGATACACGGCGCGGAAATCGGCGACGAGCTTGGACTTTTGCCGCTGAGTAGAACAGATGGGCATGTCGAGTGACCTGGGACTGCATATCGTCTCCTGCACCAAGTTGGCCAACATCCACGAGCCCTTGATGTAAGCCGTATCTGTAGGGTCAGAATTGGCCACACTGTATGAGTGATTAGTGAAGTCGTCGATCTTCACGTCGGTATGTGTGGCACTAGGAGGCAGTGAGAGAAGCACGGTTAAGAAGGTGTCCTGGAGGAGTACTGCCTGCCACAGTTTCCGCCGTTGCTGCTTCTCGAAAGGGGTAGCGTCCGGTGTTACTAGTGGAGAGTCAGCTTACTTACACTCGAATAGCTACCTATCTCAGTTAACTCATCATCTTTCCCAACCTACCAATATTAGGGTCCCTGTGCAAACCCATGGCGTAAGCTTGACGCATAATGATACCTGCGAAGGCCCAGCCATCCGATGCATGATTATCGTTGATTAAGAAGTAACATAGCAGGACCATCGCTTGGACTGAATGTATAGAAGCGGTACTGAGATAGGAGCTCATGCGCAAAGACTGATTGCCGGCCGAAGCATAAAACTCGGCTGTCTGCTTGCGGTCTCGGGGGTTCGTGGTAGAGACAAACTGGGTCCCCAGCGCGAGCATGACGAAGAGAAGCGCCACAAAGGAGGCGTCGCATTGGCCGGAGTCTTTTAACAACCAGAAGCGGTCATACTGGTTGTAAAAGGTCTGCTTATGCACCATAGGATAGACAGGGTCGACGCATTCAAAGTACTGGCTCAACAGGATATCGGCCTGTAGCTTCTCTGGTAATACGCTGATAACCTCGGGAAGACCACCCTCACAAGTCCAGTAATTCGCAAAGGGGTGCTCTGCACCTACGCCGAAGACGTTGGATGCCGTCGGGTGCGAAAAGGGAATGTTGGAAAGAAGACCGGTGGACGAGGCTACGGACCCGGACGCCGCTGATTGTCCATTGGGAATGCCTCTGTCTGCTATGTTCGGCAGCGAGGATTTTGTCCCACCTGTCGACGACCTCTTCTTGGGCGGCTTGGTCATCCGCCGGCCATTAGTAGCCGACCGTGTTGTTTCTCTATTTCAGCCAAAGTCAGAACCAGGAACATGAAGATATCCATAGTAGGCTCCAAGACTCACTCCAAGAGGTTTGCAACATGAGCATAACGACAATCTGTCTGCCGCTTTATACCTATCACAAATGATTATCAGCGAAGATATGCCCGATTGAATGCGACAGATGCGTAAGAAACTTGAACGCTTACAAGCTAAGCAATGCGGCCTGCCTCTATCACACTAAACCCCAGCAAGTTGTCAACAGTTTATCCTCAAATGCTCATAGACGTCGCAGGCTGTATTCAAATGGACCGACAGCAACAGTGAACTGACGATGCACCCGTTTCTCTCTTCTTTGATCAACAGCAAAGGATATGTTGTTATCATCGTACGCAGCCCAAGAGATAATTTCCAGATGCAGTGGCATGGGTGGCAGTTTGACTGGGGCGGAGGAAGCGTGTCTTCCAAAGCTACGGCGTCCTGCATAAGTACTACGTAGTGCTGACGCCGTACCCCTAGCAATAACTCGGGATGACGACGTGTAAGAACACAATGCGGAATAGCGACACAAGCAGCAGAGAGAAAAACGGGGCGGAAAGGCGAAGCCAAGCTTACTTTTGTTTTGCGCTCAACACATTCATGGCAGGATAGTGTCGGTTTGTTGCGCTTCTGCTTCTTCTTCAAGGGCTCGGTCGACGATGGGCCGGCAGCAGCGCTACTCCCGGTGCTAGCCCCATCATCCGGCTCCGACTTGGCCAAGTAATACGGATGGTGAGCCGAATCGGGCGAGGCGTAAAGGGAATTGGCGGAATCGGGACTGAGCACGACAGGCGGCGAATGGATGACGGAGGTGACAGAGTGAGTCCTTATGGCGCCGTGACCGCTGCTGTACGACAACGGCGGCGGCGGAAATTGGGATCTCGACATGCGAGGATGGTCTTCGGGACGGGGGATCGTCAAACTTAAAAAGGTCATCCAAGCAACCGGGGCGCAAGGCTGCAAACGGCGTGTGGGTAATGTAATAATAACAATTAACCACGACGATTTGACAATGATCCTGGGTCCTCACTAGGCCAGCGTCACCAATCGACGAGGCTTTGAAGTCTTGGCCGGACCGGGAATAACGGATGAACGGTTGTGAAATGCTGGACCCTTTACGAATCGGGGGATTGCGCGAAGGATGGAGATGGATGGATATAAAGACAATTCGGGGAACGGGAGAGGGGAACAGGAAGAAAGCCAAGACGGCGTTGCATTTGGGGAAAAATGGAGATATTGTTGGAATATAAATATTAATAGGAGTTTCGATACTGGGTTCGATACAAGGTTCGATACTACTGTACCCTCATTATCAGTACTTGGTAGGCAGTAGATCATCCAGCAGCGCAGCAGCAGCAGCAGCAGCAGCAGCAGCCGTGCCGTAGCCACTTTCTCACACTTGCTCTCGTGCGAACACCCACGCCCTCTCTCACTCCTTCCCTCTTTCTCTTCTATTTGTGTCTCTCTCCTGCTTGCTCTCACTCCCGATACATTAGTTCGTTCCTATTAGACTAGACTAGTAGGCACCAAGGATTCGGGATGAGAAGCGAAAAGAGAAAATGAAATGGACAAAAAGGGTCAGGTGGCCGAAGGGGGAGCCGATTAAGCGGTATACGTAATCACTAATGATACTGTACCTGGGCCTTGGGTAGGTGCATCGCTAACGAGCCAACACCATTTCAGCTCCGGCGTACCTATCTGGTATGACTACGGTGCTATGCCCATTCCAACATTTCAACCCTTGCCTTGCTTGCATTGCCCATTGCCTGCGGCAGAATTATGTACCAATCCTCCTTCAACTTCGCACCGCTACAGCGGCTGTACGCACATGGGTGGATCGGTACAATGCACGTACGGTACAGCAGTACCATGCATGCCTCTGGACTGCCATCACCGATAAACAACGGTCTCAAGTAGCATGTATATAATTCGACTTGGAGGTTCTAGTAGGCAAGGTACAATCGATTACATACACGTATAACAAAAGGCATCGTCCGACACCTACTTACATACATTATGCATGTTGGGTCGAGGCAAGCAGTCGGGACAAGCATCTGCACGATGATAGGTACATATAGCAAACGTCCCGAGGATATAGGTAAGGTATGCATACTTACTTTTTACTTGCCTATAGCGAAGAAGCGCACTTGTATTACTTATCACTCGGCCACTACAGATGTACTTTCCTTGAGTAGACTGAGAGGTTACAGCGCAGTGGACGTCCTGCGACTCACCACTACGGATTACCTAAACTTGGTAAGTGGGTGTTTAGACAAGAAAATACGACTGTTAATTAATTGCACTCCAATAGCTAGTCAACATCGACTCCATCATCGCGAGAGCCCCCAGGTTTCTATCGAGATGAGAGACAACTTACTCGTATTAGTTGACGCAATAATGAGGCTGTGTCTATACCTGCATCTACTGACGTATATTTACATACCCGGGTATATGTAGGTATTTGGCATATGTTTTGGTCGATTATTACTATATGAGGGGATAGTATAATGTATGCACATATATGGCACATTCCCGAGATAACAGCAGGGGCGCAATATTTGTTTCTTCTCGCTTTATCTTTCCAAGTCAACGAAACAAATATAAAAGAGTCCACCGGCAAGGCTTATGAGTAATCATCAGCAGAGAAGACAAAGGTTCAACCGTTCGATTGACTGTAGCTAGACCGCCCCCGGATCACCTAACTGCATAACTGCACGCTGCAAGCTGCTTGTCAGATTTCCCGAGCTTTCTCCAAGCTGAAGATTTCTAAGATGGCTTATTAGCAGGACACGAGAAAATAAGTAACACAAACTCGCTGGCGACACCAAATTGTATGTCTGTATAAAGTGTATACATGCTATATGGGCAACACCTCTGATGAAGATCCGATATCCGTCGATGGCGTCAGCTCCGTCACCATTCTACTGCTGTATGCTTCAGCAGCTTCAGTCCGGGCTTTGGTTTCCCCAGGCTTGTTCGTTAGGCCAGATCCCGCGTAATCCGGCCTTCGGAGATAAAGCAGGGGTCCGACCAGGGCGAAGTACCTAACCTAGGTAACTATAGGAAGAGACGCTATACGATGTCGCCGCTAACTCGCGCCTACAACTTGATGAAACACAGCGCGTACAGACAAGACAAGAAAAGGAAGCAAAAAGGATAACAGAAAGGATAACAGAAAGAGATGGGTTGGCAACAAACTTTCGATATCATCATTTACTGCTAGTTATGTACATACATCTGTAGACTAGGTCGATTACGGCTTAATGACCCGACCAGACGCTAAGTGGGGATTCCTCCATGATCCCATGGTCACCCCAAATGCAAGCCTCGCCCTGCAAGGTGTTACTCAGCCAAAAAGCTTGGCTCTACTCGGGCCAGAGAGTAAACCACCCAGGTATGCATCACGCATGAATGGTAGTACTGCATCCTCACCCCCATGTACTCACTGACTGCCGTAACGACTCGCTATCTCACAGGCATGGAATCAATCTCGTCTGGGAAGGATTGGCAGAAGTAAGCTTTTTCTCCGGCCTAAGGGGGTTGGGTACTGCTGTATAGGTCCTCGGATCATCACCAGGGCGCAAGCCACAACGTATAAGACTGCTACATCCGATGGTGGCAGTTGTCGTTACCTACCCCTAGGGCTGCATTCAAGCAAGCATGTCTGTTGATCGCAAAGCACTACCATGCCCTCTACAGACGCCTCGACGATCATCAAATCGAGTTCAACCTCCATCTAAACCTGGTGGACGTGATTTATCAGCTGTCCCATGGTTTTCCAATTTTAGTATGCCGGATCCTCAGGACCGAAGGCCCAAATAGCTCGAAACATGCAAAGTGGCTATCCTGCTTTGTCATAATCCTATTGCAACCTCGTCACCGCTATGAGCTTAGGTAGTACATGTAGTCGGATTACGGGCAAGCGTGTCCGTGTAAACGATTTAGGTAATGCTACTCCCGAAACCAGTCGATACGGCATAACCGGCGAAGGGAGCAGGTCTAAAGTCTGACCGGCCCGGGAGTCTAAGGTTCGGCAGGCATTATCAGGGAGGTCGAAACGAGGGAACTACAGGTTTTGATGTAAGTGGCAAAAATTCCCGGGCTTACATTATTCTAACATGTAACTGCTGCCCGCTTTTGACCACGCCAGCAAGACCTATGTATACATGGCATGTCCGATATCGTCCCCAAATCGGAATATGTGCCAGTCCAGTCCGTGTCAGGATTCATAAGAAATCGACGACGTCCTAGACGCGTGTACTCTTAGCCCCAAATCACCACTTTACGACCAAAAGTAGATAGAACCAACGACGCTGACATCCACAAGTTCAGCCGCTTCAAAGAATACGAGGAGAGCCATCAATGACATGGAAGAGGTTGAGTGGGTGGTTGGAGATGGAAAGGACTGGCTGGGGTCTCGTCCATTGCTAGGAACAGCAAGCTCGAGTCACAGCCACACCATAACCCCGAGAGATATATGCCTTTGCCTAATAATTGGTCGTAGATCATTCACCATACGTGATAGACCTATGAGCTGCGCGTGAAACCGGTCATGACCTACCTTCTGCAAGCTGGTTTTGTCTTCGAAGTTCGCCTAAGGGATGTCCGCCTAAGGGATGTTCGCCCAAGGGATACCACAGCCCTCCCCTCAATACTGCATACTCCTATTTGCCGAATTTCGGCTACACGCGTGCAAAGACCTCCACGTAAGGGTGCCGCCAGTATGGCGCAGCTGCTTTATTGCACAGGTAGACTTCGTCTCCATCTAGGGGCTGCGATGGTAACTCACAGTCATCATGTTCTTCAGAAGAAGTAACCCCCATTGCCTTGGAGAAGATGTAGCAGTCGTCAAGTGACTGCCACCTTTCTCTACTATACATTTACTCCCGTACTGCGTATACCTAACCCGCTCTTTGGGATGTTGTTCTGCGAAATGGCTACGAAGGTATTTATTTGAGGGAGGCTGAAGGTTCGCTGACTGGCTAGCCATCCTATGAACAGCCCGTTAGCTTCGACAATCATCATGTCTCAGGTACAGGGCGAGCGAGAAAGGTTTTTTAGAATGTCCCAGGCCAGAAGAACCCCGTTTGGATACAGGAGGTTCCTTAACGAACAATGTCTTTCTTCAAACTCCCCACGTGTCATGGAACAAAGGCACTACGATAATTTTGATGGTCCTGTTTCGAATGACTATATGAAGAATGACGGGTAGTCCCGAAGCCACATTCCTCTCCTTTTTCGTCCATCCCACACCAACAAGCACTCTTTGGGAGTCGCTCACACCCAACAACCGCAATAATAACGGCAACCCAAAGCGGTAGAACAACAAAAACCTACGAACACAAACAAAGCCCATCGATCTTAACCGACAATATGGAGGGAAGACCCGATGCTCTTTACCCAGGGCCACTTCTGGACGAATACGGTCGGCCAGTTTACGACAACGACGAACAACCAGTCCTTCGTCAGCCGACACGGCCGCAGCGACCACGCATTGTCACCCCGCCCGAGCGATACGACTCTATGTATGCAGAGATCGGCAGCGTATATGATCAATATGATCCCAACCCTAACTATGACCCCAGCAACGCCTATTCTGAGCCAGTAGCTAACACTCGAGCACAGCAGCTGCGCCAAGAGCGCCATGCCCCTACTACCATGGCCGCTGCTATCCCGCGGTCGGTGCCTGATGATCTGCGATATAATCAACAAGGAGGAGGAGGAGGAGGAGGAGTGAGCCCTACCTCTTCCGGCTCACAGTCAGGATCCGCACCGAACAGCAAAAACCCATCCCGGTCATCGAGCCGGAGGAGCATCAAGAGCCTCAAGAAGGCGCTTCAGGCCACCGGACGACTGATCGGCATCCGGACGCGAGAGCAGCGTGCCGTCCGCGCCGCCGAGCGGGAGCTGGTCGAGATCGAGCGCGCCGCACGCATCGACAAGATCCGCCAGGACCTGGACAACGGCGTCACCCTGACCGAGGACGACCTCCGGGAGGTGGCGAGGCTGGACGGGGTGCACCTGAACCCGCGCCCCACGCGGGTGAACCGCCACATGGCCGACGACAACATGATGGCCGACGGCCTCGTCGCTCGCCTCGACGGTCCCACCATCGAGAACGAGTACATCTTCCTGTCGCGCGACATGGCCCTCTACATCGGCGAGGACCGCCTGGGCCGCAGGATCAGGTCCATGAGCAAGAACAACTGGCACTACGGCCAGAATGTCGACAAGGCGCGCAAATACGGCAGACAACTTTGCAGGTAAGTAACCCCTACCCCCAACCGTCCCCCTAATGTTTCACTGCTGCTAACACTACTCTCTTAGGAACAACCCCGACATTTGCTCGGCCACTACTTCCGTCCATCTCTCCGAGCAGATAGACCTAAGAAGAGCGCCAAAAAAAAAAGGAAGAAGAGGAATTAGTAAGTACGCAGGTAGGTAGATAAACAAATAAGCTTAATACACACTTTCACCAGCGTTTTATACTTTGTTCTACAATTAAATGTCCGGCTTAAAGTATCGCAATAGAGTTAAAACACCCAAACAACGTAGACTTAGAGAAAGACGGTAGTCAGCGACTTGAAAAGTTCAAGTTATTGCTCACGCAAGGGCAGGATGGCCAATATATGTCAAACGAGTTATGGTGGGTTGAACACAAGTGATTTTATCGTCGTTTATCATTTAAAGGCTGCGTTCCTCAGACAGCCGTTCATCCATGTCCCTGAAAGCAGCTTCTCACTGCGACATAGCCTTCCTTTTTAGAGTACTTCAAGCCCAGTACTTGTGTGTCCCAACCCACAGGCATCTGTGTCTGTTGCAGACATCCTAAGGAGCTATAAAACTAAGCTGGCATGTAGACTGCGGCCAGCGAATTTCTCTCATTTTTTTCGGCTTATTATCTACAGTATTGGAGGTACGCGAGAGCGTCAGTAGTACACGTACTTGCTGGGTGTGGCATCGGTCAACGCGTTTATCTCCCACTAAACCGATCTCGTATCCAGTGGAAGGGGCCTGTCAATCCGGACGACCCACGGCTGTCCCGGCTTCGATCACCGTGATTAGACCGTCGGTCAGAAGGCGAAGGGGTCCTAACCCTCGAAGGACGCTGGGCCGAGGACTCGGTGGTGGGAGGTGAAACCGACTCCCGCGGAGTTTGCCGTCGATGGGAAGGGGTGGCATTGTAATCTCGCATAAACTCCTCTCTAGCCTGTCGAAGTCTCGCGGATCTGAGAAGTCTTTCCTGCGCATCGGAGGCACTGTGCCCCGAAGAAGAGGATGGGCCGGCCGTCTGTGATGCATCCTGCGGACTAGTAGCATCATTTCGTGGTTTCCCAGCAGCGGTGCCGTCAATGGGTGCGCGACAGACGGGACAGGAGTTGTGTTGTTTAAGCCACAAGCTAGCGCACTCTTCGTGGAACCAGTGCCTGCACGGAAGCACCACGACTTCGTCCCCCACCTTGACTTCATCTATACATATTGTACACTCGCCCTTGAGTTCTGGCCCTAGCATTTCTTCATCTAGCTTCTTCTTCGGCAGTGAGGCGATGGCGTCTTCTGCTGCCGGGGGTGCCGCATTAGATTGAGGATTCAGCTCCATGAGCTCGCTGACTATGCGGTCTAAATGTTCTTGAGAGTACGCGACATCACCGTGGATCGCGCTAGGGTGCATAATGGCAGCCAAAATCTGATTGAAAACCGTACCAATATCGACGGGGCGAGGGCCGGGACCGCCAGGACCGCCAGGACCACCACCACGGTTTGGATCTTGAGCCGGGTCGTCAGTTCGCCGCATAGGAGGAGGGCCCAAACCGCCCAATATTTCACTGAATATGCTGTAAGTTAGGTCAGCAATTTTTTTTTTTTAAAAAAAGGAGAAGAAACCTCAACTGATAGAACAAAATCCGAGTGACCATATACCTTTGGAAATCCTCGCCTGCGGGACGAGGCGCTGCACCCGGGCCGAGTCCTGGTGAGCCGTGGTCGCGATACCTCGCGGCGCTGGATCCCGTGGTGATGGTGAAGCTACTCACACCGCCAGCAAATCCCGGGCCGCGCAACGACCGGAACACAATCCTCGGTCCACCTTCATCATCATCATCATAAAGGGTTTCTGGCCCGGAACGGCCGACCAGGCCAGGGCCACTCATATCTTGAATCATCTCTGTGAATCTGCGGATTATGTCGTCGCTATTTCCAGGCCGAATTCGGGTTCTCTGACCAAAGGCCGACATTTCAGGCGAACGGTATAAGTTGCGTTGGCCGAAAAACCCGCCCGGTCCATGGAAAAGGTGCTCGTTGATATCGTCTTCGTCTGGATCGGAATCGGAGCCACGACGATCATAGGGGAAGCGGCGTTCGGAAAGCCTACGGAAAATGCCATCTGATTCGGAAGCGCCGCCGTGTGCTTCTCGGGGGTCATTTTCGGCAGAGACCTGGTGCGATGTTAACACAAAGTTCTGAGACGGTTACAGAATGCTCTTACGATCTCGGTAAAATCGCGGTGGCAGGAGGGGCAAACAAGACTGTCGGGATGTTCATCCTGGTACCACTCATTTGCGCAACCGTGACAGTAAACAATCTCGCGGCCCTCGATCACCTCGAGGTGCCGGCCTCTAGATGCCATCTCACGCAGCCAAGACCGTTGATAAGCAGCAAAGGCGCTGATGGCGGTGATGCCGAGGACAAATGTTATTCCAAATGTACGTAGTACTCGAAAAGCCACGGCGACTCAGAGGTATAGATTTGCGTTTGGCAGTGTTGTTATCAGCGGGGTCCTTGAGAGCGTCACAGGTTGTAGACCGCAGACCGCAGACCGCAATGAATCGCGCCTGGTCGCGAATACCGGTAGGCCCCTGGTCTTTGTTCAGCTGAAGGCAATCGCTGATCGGCCAAAGGTTGAAGTCGAAGTCGAATACAATATTATTGGATGTTAATAGGCCATGCGGGGGGGTAGGGGCAGTCGATATAGGCGGGTAGCCGAAAGAAAACGGTGGACCGGACACAAGGCGAATCCAGCATAGGTGTTAGGATTTGCCGGAGTTGTGTGTTGCACTTCCAAGTCAGCCTTGTGGCTACCTGACTACAACGTAGATACCTGCGTCTCTGGTAAGTAACATACGGTGGGCAATGCTAGGCGCTCTGTTATCGTCTCAAGAATAACAGAATACATCTCTAGTCGTAGGTAGTTGGTAGCCAAGGTTGGTGTAAACTGCCTATAGGGGCGGTGAGGGGGGAAAACGAAAAATAGCACTCTATCACATACCGTCAATATGTAGGTAGTCGGAAAAGATGGGTTAAGTGGAAGCGAAGGGCAGACCAGCAGATTTGATACCTGGTAGAGATCGAAGTTAGCAGAACAGGATGTATATAGATAGCAGCGTGACTCCAAGCAAATCAAATGCACCTACCTACCCTACCTGTTGGTAGATGTCTCTTAGGTAGGTAGGTATGTATATAGGTATGTAGAAAACTGGGAATTACTCACAAGAGAAGAAGAGCCACCCAACACAAACTCACTCAAATACACGTAATGATTCTAGGACTGGGTGAGTTGTTAGGGCGGATGTGAATGTGCTCCTGTTCTGACTCCGAGTCAATATGGCGCGCCAGGTACAAGGAGTATCGGCCTAAAATAGGTACAAGCCGCGGAGTACCGACGACCAGTCGATGAGGTAATGCAGCGGGCGCGAAGGGAGGTACGGCATATACATACCTATCTATGTACTCGTTGCTGTACCTACGACCTTAAATTGAGCCTTGAATAACAAGCCAAACCTTAGGTAGGTCAGCAAGTACCTAGCAGGTACCTATGTATGTTAGGTTAGTGGATACATGTATTCTAGGAAAATATATACTCATAGTACCTCAGTGATGATAGCCGCTGTCCACCTTTACGGTAATGGTGGATCTGATAGATGCGGTAAACCTCTGTGATATAATGCAGCTGTCAACACGTACCTTTGTAGTATAGGCAATTATCTTCAGCAGACGTCTACAATAGTACCAGTACTAGTAGACAATAACACGCGTGTAAGGACAGGTTGTTTAAAGAACATACAATGCAGGTAGGCATTGATGGGTCAATTATTCTTTCGCCATCTATAAGTTCCAACCCGCGGTGTTGGATCGAAACTAGGTAGGTACTTAGATACCTACTACATCCGATCCTGCGCAGCCCCAGGTGGCTAGAATGTAGTAGGTAATTCCTTGCTGGTAGGTAGGTATATTAGGTACCTACGTCGAACTTAAAGGCGAAGGTCTACAGGAGTACTGTGACACTTACTTATGTCACGGCGTAGGTAAGTAGATTCTATTACCCTTACATTGTACTGCTATATTGAAACAATTCGCCTGAGGTGTCTCGTTGTAACCGCTATGGCAATCGCGGAAACTTCGCCTACGAATTGGTACGCGACCTTGAGAGGCATTTGGTGGTTCTTAGTATAGTCCAAGCCATATGTTGTTCACGTTTCACCAACCACAGGGCGACGCTATATGCATATTGCTAGAAAGTCCCGCCTCGTCATAATAATGTGCTAGAGTGACCGTAGTAGGAGGCACGTTTTCTTCACTTTCTAGGATATCCACCAAAAATTTTAGATACCGGTCATTAATAGTAATAACTAGCGAGGAGACTGTCCCTGAAAAGAAAACCCCCACCAATTGGAACCTTTAAACGCCGAGTTAAATGCATATCACTGCGCTCAACTGCTACATTCTCTGTGTCTTCCGCCCTCCTACTAGAACATCTATCGTCTTTTACCTCGGAATAAGATACCACCAACTACGCCCGCAGCAATAGCCACGCCACTTATAATCGCAACACCAACAAGCCCTTCTTTTGTAACCTTATCATCGATCAACCTTCGCAGGTCCGCGGCTTGGAGGTTCGCCGGTTCTTTTTCGAGAAGCAGATCGTTATAACGTCTCGCTTCGCCGTAGTTGCCAAGTTTGTAGTTTCCAAGCGCTAGGTAATATAGACATTCGCGCCGACGTTCGGGGGCTACGCGGAAGATCTCGGATAGAAGGCGTACTCCGGTCTGCTGGTCGTCTCGGGAGTTGGATTTGACGAGGCCCTTGAAATGAGATAAGAGGTCAGCGTGTCTCAAGTCGACCTGTAAGGGACATTGAATAGAAAGCATACCCATGCGAAGTTAAACTTGGTTTGTACGCCTACCATATCACCCTCCTTCTCATACTGCGCCCGTAGAACTTGTAGCTCTTCATTCCGTAGCGGACTGGAGGAAGAGGTCAGCTATGATGAGTCGATGGAAGCCAAAAGGGGTGACTCACGTTTCCGCATCCACAGCGTCTGCGAAGGCAACAGAGTATATTAGTAATGGGCTGGGAGCGGTAACAATTCCAGGAGACTGAACTCACGTGGTAGCGCAGTCATTTTGTTTCTGCCTTGTCAAATTGTTCTCTGATCAAAATTGAAGCGAGGCGGCAACCTCGTAGTCTCTAAAAGTTGGCCCGAAGGAATGGCTGTGTGAATGTAGTACACCAAAGCAGGAGGCTGGCTTCGAACTTGGTTGTCTGTTGGGTCAGAATTTGTTGCAAATCCGGTTATGCTACAAGTCGGGTAAATTCCGAATCTGATAGAGGTATTCAGGTCTTCACACTTCTTTAATGTAAGTTGGGTAGAGAGGTGTAGGTAGGATAGTAGGAGGTGGATTGGGTGCCTTGCCAGTTGTAACCAAAAGACCGTTCACCAGAAGCTTCAAGGCATCTACTACCTTTAGTTATCCTAGGCAGTTAATTACCTAGTCCCTACCTTACCTAAGGTACCTTGGGTCAGCAGGTAAAACAGTGGCCCGCCATGTCCACCACGAGGCTTTACGTACGGATCTGTACTAGGTACCTACCTTCAATGACGCAACTATGGACCCACACCCTCGACCTGAAGCATCCCATAGCACCTGCAGTCGCCCTGGTGATCTCCAAAAGCCTATTGTTTTTCTAATTACCTAAATTAGCCAAGTATGAATATCTAACACAAATTCATCATAATAACATCGCTCTCTAGAAAGTAGACCGGAAACCACCACCGCTAGATTGATATCGAATCGCCTCGACATACCGTCACAATGTTGCTTGATGAAGAGCCCGCCACAGTATGCAGTTTGTTCCAATTCTAATTTCGCACCATGTATTGGGAAGATGAGTGTTGACCCAACCGCCTTTCCTGTAGCTTATCCATCACACCATAAACAATTTCAACATCGCGCCCGACAAACATGCTATATCGCGCATACAAAGCAACATCTCCACGTTAGAGCAGGAGCGCGAAAAACGCCTCCGTGAAGCCGAGATCGCGCTAAAGAGTACGGAAAACACATATCGAGACCGATGCCAAAGGAAAATCGCTAATATAGGAACCGTTGCCTTTCTACAGAGCTCTCACGGCAGCTAAACACACAACAGACTCAGTATGAAGAACTCACATCCGCCCACTCGTCATCAGCACACGCGAGCGAGATTGCCCGGCTCGACACGCAGAAGTTCCGAATTGCTAAAGCGACATCCGACTTAGAGATGGAGACGGAGCGCCTATCTTCACAGGCGGCAGACCTGGCAGCACGATTACAAGAGTTAGAGATGCAGGGCGTCGAGGGCATGGCCGACGATGCGGCGAGGCGAAGGGATCCTGTAGACGACGAGGTACTGCTGCGGCTTACTGTCTACCGTAGCCTTGGGATCGACATCGAGCGTGACGAGAAGGATGGCGAGTTCTGTAAGGCCATCATACGGAATGATCGCAAGGGCGATGTGCATGTCGTCAATATCGATAAGAAGTTCTCACGCTTCTTCTACGCCAACTACTTTTGGCAGACGCTTTGAGAAGAAAAGCAACGGGCCTATACAGCCACCAACTTACAGCTCGTTGACCGAGCCCGAAATATGTACGCGACTAAAGAGTGCCAGGAAGATGCGACTTTGGGCAGGACGGCGTACGGCGTTAGGATACCACATGGCTTATTAATGTTAATGGGTTGTCGAATATTGACGTGAATCATTACGAAGCATGAGCAACGAGAGTATAATGTTAGAGACTGTTAACCGCCCGAGACAAATATCGACGCCCTGTACTCCGTATGTCTTTTCTTTAGTTACAACTCACCCAAGTATACTATCCATCCAAATCATAATTATCAACTTTAGGTTAGGCGGACTATCCCAGCCTAGCAACATAGTTTCGTCTCTAACCTGGAGCCGTTTACTCCCTTTTTTCTTTATTTTTATTTTTTTTCCGTTTCGTACTGTCCTTTACTGCTGTCGACTCAGGTTTCAAGTCAAGTTTAGATGTGAAGATTCTCGAACCTCTATTATAAGTCATACAAGAGGGAAGTACTCGTCCTGGCCAGTCCTGGTTAGTCCCGGGGGTTTGTTTAGGTTCGGAGTCCTTGGTCTGGAGCGACCGGGAGATGGTGTCATCTTTAGCTTCACTAGATGGTTGGACCCTACCATCGAACCAGAACTCCGCATGACAGGGTCGCCGCTTTGCGATCGGAAGTGATGGCGCCGGTTCGGGGCTTCCAGTCGCGAGTTGAGGTTAAACCATTGGTGCTCATGAGCAGCATGAGTATCGAAACCCACGCTGTCTAGCCTCCATCCACCGACGCCCTCGAAGTCTCTTTCGAAGCCAACGCTCGAGGGCAGTACTCCAGATAACCCGCCTGAGGCCATAACTGGAGTGGCCGAACCACTTCCAGTACTCGCTTGTCGTTTTAACGGGCGCCTATGCCTGAAGGTGGTGATTGCTGGAGAATGGACGGGTGTCGTGTTCATTGAGGACGTCGACGTTATAGAAGGAGTGCCGCGTGACTGTGAAAACCGAGATCAGTTCCTATTCTTATGAGATACTGCACAAGGAACACCCGCGCGGGGGACTAAAGAGGGAAAGATCCATCCCTAGAAGCTCAGATCGAATTCATGCCAAATGCTAAGCAAAGTATGTCGATATCTGATGTTGCTTACTGCGATGTAACGGGCGTGAGCCGCATGGCCGACTAAAATATATCGCAAGGTCTCCAGCCCAAGATCAAAATAGACTAGGCACAGCCGGAGGAACAAAACTAGAAATGCGAGTATAGTGGTAACGCTAGCACAGAAAGCGAGCGGTATTGCAACCAGGAAGACGAAGGGCAGGACGAAGAGCCTGAGGGGGCTGAAAAGAGGCATCGAGGCAATTGATAATCGCAGGGCCTGGAGGTGCGCGTAGGTATTGGCATGTATGGATTCTGTCTATAACCAAAGGTCTAATCATTCGAGGAGCCCGGCCGAATGTCTCACATGATGGTACCTGCTATGGTCGAATTTCGTTCGCTAGCCAGGCATGTTTGGATCCGGATAATCCAAACTCAGTGAGTATTGTTCAACAAATATGGAACAAACTGGGATGGACTGTAAGTATGTATGTATACTTGGGAGTTCATAGATGAAAAAGGAACTTTGATGACTGACAAGTCTGGGGAAGTACATACATAAATTACTGAAAATCTCAAGCAATTTATAAGAGGAAAGGAATTCTCGATGGTTGCGGTTATCTATCAACCTAGGTATTCCACTAACTTAGGTAATATCCGATCGCAACAGGGCTAGTTTCACATGCTTCAGGGTTCACTCTCATCGCTAGGCTGGGAGCTAGTCTCAAAAAGGCTAATGAGGTTTAGTGCGCTACCGTCCGTAAGTTCCTAACAAGTTAGAACCGACAAACTCGTGGCTGTGTGACTGTGGAGCCCCATTTGTGTGGTTGCGGGGTGAGTCAGTAGTAGAGATGAAGACTGTCCCATTAAGACTTGCTCCTTTTTCTAACTATCTAGTTTAACTGTAACACTGGGCATCAGGTAAGTATCAAGTAGTGAACTGTCTATATAAAACCCTATTAAAATTGCTTGCCGTGGATGAAGGTGGCTCTCCAAATCGGTAATTGCTTACTTTTCACCCCGCCAGCGTCCCTCAGCTACCTAGGTATGTATCTACTGTGGGTACATATAATACTGAAGTACCTACGAGGCGGTACCTAGGTAGCGACTTTGACGTCAACGGCCTGTTGTCCACTTCCAAATTACACAGTACCTAGTAACCAGGCAAATGTCTAACCTACCACGGTCTGTGCGTAACTCTTGTTACGGGCATCTGCAGGTACTACACACATATTCCGTACCTCCTCATTACTTATCAAATCATGCACGTATTGGGAAATCTGGGCTCGAGATTTTGATATAGCAACGTGAAATGTCTACAATAACAGTCGCCTTGTAATATACTACATTGCCCAGACGGTTAAGGCACGCCTAACCTTTACCAAAAAGCGACGAAGTGGGAAGACGCATACTCACTTCGTTGCCGGGCACGAAAACCATATTCAATGAAACTGGCGATACCTCACGCGCCATTGACATCTGACCCTTTTTGGCTCGCCGTCCGCGCCCCTTTACAATGTGTGTACAGCATAGAGAAGAAGAGGCTGAGCCAAGTCCGCCGCAGACCTCCACAGGCTCGGGAGCGCAAAATGACTCGGGAACTTCCCAAGAGCCGTTTCCCTGGGATATCGGAGTGTTTGACGCTCATTGCCACCCTACAGACACTATGGGATCTATAAGCGCTATCTCCACTATGAAAGTCCGTGTTTTGACTGTTATGGCTACGCGAGCACAAGACCAGGAGCTTGTTTCGGAGGTCGCGTCCAAGCACGGTGTACTTCACAGAGAGGTTTTGAAGTCGCCGGACCTTTCGCGCCCAGATCAAAACCGGATTATCCCGTCATTTGGATGGCATCCCTGGTTTTCATATCAGTTATATGACGACAGGGTCTCAAACCCGACCTACGATGGCACACGAGAGGGCAAAGCAGCACATTATGACCAGATCCTAACTCCGGCGCCATCCTCGAAAGATGTCTCGTTTAGCCAAGGACTTTGCGACCCACGGCCCCTATCTGAATATCTTGAGGAGACGCGAAAGCGACTAGTGAAGTTTCCTCTCGGCCTTATAGGGGAGATTGGAATCGATAAAGCTTTTCGTCTTCCAGTGACTGGGGCGTTAGATGTGGAGCACAAGCAAGAGGAAGGTATCACTCCGGGTGGCCGAGAGGGCCGCCGGCTTAGCCCACACCGTGTCCAGGTGGCACACCAAGCTGCTATTCTGCAGGCTCAGCTCAAACTGGCTGGGGAAATGGGCCGCCCAGTTAGTGTCCACGGGGTTCAGGCTCATGGAGTGCTATACGAGACGATAGCAGAGTGCTGGAAAGGTCACGAGAAAAGCCTGTTAAATCGCAAGCAAAGACGTCAGATTGCTCCAGGGGCGGAGGATTTTGCGAGTGACACCGATGACACAGAGGACGACGACGAAGACGATGGGAAGTCGCATGTAAAGGCCAAACAGAAAACCGACTCTGGAAGAAGTAGACAGCAGGCTTTCCCACCTCGAATATGTTTGCATTCGTATAGTGGACCTGTCGAACAGCTCAAGCCTTACATACATCCCAGTGTACCCGCTAAAGTGTACTTTTCGTTCTCTAGCGCCATCAATTGGGGCGCGGGTGGAAAAGAGAAAGTCGATGATGTTCTCCGGGCGGTTCCAGATGATAGAGTTCTAGTAGAGAGCGACTTACACAGAGCCGGTGAGCAGATGGATGCCAGCTTAGAGGAAGTATGCAGGAAAGTCTGTCATATTAAAGGGTGGGGACTGCGCGAGGGTGTGGAAATATTGGCTCGTAACTGGCAAGAATTTGTGCTTGGGTAACGAATCATTGTACAATACGACACCAGATGGCAAAGAGAATTAGCAAAAGAAACTTGGACTCGAGGCATTCTTATATCTAGAGGGAGCTTCTATGAGCCATATGGTAGAGTATCCCTAGCCAAAATCAACGATTAGAAATTATGCAGTATCCGGTTGAAGTTAGCTGATACTACCAACTGGGTGGTTGAGTCCCCCTTGAGCAACATATGACATCGTACAAATGCAATAATATTAGTGGTATAGCACTGCTAAGGTATGGCAAGTCCCTACTTTTGTACTCTTACCGAGGAGTAAGATGGGTAGACGATGTCTGACTAGTAACTATCTACCTACACGCCTTCACGAACTGCTCAGGGAATCCCGGGGCCATCTGATAGGTATCAGAATACCTATCAAAAGCACGAATTTCGATCGTACGCCAAGCCCAACGGAATTTGAAACTACTACTATACGGACCAGGGCTGGACAGATTTTATGCCTGGAGTAAACAGCATATCACGTGTAATTACGTGGTAGGTATAGGGTAGGTAGGAAAGCCACAGCGAGACTAAAGTAACAAAGTTGGGTCCGTCCCACTTAATGGGCAACTGGGTACCCGAGTACCTCAACTTCTTGCTGTAGCGCCACTCTTAACCTAGAGGTAAGAGAGCCTCCAGAGAGTGCTGAGCTTAATCATTTTTAGTTAGGCCCTTCGCTTTTCGTTTCCTCACAGTTTTATTTCTGAGATCCCCGCTTGCCACCTCGCCTTCATCCGGATCCTCTCGCATAATAACATCATCCCAATCGTCCATCTGCCCATTAGTCGTCACAGGCCACACCCCTTAGGCTTTTCTTAATTCCGACGCGACGGTACATACATACACATACAGCGCGCGGATCGTCCAGGTACCCGACAGGGACACAAGGGTTGTCACATTTTCTAGACTCCGCTAAGGTGATATCCAATTCGGCATGTGCCATCGTCCCACAAGTTTTTAAGCCCATCCCATCCATTCTCTTCTTATCCTTGCGCAGCCTTTTCCAAGGTTGCTGCTCCAGCCAACAGCCGACCAGTGCTGACTGACGGCCTGCGTAACGCTGCCGGTCTCCGGTCTCCGTCCGCCGTCCCCGTTTCGTTCCTCAAGAACTACCCATCTATCTTCAAGGTCTGTCCCCCAGAGCCCCGTTTTCACTACCGGTACAAGAGCAGTACCGTAGAGTGCCGTAATAGTAGTGGCGGTCTGTTTGCCTGCTATAGACCTCGGGTTGACTGTACACAGTAGCCTCTAGTTGGAAGCAACTAACTAGGTCAGGAGGTCGAAGTCGGGAGGTCGAAATCGGCAAATTCGAAGTACAATATAGGTATTTAGGTCTAGCTCTAACCGAGAGAATAAGCCTTACGCCTATTCGACCGCTATATACTCCATTCTCTATCATCCCCTGTCTTTTCCTTCGAGGCACGAGAGGTTCGAGGGTGTGAGTGTGGGCAGCGTCATACGCCGTTGTCACCAAGACCCGGCAGACTGTAAACGAACCCTTGTCTCGACTTGCTGACTGGCTCTCTGCCTGCCGCAGCTGGTGTGTCACTACCTCGTCTTGCGCTTTCGTCGAGTTTTGCAGTTTGCCCGCTTGGCCAGGCAGTCCACGCATATCGGCAATTGATCGTCGTACCCCCTACTGTTTGGGATTATACCCCCCACAACGCGCGGAACGGGTACACACCACCTGCCTGCTACAGATTCTCATCTTGATAGCGGACTGGGACCCCCATCCAGCCCGCCCTCCCCAACGCCCGCGTCCAAGCCACGTCAGTCCTCAGTCTTGTCCTGCCCTGCCCTGCTCTGCCAGCTGCGCACCTCGCAATTGTGATAGCCTGTCGCGAGCCATGTACGCCGGCAACTATGGGTATCCCAATAATGCAGCTGCTGGCTCACCACCTTTCAACGGCAATGCCCCACCCCCGGTCTCCCAGAATTCTGCCATGCAGCCTGGTACGGCTCCCAGCCAAATGATGTACAATTCTCAGCCGTTTCCCATGGGCGCCCAGTCTTCCGGTGCCTTTCCCCCAAATTCCAACATGATGGCCGGTGTAGGTCCTGCCGGAATGATGCAGAATACCGGCATGCCACATATGCCCGCTGGTAATGGCCAAAGTAAGCCCAATCCCGTCCCGTCGCGTCTTGTGTCAACAACGCAGTCCATCCCCCCAGTCTCGAAGTCATTTGTAATATTTCTTTTGCTCGCCTCCGATGTTTCCGTTATGTTTCTTGCTGGCGGCAGCAGGCTTGGCTTTTGAGCGCCAAAGCTTGGTACCTCACCTGATCGCTATGCTTCCTGCCGTCTAGGCGCTGGTCTCTTTGGCGCCTTCGTAGGTTCTGACGATGGCCATCACAATCACTTTATCCCATTGTGAAAACGGGGTTTCTTTTTTTGCTAACATTGGATTGATGAATAGTGCCCAATTACCAACCTCCTTACTCAAATCCTGCCTACAACCCTGGGGTTCCGAGCTCTGTCCCGCCACAGATGAATATGCCTCCAAACTACGCGATGGGAGGGGGCATGCCCATGGCCGGCTTTCCGATGCAGCATGGTATGAACCCTCAACAACAACAACAACAGCAGCAGCAGCAGCAGCAGCAGCAGCAGCAGCATCAACAACAGCAACAGCAACAACAGCAACAACAACAGCAGCATCAACAACAACAGCAGCATCAACAACAACAGCAACAGCAACAGCAACAACACATGATGATGCAGCGCATGCAGACGTCTCAGCCGAATTCCAACATGTCGACGCCTACGCCACAGCGACACTTCCAACCCCAGCCTCCGCAAGGAACACCAACGCCGAGTAATGGACAGGTCCTACCACAATCTCAATTCCCAGGCCAACCCAATGCCCAAGGACCGCTCCAAGGACAGCCAAATAATAACACGCAGCCTCAGCCACAACCACAAGCGCAGACCCCGGCGCAAGCACCAGCACAAACACATACTCCGTCTTCGAACAACATACAAACACCACAGACACCGACGTTTCCAGTCCAAACACAAGGGAATGGTGTCAATGGCACCTCAGCCGGGTCGACTCCTTTGAGTCCTGGGGCAGATCCGAGGGACAAGGAGAGAGTAGGCATTATTCTCGACATTAACAACGAACTGTTACTGGAAGCGATGCAGATCCAGAGCACCCAGCAGGTCATGAGAAAAGAGCGTGCCGCCATGAACGGCAATGACGGCAATGCAAATAACGGAGATAAGAAACTTGCAGAAGAGGAGTTGCTTACGCAGGATTATATTCAGTAAGTTCTGTGCGGAGTCTTACCTCAAATCACATCACTTATAGTCATATTTAGGTGCATGGTTCGGCTGCAGAAAAATCTGTCATACCTAGCCGGACTGGCGGACAAGGAACGCAAGCCAACTCAGCCCTCTCAGTCGCATCCCGTGTTTCTGAAAGCGCCAACGCTTAATACTAATATTAAGCTTCGACAAACGCAAACTCAGGATGGGAGTGACCCGAAAATGGAGGCTCCGGACCGTGAGGAGACATCCAAATATATCGGGGAGTTGTACAAGAAGCTTCAAGCTCTATTCCCTGACGTCGATCCGAATAGAGAACCCAGCAGCATCCGGCCTTCTGCCCAAGGCCCGAACACAGGTCAAACTGGTAGCCAAACCCCGGGCCACTCCAGTCCTGTGCCAGGGAAGCAAGCAACACCGACACTGGCAGCTTCGGCCCCGCCGCAGCTCATGCCAATGGGCGCGGCCGCTTCGTAGTAGGATATTGCTACGCACTATTCAACGGCGGGACTACTCGTCAGACGTATATGCCTCTGAACGACACGCTTATGGGTACTTGGGCGCACTGAGCGCTGGAATTGTGTCTATAGGGTGGCTATCATTGTATAAAGAGCATTCCTGATGGTCTGCAAAGATCGGTACACGAGCTATATTTTGAGTACGGCACTCTGGGCGTTGTGGGAGTTCTATGGGGTTAACACGGGCAAATATGTTTTGGTTAGGGTATATAACGGACTCTTGTATTGATTGTATAGGTTATACCCAAAAAGAGATGAAGTTGGAACCGGTTATATAACGCGGTTCATGCTTCTGTGCGATTGATTTCTTGCCGTGGCTACACGTGGGCGGCATTTGACACCCATGGATACCCATGAAAGGTTACCTTAGGTGGCTAGTCCCCAATAAGCTTGAGCTAGTTCCAGCCAGCTGACGGTTGTCCCGAAGAGCACGACTTAATACTTCCTACAGCGTAGCTTATACACACATGCATGACCAGGCAAGACAATACAAAGCAGTACCGCTTATTGGATCCCATAGCGCCTATCTGCAGTAGACGTTTAATGTGTAAGACCTCGCATAATCTGCTAGAGTTAGGTAGGTAGGTACTTAGGTAGGAAGTAGGTGGTATTACACGCGACGCGTCTTCGTTGGCCGTTGGTAGGGACATAGCTTATGAACGTCACGGTATGCTGGAGAGGCTCTTTCATTTGGGCCAATCATGGCACCCATTCATGGCTAAATTCTGGTTAGCGCGCCTGATCAGCCAGAATTGGAAATGGGGGGTCAGACAGGGGTGGTGGACCGCCCCTGAATTGACCAAGTCTGAATCTGTCAGGGGTAGGTAGATTTTGTGCATAAGTACTGGCGCCCTATTACCTCAGGTACTACGATAGCAACATCCTACTACTAGTACAATCGTTCAATGTTTAACGTCACTACAAGTATACAGCAGTACTGCCAGTAAACGTGCCTGTTTAGTTTTTCTCTATGTTGCCCTTTGCATAACCAAAATGTTTTAGGTATGCTACATACATACATGATTATTATATATTTAAGCTAATACAGCATAGGTAAGTGTTTAAGATACCTTACGTACTACATAAGTACTAGACAAAGTTAGACTAGCAGTTAGACTAGTTAGACTACTATAGCCTAGGGATGCCCGTAGTACCATGCAGTGCCTGCAAACAAGAAACGCGAATTAAAGTGCTATGTAATAACGAAAGTGAGGATCAGACCCCTGTTTGGCTCCATCGCGCATTTGGTTGACCAGTTACCTCCTTAGGCAGGTACGGTTGGTACTGTACAAATGTCCTCCCGAACTGGCTGCAGTAGGTACACCTTTTGTTCAATCGACTCTCATTAAAACTTAGCGACTTGTACCAGCAATACCTACCTCCCTACTTACACGTCCCATTTCTGTCGGGTACTAGGTGTCTTTCTTAGGCTTCTCGCCTCTCCTTTATCAACATCAGAAGCCTCGATTCCTTTGGCTGCCAGTTCATTCACGCTCTTTTACTTGTTAGTTCGATTCAGTAACTCATAATAACCCCCACGTTCCTTTGAGCCAACGTCCAACAACGTCCAACTCCTGAATCCCTCATTTCACCTCTTCCGCTTTCTCACGGCAGAAATCACAGCTTCCAGGCCGGGTCTCTTCTATAGGTAGTCACTCGATCTGTGCTCCAACTCGAAAGTTCCAACTCTTCCAGTCTTTGTCTACCTCCCCCGCTTGAGTGTCGTGATTACTGTGCCTAGCGGTTTGTTAGGAGCTCTCAATGCACATATGAAACAAAGACGTACCTGCTAAATTATTTCCTCGATCTTTTGTACAATATAGAGCTACTTGTAGTGGCATAGGAAAGCCTACCTATATCGAGTCTCGCGAGTCGATCCCTAACCCCTGGATTGAATCCACATTTTACAATACATGCCCATGCTTCCCTTGTACTCCTGCAAGTATACAACACGCTCAAGACAATACACACTTGGGAAACCAACTGAACGGTTCTACCGTCCCTGAATAGTTCTCGCTGCGCCTCGGTAACCTCTACCGATGCTATAAGTTCTCCGTGGCGTTATCGGATGGGAGGAAGCTATTCGAGACCCGGCACGCTAGAGGGGTTTACCTAGTGTAGGACATTGGCATTCTCAAAAAACCGAGATCTACATTCCAGTCAAACTCGACCATCCTCGTTCTCAGACTATCTGCCACGTTACGATGAATCCGGGCCTCGCACATCACCCTGAAAATGGGGCTTCCTCAGATACAGACCCCCCTTCGACAGAACCAGACCCGATGACATCTCCCGTTGACATCAAAGCCCCTGGCCACGACTCGATGGTCACTGTTCGCCTATCCGAACCCCCTTCCTTATCCGTGAATACAGACCTACCTGTAGCCGTCATGCCTTCAAGGAGAAGCATATTTGGTCCGCAGTGTACACCTAATAGCGCCGTCATCTCAGATGAGACAAACGACCAGGCCAGTTCAGATGGAGTCAATGCCGAGCAAGAGGCCGATGTCAAGACACCTACAACTGCAGTCGGTGAAGTGGAAAACACCAATGGCTCTGTCGATGGAGAAGATGGTTTACAAGATGAGGACGCAGAGGAATCAGATACGGAGGAGGTTGATTGGGAACGATTACAAAAAACCGAGGATGAGCAAGTTAAAGATCCGGATGACAATGTGGGTATCACTGGTCGTATCGAGATGCCCAGCTAACTTGATTGTCTTTTAGTCGACAGCAATGCTCCTTGCAAGATTAGAACAGGAAAACAACAGGCTGGCAACAAACCCCAAGAGTGTTAAAGTGAAGGTCGTCGAGCAGCTATCCGTGCGCCGCCCACGGCCGCCCTCGATGGCTCAGCTAAGGGAAATGGTTAATGGCCCTACGCCTAAAGCTCTACGATATTCAGTTCTTCCTCCACCGCCCATGACCGACCTCGAATTCTACATGGCCTTGGTCAAGGATTACCAGCAGACAGCAGCACGCCTTCCCACATTACTCTCCAATAAAATCCGGAAGGGTGTACCACCACCACTGAGAGGGGTCGTGTGGCAAAGTATGGCTGGAGCCCGAGACACGCTATTGCTGGAACAGTTCGACAGACTAAGCGGCGAATCGAGTCCTTATGAGGGCATAATAGGCAAAGATTTGGGCAGAAGCTTCCCAGGCGTGGATATGTTCCGGGACCCCGACGGCGACGGGCAACGAATGCTAGGTCGCGTGCTAAAGTGTTTCTCCCTCTACGACCATAAGATCGGATATTGCCAAGGGCTAGCTTTTCTAGTCGGCCCTTTACTAATGCATATGCCTGATAATCAAGCTTTTTGTGTTTTGGTTCGGTACGTCGGCAAAATGAGATCCCCTCGATGTTGCATGGACGATGACTACGAGGCGTCTTTCCACCTTGACTGTATAAAAGAGACTAACCTGACTTTACAGGCTAATGGAACACTACGATCTCCGGTCTTGTTTCCTGCCCGACTTGTCAGGCTTGCATGTCCGAATATACCAATTCCGTGAATTGTTACGACAGGATCTGCCCGCGTTATCGACCCACTTGGATGATCTCCAAGTTGACCCGGCTTACGTTTCACAATGGTTCCTCTCCTTCTTCGCCGTTACATGCCCGTTGCCCATGTTGTTTCGCATCTACGATGTCATTTTTGCAGAAGGCGCGTCAGAGACCATCATGCGAGTGGCCCTGTCGCTCATGCGCAAAAACGAGGACCGTATTCTAGCCTGCACCGAGCTCGAAGATGTAATGCAACTTCTCTTATCACGAGGCTTGTGGGATTGTTACCACTACAACGCAGATGAATTTGTAGACGACTTTGTCGGCTTGTCTAACGTCGTGTCGAGGGAAAAGTTAGCGCAACTCTCACAACGGTATAGAGAGGAAAGGATCGCCAGCGCCAATGCAGCCAGGACGGCCGATGTCACCACAGCAGCCTCCCGCTTCTTGGGCCGTCTGTGGACGATAAGCAGCGCCTCACCGAGGTCAGGAACGTTATCTCCAGGGCTCCCCGCACCATTAAGGCCCTTGAGCATGCTGCGACGAAGCACGTCAAAGCAAAGTTTAGCATCAACTCTAAACTCGATGGAAGCCAGCTCCGCCAGCGTTCTAAGCTCCACATCAACGGACGCAACAACCATTTCCCGCGACTCATCCAATGCCGACGATGCATCCATCCGTGAATTAACACCTGTGGCTGTGAAACCTCATGCATATCACGCGAACGACAAGAACTTGCACTCCCAGATCGAAGATCTCTTGACTGCACTTAGCGAAATGCAGCGAAATCATGCCTTGCTTACCACAGAATTACAGAAGGAAAGGGAGGAAAGAGCAGAAGACGGGAGAGCGGTCAAGTCGTTACTGAATAAGCTCAAAACGATACCGCTAAGCGCCGACAGTGCAAAGGAGGCTGCCGAAGACCAGGATGAAAACAATGACGAAGGACCGCTTGATGATAACCGACTATCGCGGCTTGTCTATGCTGTGGAGAACCGGTTCGCTACTGAAACCGACGACAAGCGAGACTCTTTAACACTCCAAACCAAGTCACAACTTCGGGATGAATTGACACGAACGAGAGAGCATCTCAACATTGAACTGTCGAAGTCACAAGAGTATAACCGTCGAATTGACGAGTTGAACCAGGAAACCAACGGTCTGCGGGATCAGTTACGGGAGAGCCACGCCCATGTTCGCGTCCTCCACCAGGACAAGCAGCGTTTAGAGAAACAAATACACTCACTACGTGTCAGAGCATCAGCCGAAACACCGAGCACCACACTTGATACGGGCGGGTGGTTCTCGAGCACCAGCATGACAACGAGTGCCGCAAGCTCTACCGGCAACAACGGAGGCCTACGCGAGTTAAAGCTCGGACGCAGCAAATCGACACCCAACACACAGGCGGCATTCGCTCAGCGCTCCGCGTCGCTTGCGCGGACGCAGGACGAGGCCAGCCCGTTGAATGACTACGACACACTTGTAGCGGATCTGGTGCAGGCTAAAACGGCCGAAGCCATTGCCAGACAAGAGGCAGATGAATACAAACAGAAGCTCGAAAGCTTGCGGAAGGCTTATGGTCTAGCCCCGGGCGACACGCCGGGGTCCGGCATGATGGGATTGTTTACATTATCGAGGACAGAGACCAGCAGCAGTGCTAAGAGCGCCCCAACAGCTATTAGCGCGGCGACTTCTTCGAATACGGGCTCAGGTGGCTTTTGGGGCTGGCGAAGATGATTTCTATCTTGCTTTATCCTCTTGTTAGAAACGAACATCCATGTAGAGTGCAGGAGAGGGATCAGTTCCCAAAACAAGAAATGTGACTTACTTTCATCAGCCGAAAGCCATGTGGGTATGAATGCTAATGCTGTCTAAGCAAGCTAGCAATGAGCAAAAGGCAGGCAGATCCGTGGACTAAAGAGCGCACGGATCGATCAAGGGATAATTACATGTTACCGGGCCCGTCATAACCTAGGCTTCCATTTGAGGGAAACGGGATGCTAATGGGCCATCGAGAGCTTTGGAAAAGATGGAAGCAACATTGCTTTTGCTCAATGTCGGCAAAACTTCCAGGCGTACGGTATGGTTTCAGTGGCTGAAATAAATAGAATTATGATATCCAAATACACATAAACGCCACATACTCCAGGAAACACTACTAGTCCGGCTTGTTTAACCCGCAAATTTGTGACAGACGAGGCGTTCCGAACGTGGATATGCAGTAAGGTGCTACAACACCTCTTGTGACTGCTAATATATCACAAGACACCGTGGATGCGACGACTTTTTT
>Ga0247782_1000388_pt1 | contig 34091 bp, 29 predicted proteins | sample UWRJL019104C5_FD_179928 | JGI IMG/M metagenome (GOLD analysis project Ga0247782, IMG submission 179928) | Plant litter microbial communities from Arlington Agricultural Research Station in Wisconsin, United States - UWRJ-L019-104C-5 | ecosystem: Environmental > Terrestrial > Plant litter >...
CAAAAAAAAAAAAAAGTGCTTGCTTCCTCAGCATCGCCGACTACACTATCTTAATATCGCGGGGGAGCCATGACTCGGCGTGCCCGGCCGATACAACGATACGTCAGGTAGGGCAGTTACAGATAGTGAAGCAGTGGTATCACTGCTTAGCATTCTACAAAGGGGGGAAACTGTCGGTAGAGCAGCTGAAAATCCTACCTCTGTCTGAGAATAAATACGAGAACTACCCTGCGAGCAGGAATGTGCCTTGAGAGGCCGATGCATTCGTGACTGCATCAATAGCGCGTCGAATGCCTCCCATCGGTCTCCTAGTCCCCGGACCTCAATTTGCCAACTCAGATCAGCATTACTACGATAAGTCAGAGATCAACATACCGAAAATAGCTACTTTGGGCTGGCGGGCTATGTCACAGTTCATACTGTCGGGTGGTCCGTATAGACATATTGTTATTGTATAAAGAAGAAAAGAATCTCTGTGAAGCAGAGATTTCCCGTATCTACTTATATAGGGGTAGTTGTAGTCCGCGCTTCGGGGCCGGAGCCAGTCCGGATCGGAATCGTGACAGGTTAGCACTATGAGACCGATGGCCCCCAGTAGGTTTCAGCTGGGATGGTCGCCTAAAATGCTGAAGGGGCTAACAGCTACTCGTACATTTATCCAATCGAGAAGCCATCCTGCTTATTTCTTATGAGTCAGAGTTTATAGCAGAACACACAGGATAAGGGGATCAATAGCAGGGCGAGCTCGGATTCCAGACTTCTGGTCGACGAGGGAGTATCGAAACGGGAGCGTTGGGGGAGGGAGCGAGAATAGTGGTCGGCAAGGTAGAGTCTAGCCAAAGGAGACCCGCGGGGCTGTTGGCGGTACATGACTGTTCATTTTCCAATCTGGAAATTATGGGAGACTTCAATGAGATACATAGAATGCTGCCTAATTAGACTGCTCGACATAGTAGACCAATATCTTCCTGTTTAAGGAACCGCCTCCTTAGAAACGAGGATGGGTCCATGGCTAGAGCCATATGGCTCACCTTACCAGTATAAAAACCTTCGGTTTTCCCAGTCTTTGGCTCATCACACAACGACCCGTTGCCAGTTTCAGAACTTTACTTGTTGAGTTTTGCTCCCTCAAACCCCGCCCATCATGATGATACAATCCAAGTCGGGTTATGATGATGCTACATACCATAAAGCAAAAGACAAAGCCAACAAGAGTACTTCATCAAACGATCTACCGCCACATCCAGACCGTCAAGTTTGCATTACTGGAAAACGGCAATCAAGGCATAGGAGGATTGATTTCTAGACAAGTCAGTTAATCCTAGGATGGTATATAGAAAATTCGTCTGCGTCGAGAGCAAAAGAGAAGCTCGGTGATGAACGAAAAAAAATATGCTGCTGAATTAAGATTGATGGATTGAGTGATTTCGAGGATAATACAAGTACTTGTGAGAACCTTCACGTGCTAAACAAAGTAAAGTTGGCACTTGCATTGGTAGACGTCTGCCTGTTGCATCATCTTTCTTGCCACTGATAAGAGGACTGCCTGCCTGTGACTCAGGGACAGAACCTGGCTCCAACCCCCTTATTGGTAGCATCTACCCTGCAGTTAGATGCCCCTCACCTCTTTGCAGCCTCCTTCACCTACAGAATCAACCCCTAAATCCTACCTAACCTAGGTCTACATAGTAGTATTGTTTATATTATTTCTTGGCCTTCGTTCGTTATTGCGCATGCACACACACTATATGAGTTCTCACCTTGTCTTGTCTGGCTACGGATGAATAAAAGGGCAAGAGAATTCAAAAGCAAGCAAAGCTGCAGCTGTCAAAACATTAACCAGATTCTAAAATTTGCCTAAGTACCTAGTTTGCATAAACGAAAGAGATACCTACCTACATATCTAGCGCACAAGCTCTCCTTCAAAATATCTTCTTCCTCCTCTCACTCTCATCAACCACCACATGAACAGCAACAACAACACCCCTCACCTCCCAAACCAACCCTGCAATGCCTCTGAAGCGCCTCTCTCCCGCTGCCGCCTTCCCGAACAATTACAAAAACCGATACAGGTACGGGTACGGGTACGGGTACGGGCATTGGCGTTGGTCCTAGACCGCTAAGTCTAAGTCATCAATAAGAGAAGGACGCGGAGAGGGGTATGGCAGCGACGGCGTCTTGGCAGCCCTCACTTTCACTAAAACAAGATTCCTACTCGGTGTACACATACACTTTCAGCAGCGGCGGCAACAACAATAAAACATCAGAAGGGCAAAGAAGGGCGGGATTGGGATTGGTGGGAAGGAGACAGAGCTATAATCGGGAGGATTAGAAGCATGAGCTTATGATGATGAGTTCCTTTGGTGGCGGTGGCGATGGTGCAAGTGGTTATGATTATAGTGCTAGGGTCGGGGGTGTCAGTGAAAGTAGAAGTGTTCGAGTTGATAGTGGGATGGGTTCACTGAGGGGCGGGGATCGCAGTAGGTTACTGTGCCTACGTTATCCTGGAATCAGGTAGTACACCTAAGACACTGCCTAGGTACATGTCTAAATACTGCCCTAAATTGATTGGACTCAGGGGCAAATGGAGCAATATTGGAGAAAAGGCAGCGAAGGCTTGTTACGTAGAATTAAGGAACATTTCTGACGTATCGTCCCTGCCGGCTGGCCCTAATTATCCTATACGAAAGAAACTTCGCTTCATCCATGAACAGACTCTTACTCACCACTTCCATACAACTCCAACAGCTTCACAGCTGCGCGCTGCCCCAGCGCATCCAAGGATCCCATTCCCAGCATCTCTAGTGTGCTGATATCAAATCCAAAAGCCGCCCGCCACCACTCTCGAAGTTCGATGGCCAAGAGTGAGTCCAGGCCCATGTCGACAAGAGGCAAGGTTGTGTTTGGCTCCTCTTTATCTTGTTTAAGTAGCAAGCCAAACATCTTTTTCCCGATCTCCACAGCCAAGAAATGTCCGGCCTCACTCGTCTGCAGTAGGGATGGATCAGCCCTCGCCCGCCTGAGAAACAACTTAATGGCATCGTCCAACCCCGATGCTTCGCCGGTTAAAGTCGCCGTGTGTATATTGTTATGATATACTGCCATTCGTCTATCGTCCTTCCATACGGCGCGGTTGTTTGGGCTGTTTAGTGCCGTGTCTGAGCCCAACCCCAGGACAAAGGTATTAGGATCGCAGAACCCCAGCCCGCTGGGCGATCGCTGCCGGCCTGCTCCGGCGATGGCAAACTCCACCGCATCTAAAAGTTGTTGTTCCGTTACGGCCGTAAAGCCGCTGGTCTTCATCCGATCAAGCAGCTGCCGCGTCTGCGATATATAGCCCACATCCTCGACGGCGCCGATGTCGATTGCCGAGGCTGGCAAGCCCAAACCCGTGCGGTACTGAACGAATGCGTCGAGGAAAGTATTCGCGCTAGCGTAATTTGCCTGGTGACGATTCCCAACCGTACCGGAGAGAGAGCTGAACAGGAGGAAGAAGTTAAGGCTGTGTCCTAAGGTGGCGTTGTGCAGGTTCCATGTCCCCTGCGTTTTCGGTGCGGTCGCGGCGTGCCAGTCATCGAATGTCATGTTTTCGAAACTCCCGTCGCGGAGCACCATCGACATTTGGATGATGCCTTTTATTGGGTGTCTCGCTGCCTCGACGGCGCTGATCACGTCTGTGGACCGCGTCACGTCTCCTGCTATGATAGTCACGGTGCATCCTGCGCTTTCGAGCTCGTTAATGAAAGCTGCGTTTGAGGGGTCAGATGCGCTTCGCGAGAGAAAAACGAGCTCCCCAGCGCCGCGTTCGACCATCCATCGGGCAACCGCTCGTCCAATGCCCCCTAGGCCTCCAACTAAAAGATAGGATGCCATCTTGACAAAAGTGGCTCTTCTCCGTCTTGGAACAATGCTCGTCTCGATCCTCGAGTTACCTAATGGGTCTCTAAGGGACAGACAGATACGGCCGATGTGTAGACCTTGCTGCATATACCGGAACGCATCTTGAATCTCGTCCGCGTTGAAGACTTTGACTGGACGAACAGGAGTTAATCGGCCTTCCCTGTAGAATTCTAAGATGGACTTAATTATTCTGTTGGGCGAGATTTTTCTGTGAGTATTTTTATGATCTTGCGATAAAACGTCTCATGGGGCAGTGCATATGTCTTACCTCCTGGGACCCTCCCGTCGATTCATCAACAACTCCATGTCTACACACGAATAGCTCCGATTCGCCAAAAAGTGATGCAAATCTATCTTGCCACCACCAAGGAGATCACGCTTCCCGATCTCAACCATCGTCCCGGACTGGGCGACGCAAGCCCAGGTCGCGTGCAGGAGCTCCCCCGAAAGCGAGTTGAGGACCACGTCGACTCCCTTATTCTTAGTCTGGCGCATGAGATCCTTGGCAAAGGAATCGTCTCTAGAGCTGAAGATATTGCACCGGGGGATCCCGAAGTTTTCCATGAGGAATTGTACCTTCTCATCGTTGCCTACTGTTGCATAGATCTCAGAACCAAGCATCTTAGCGATCTGAATTGCAGCTAAACCGACGCCGCCACAGGCGCTGTGAATAAGAACGGACTTTGTATCATATGTCAGCAACATCATTGACGGTTGATTTAGGAACCACTGGCATATAAATATTGACACTAGAAGCATTGACTCACCTGGTTCTTTTCTAGACGACCGATGTTCACAAGGGATTGGATTGCCGTAGAGAAGGCAAATATCATGCAACCTGCCTCGTCGAAGCCCAGGGAGCTGGGGATAACGAAACAATCGGGCTCTTCAACGACTATATGGGTAGCAAACGCCTGCTGTTTCAAGCAAACGACACGGTCCCCAATCCTGACGTCTTTCACTTCGGACCCGACCCTCACGACGACACCCGCGGCTTCGACGCCAAATGCTCGAACGCCGAGCTCAACAATATTCATGGCAACCAGAACGTCCTGTGATTAGATGTAAGTATGAAGAAGATATAAAATGTTCGTTTCAGTAGCCAGACTGTAAGAATGTCCGCTAGGAATAATATCTTACCCTAAAGTTCAAGCCTGCGGCGTGGACCTCTACCTCAACATCGCATTCACGAAGCGTTTCTCGCTCGCATTGCTCCCATGCAAGTGTACTGATGCGCCCAGGGGTCTTGATGTCCGCAATAGCTCTGCCAGTCGTCTTTGTAGTCACCATTTCGTCGCTGAGAGAAAAGGGGTAATAGCGGCCAACATTCACCTCTCGGCCCCGGATGGCGTATTCGAAATCGGGCCTGAACACATCATCGCCGTCATGCGCATCCCGTCGGTCTCGGAATTTAGCGAAAACGCGGACGAGGAGATCTGCATCGGCGTCCCAGTTCTCCAATTCGCATGTTGCGATGTCTAGGAGTATCTCAGAGCGCATAGTTCTCGCGAAGCCTATGACCGAGGCATAGTCAGGGTGTTGGCAGCTCATCTGACAAGACCTAGTTGCCCACAGCATTCTCACTGAACGACCTGTTAGACGTTTCACAAGATTCTTCAGAGCCTCGAAGTCTGCGGAGGTTAGGAGCTCGAAGAATGGGCGGTCCGCATCTAAAAGACATAGAATATCTTGGTTGAGAGGTACATCTTCATCAAGTGTGCAAGTAGTAACTTCATACTCATTCTGGTGCAGCTGGCGTAGGACACTGGCCTCCGCTGATGTCAACTCTTCGCCCGATTCCCCCCGCCCGCGCCGAAGAAGTGTTATCTTCTTACTCCCCGCCATCGCTCCATTGCTTAGCGCCGCAGAACTGGCGACAACTACAGCCGACATTGAGTCTATAGCGACAGCTTCAACATCACCAAGACCTGCAGTGGAGAGTCTTGACTTAAGTGTCATAGACCAATCGGTGGTTTGCTGCGGTGCTGAGAGAGAAGTGCCGCGCCACCAGTTTCGCTGTGACCCGAAGACAAAGTTGGCCCACTCGGAAGCAGGGTTGATCTCCTGTAACAACAGGCGGCCTCCTGGCGCCAGAAGCTCCTTTATGTTGGCTAGCCTTCGCCGCGTGCCGCTATCCTCTCCTTCTTGTATAACGTTAGACGTAATGACTAAATCATAGCGGCGCTCTGAGTGCCCCTGCTCCGCCAAATCCCTGCTGATATCTAGAACCATATACTCGACGTTGTCGAACTTTGCTTTATCGCCTTTTTCCGAGATGTGGAATTTGGTTGCTATTGTTAGCTTAGAGCAGCGGAGAACCGGATTATTAGGCAGTGCGAGCACTTTTGTCATACCAGATGCCGAGATCCAAGGGAGTCTTTCGTTTCCTATGTAGAGAACGCGCATTGTCGGCTTGGATTGGGCTAGGCAACTGACATAATTTGCCTGATCTTCTTGCCTTGTCACGAATGCCGAAAGGCTTGCTAGGCTTTGGTATGATAGAAGTTTCTCGAGGGTTTTATCGCCAGATAGAAGATGGTTCAAATTGTCTCGAACTTGGTCTAATGCACTAAGAGCGAGATCGTTCTCCTTTTTACCGATTGAAGGTGCAGTCTGCAGCGTGTCATCTGGTGTGACTTCCTGTTTCTTGGCAGGATCGACGTTCGAGTGACGATTAGTCGTGCGAGAGACTATCCATGCGGCGTATTCTTGATGATGTTCTAACACCGGTTGGGCTTGGTCTATCTCCGAGACAGATGCCAACAAACAGTCTCTCGCCGCCGCGTCTAATATTTCCGTACGACAAACTCGGTCTGGTGCAGATCCGATAAGTTGGTCGGCATGGGTGAAGTCTATACTAGGTGCCCAGGTATACCTAGCCGCTGCATGATCCAGCGATGGCAGGCTATCGGCGAGGCCCATCTGGAGGCCTGAGCCTTCAATTACCAAGTTCTGGCCCACGTTACCCTGAATCTCACCAAGCAGCGACAAGTTGCCCTTTATCACGGCTCTCGCACTCGTCTCGAGGGCCAGTAGAGAACTAGGACAACGTACAACACTTAACATCTTGATCCTTTTCGGGAGCCATAAATGGAGTCTGCGGGCTTCTCCTTCTACCGCTGCACATGCCAATGGCTGCAGCGCGCCGTCGAGGACTGTTGGGTGGATATGATAGTCGCTATCTGAAGCGATAAAGTCCGCGTTTGCGACGAGATGGGCACTTGATTCATGTGAGGAGTCAACTGAGGAGTTAAGGCTTTGAAATATTTGGAAGGACGGCCCGAGCTCTAGACCAGACCTTTGCAGTCTCCTGTACCAATCTCCCGTAACAAGTTTTCTCGGCAGAATATTACTAGCCTTCTCGACGGAGCCGAGGGACGGGGACGAAAATGCTCGGACTTCGCCGGTGCAGTGCTTCGTCCAGCCGCTGCTATTGTGTGAGGTGACTGCGAAATCCCACCACCACTGGCTGTCAAGCGAGGTTGTGATGCGATGCCGTCGAAATGTCGTCACGATTTCTGTTGGCTCTTCCTCAGACACGATGAGAGCTGCATTGACAACCATATCGCGGATGCTGAAGCCTTCTTGTACTTGACTGAGCTGCTTCACTCCCTGCCCTGCAAGCGCAATATAGCCAGCAAAAGGAAATACAACATCGCCCAATACCTTGTGATGGCGGACCCAGGGCACATCTTGAAGATAGAAAACATTGCGCCAGGTGGGTTCAAGGTCGCTACTTTCGGGCACTCTAGCACCTAAAAGCTCATGATGAGAGTGTTTCCGATGCCGCAACTCTTTAGAGATTCTACTTTCGTGCCAGTAGCTCCCAATCTCACGTGCCCATGGATATCGCGGGAGGTCCGGAAGACACTTCCCGTGCCCAAAAAGAGCTTCAAGTCGAACTGGGATGTGCAATGACCAGATTTTACCTATTGCGATTAAAAGGGACTCGAGACAGTCCCTTTTGCGCACCATTGCTGATGCATATTGTGCCGAGGATTGGACAGAGGAGAAGATCTGTCTTAAAGGGCCAGCAAGGGCTGAATGGGGCCCAATTTCTAGGAATAGAGCATTCTTTCCAATGTCGTGCTCGAGTATACTGGTTACGGCCTCGCGAAATCGTACGGGTGACTCTAAATTGTCTTGCCAATAACGAGCGCCCAACCCAGCTTCCTGCCGCAGGAGGTCACCCCTCACGCTGGAGAAGAAGGGCACTGTCGTCTGGCGCTGCTGCCCGACGCCATGACTCTCGATTTCTTGCAAGTACGTCTCTCCTATAGCCGCCATGTGATGAGAATGGTAGGCCTTGTCGACCTGGAGAATCCTTGCTAAAGGAGCAGGACGCAGAGATTGGACCGCGCTCAGGACGGTTTCGACTGCCTTTGTATCGCCGGAGATGGTCACGCTATCTGGCGAGTTGTCACACGCAATGACCACCCCAGGACATAAATAGCCCTCTGCCTTGCCGCGACTTAACCCGATTGCTGCCATCGAGCCAGCACACGAATGAGAGGAAACTATCGCTCCACGCAAATGGGCTATAGTGATAGCGTCACTGGCAGTCAGCGCACCTGCCGCATAAGCCGCGGCAATCTCCCCGCTCGAGTGGCCTACAACCGCTGCTGGGGCAATACCAATCGACTTGAGAGTGTCCACGAGAGCGATCTGGACTGCCGTGCATAAGGGCTGAGACAGAGCCGCCGAACCAACGCGGCTCTTTCGGCTGCCCTTCAGTAGTTCATCTTCAATCGTAAAATCTGTAGTGTACTCGCTTTTGATACCCTTTAGGTGCTTGTCCATATCTTGTATGCTTGTTTTAAATGTTGCGTTAGATTGCAGGAGCTCTCGGCCCATAAGAGGCCATTGTGCACCTTGGCCAGTAAATACCATGATAATATTGGGAGGGGCTTGACCGGCAGCTGGCGGCTTCACGGGTGAAGATGTGGTGCATACGGCTCCCTGCTTGTCTGTTACGGCAAAGCAACGGTGTTGGTGATGTTCTCTCTTAAGTGCTAAAGTGTATGCTAAATCCACGATCTTATCTGGCCTGCGGCCAACCCATTCGGCGAATATTGGAGGTATTAGCGTAATTGAACGGGATGATGTTGCCGAGTATAGGAGCAATTGAGCGTGTTTCGTAGCCTCCTTTCGACTGCTGGACGTCGTCGATACACCGAAACTTTCAGCCGAGTCCAGAATGACGTGAGCATTAACCCCCCCGATGCCAAAAGCACTCACACCTGCACGCTCTGCCTTGGATGATGGCCAGGGAGTCGGCTCAAGTGGAAGCTTGAGCTTGGCTGATTCAAACGGTATATTTGGATTCGGGTGCGTGAAATTAATATTTGGGGGGATGAGGCGATGCTCGAGCGCTAGAATCATCTTAATCACCGACGTAAGCCCAGACGCGCCCTCAGAATGACCAAGGTTCGGCTTCAGAGAGCCTATATATATACCTTCACCATGACCAAAGATACGGGCAATGGCTTGAGTCTCTATGGGGTCACCCTTGGCAGTTCCGGTGCCGTGACACTCAACCATCCCCGTAGCGCGGATGTCACTAATTCCTGCCATGTTATACGCGTGCCTTATAAGTGCCTCCTGCGCGTCGATGCTCGGGTGCATCATTCCAGGTGTCTTGCCATCAAAATTATGTGATGTTGCCCTAATAACGGCGCGGACCGGATTTCCATCTCGAATCGCATCCACTAAGGGTTTTATGTATATGGCAGTTACAGCCTCGGCGCGCCCATACCCATCGGCGTCAGCCGAGAAGCTTTTGCAAGAACCGGTGGGCGATAGGACTCCTTGCTCAGTCAGAGCAATCGTCATACCCGGACTGAGTATGAGATTTACTCCGCCCACGAGAGCGGCCTCGCAATTGCCTTTGGAAATAGCCATACATGCTTCGTTCAATGCGACTAATGCGGACGAACAAGCGGTTCGTACCGTCATGCTGTCACATAAATAAGTAAATGATCATATGAGAAAAACTCTCTCCTTCGTTAAACAGGGTAATTTTCAAAAGAATAACCCGGGAGTTTTGATGAAAAGCAGATTCTTCTTTAAACTCACCACGGTCCCTGCAGATCCATCTCATAAGACACTCGATTTGAGATAATGTAATCATGAGTCCCTACATTGCGGTACTGTCCCCGGTGCTGTGTTTCTTTATTCGTCATGTCTGCCCAATCCTCGCCGAAGTTACCGATGTAACATCCAATTTTCCTCCCCCTCCAGTTCGTAACGCCGGCATCTTCAAAACACTCCCTGGAGACCTCTAACATGAGTCTCTGCTGAGGATCTGCTTGTTTCAGCTCACTGCGCGTGATGTTGAAGGATGAAGTATCTAATGACTCGATGTCGACGCTGCTGTCGAGAAAATAACCGTATTCAGAAGCGACGGTCCCAGGTTTTCCCGAGGCCGAGTAATATGCCGACACGTTATAGCGCGAGGCAGGAACACGACACCGTGCGCTGCGTCCGGCTATCAGAAAGTCCCAGAGTTGCTCTGTCGTGGATAATCCACCCGGAAGCCGAAGGCCAATGCCACAAATGGCCATTGGCATCTCGCCGCCCTGGGAGGCCCCGAGCCTCCCCGTTTGGGGACAGAAGGGGTCGTGTCTGTGTCCTTCTTGGGAACTAAAGCCATTGGAATTTTCTGCCACGTGACAGGGACTCGTCCCGTTCATCTGCGTGATAGGCATATGGTCTAAGCCGTTCATTTTTTTTACTAGCAGGCTTGCAAGGAACTGTGTTATGTACACACAGCACACATGAGCATCATGGCAAAATCTGATCTTTAAAGTCTGAGACTTTACAGTCTATTTCTAATATCGTCTTATTGTTTGAGTCCTCTATATAGCTCGTTTCTTCTCAAGTCTTGTGAGCTTCCTGTATTACACAAGTCAATATGCAGGCAGACTTACAATGCAACAGTGTCTGCAACTACGCAATACCACAAGAACCAGCCCGACAACGGACTATAGGTAGTTATGGTCCAGTGTTATATCTTGTGGCACGTCACAAAAAAATGAAACAAATTGGTTCCGTATTGCATAGGTGCTCAAACTCCCGCCCAACGTAGTATCGAGCGTAAATTCTTTTATTATTTAGTCAGGAGAGTTACAGGGTCTTGCCCACTTAGGTTAAGCCTTCTAACTACCCTGCCGGCTAGCCGACCGTTCCGGATCAGAGACCCATAGAAGCAAGTGTTAGGTCGACTTATTAACCGAGCTTTTTGGTGGTCAAAAGGCTCGCGTTGTGCTTTTTGCCGTGAGTACGTCGACAGGATTCTACTCGTAAGGTCTGCACGTTCGTGGTGACCAAGTCGAATATGGTCGGTTCGAATTAGGTTGTAATAGGCAGTGATGGTAACGACAACGCTAAGGCCAGGTCGCCCGCCCGACGTGGTATCGCATATACGAGCTGCTAAAATTGAACATAACGCCCGCGCGACGTAGTAATTTGAGTATGCATTAGGCTTCTGTGTTAAGGCTGAAAACAAGGAGGTAAATAAGTCAGCCGCAATATACTGCGCTAGGCAGGAACCGAGGATTTCAGATGCGCTAGAGTAGACTTCCAAGGTTCACTGTGAACCTTGGAATGAAGTACTTTCGAGCGCCGATCACCTGCGGGTTAGCCTGCCAAGTCTACCTGACAAGGCGTCAATCGCCCGCTACTACATTATTACTAGTGCGAAGGGGCTATAACTAGCACATCTAATAAGATTTACAGTACTAGTGGGTAACATATAAATGCCGTTAATTTTGGGTGGGAATTATAGGCGCAGTCTTTTCCCTTCGCAGTGAGTTATCATCTGTAAATACTCGGATCACCACATACTTCTAGAGCCTTAGCAGAGTGGAATCTATAGAAAATTAAGCTCAAATAAAACCGCCAGAGAACCAACCCCTTTTTTTAGCAGTTCTTACCCCTGAGACTACTGACTCGACGGCTTGCTCTGTCTTAATATTTTGATAAACAAATTCAAGTTATTTCTGCTAGTGCTAACACATTCCCGAGCGCGTAAATATACCCTACCCTTGTACAAAAACAACTAAACATCTTGCCTCTGTATTTGATTTTGCGACGCCGCGGGCGACTTGCCCTTAGATGCGACGTAGTTCATCGGTATGTCGTCACCAGACATCTCAATGTAAGACGGCACTGCGTCACCTGGCTCGCGAGTCGCCACGTCACTAGACGAACCTCGCCGTTGAGTGAGCAGATGTCCCAGAGACTGGAATGTTGAGATCGCAAACTGCGTAAATCTAGAGTTCCTTCCAAGCACCTTCGGTGAGGACGGAACGCAAAGAACCAGGAAGATAGCCGCAGACTCGGCCAGGGTCCATAGCAAGAACGGGGCTGCTACATAGGTCTGATCGGTGGCATGCAGGTACTCCGCAACATATGCTAGGCGAACGATGCTTGCCACGCACGCACTGGAAGATAGCTTCGGGTTAGCTTTATGTCATTGTATACATACTCCTCGTTTATGTTCTTGATTCCTTAAATTTCGACTGAGCTTATTGCGCTTGAACTCACAGAAGGCCAATTGCAAAGATGGCAGCGATGCCCAGCTTTTTATCCCGTGTCATGTGCAGTTTCCAGATGATGGTTTGGGGCAAGATCAATATGATGATATCGGACACCGAATTGAACGCAGCCGTAGCAAGGTCCGCTACCCTTCCATTGGGAGTGCAATGGCCTTTTGTGAACGGGTCCCAGAAGTGCACAAGAGGCTTGCAGATCAGCTGGGCTAGAGCCAACGTAATAAGGTAAAATATAACGTTGACCCAGAGCACGACATGGCATGTCCAGAAGAAAGCAGATCGAGTCTTGGGCACGAATATTGCGATCCAGTCCAACAGGATTGCAGCTTTGATCGCGGGAACTAGGGTACTATATAGCGAAACGCCTATGTGGAAAAGCTGATGTTTTCGGTCATTAGACTTTGCTGCTCATAGCAGGGTTAGGGGCCGTTATACGTACGTATAGGTAATTTCCAAGTGTTCTGAGGCTTATGTTCCATTGATGGACGTACCAGCCCACTTCTAGGGTTAATTGGTAATATACATATATGAACCCAACGAGCAAGCCCTAATCAACATTACGTTAGACATGGCGTGATCGGATAAGTGTGCCAGTACCTAAGAGGACGATGTCTGACTGACATAGGCAACAATAGTAAGGACTAGATGTTAGACATATTAGATATCGGTTAAGAATATAGCAATGTAGCAGTTAATAGCCTTGGAGAAGGAGTCTTACATTCTGATATTGCGAACGATTTCACTATGACCATTCTCGCATATATTCTGACCACTGCGAAGAACGTCGTTAAAGCTAACGTAATGCTGAGGAAGAACAAAATGCCGATGCTTATTTCTCGCGGCTCGCCGAAATGTGATGTTACGTCTGCGGGCGTGGGAGCCGCCGGGCTGTTAAGGAGCATCAGCCTCTCCTCAGGGGATAGAAGATAGCCATTTGGAATTTCGACGTCCGTCATTGTGGCTTGGGGGCAATTAGGGTGAATATTAAAGCGACGGATACTGTCTTATTGGCACATTCAATGATGTGAACAAGTTCTTGTGGCGGGAGATTTTAGTCCTCTTGAAAGGGGGGTATCATATAATAAACTACTATGTAATAGCACACTTCGACATGGTCGATTCCATCCTGCAAGTATGTGGCGCCAAAGAATAAATAGAATAAATGTTTAAGGGTAAGATTAACGGCATATACCCCCAACGTCGCAGTGTGTATCACCTTTTCATACCTATATTTAATAATCAGCCAACGGGTTTCACGTATCACTTTTAACGACAAAAAATATCAGTTTAACCCTAATACAGTAATCCCCGCACTTGGCGCGCCACTTTGCTCTATGTCTAACTAAATTTGTATAAGAAAGAGGGGAAAGTTGTGCATCCTGCTTGTACAGTAACATGTAACCTAAATCAATTTATAGGTTAGACTGCCTGTTCTATCTCGCTGACTAGTCTTTCACCATTGTCAGTGCATTTCAGATCTAGATCTTGCAAGAAGAGTGAACTAGTAAGCCCTAGCACACCGACGCCAATCATAACGTAGAAGATAACTCTAATTGGAGCAAGATATGCTGCTTGAATCGCAGATAATAGATTTCCAGGTAATTTCAATGTCCTAAGCGTGTGTATTAGCCTAATGGCTTGATTGGGGTCTTTTAACGGTAAGGCATAATCAGGCAGGCCGTCAATGGTAGCTATGGAGTTGCGATAGAGTCCACTGAAGATGCTTGAGCAAGTCGCAATGCCTAGGAGGCCACCGAAGAGGCGGAATGTCAATAGGGTACCAATAGCAAGGCCCGTATCATCTACGCGTAGGACACTCGCCTGGTTCGGGAGGAAGAGCAGGCGAAGTAGAAGGCCGACCCCTGCCCCCCATAGTACAGGCACGCCGTTACGGAGCGCAATCGACGAATGTTCATCTAATAGAACCAGCAGCCCACTCCCGGCTGTCGTTAAACACCAAGCTAATGAGATGCACCAGCGATAACCCTTTCCGAGTACGCCGACCAATGCCACACCGGCCACAGCAAAAACTACGCTCGCGACACAGGCGGGTATAAGGGTGATAGCCGATTGAAGCACACTATCAAGTCCAACGGCTTGGTAGAGGAGTGGTAGCCATTGCAACAATGGGAAAAGGGTCGCGCCGTGAAAAAAAGCCCCAATGAAGGTCATGGTGGCTGTTCTCGAGTGGAAAAGTCGAGCCGGCATAATGGGATGTTTTGGCCTACGCTCATATAAGGCAAAGATGCCGAGAATGATGGTGCCAATGGATAAAAGAAGAATCGTTGGCCAAGAACCCCAAGCATACAGCGTTCCGGCCCAGCTGATGGGTAGAGCGAAAAGTGTAGTGCCGAGAGCAAACATTACCATTCCAAACCAGTCCAGGTGCTCTGGCCTCTTCTGCAACAGCGCCTTATCCGGGGTAAGCCGAAGAAAGAAGAGCTCGAGAAGTAGCGATAAACCCAAGATCGGAAGATTGAAGAACCCAATCCACCGCCACGTAACAAAGGTGCTAAAGAGGCCACCGAGAGGCGGACCAAGAACAGTACCAACAGCAGTAGGAAGAGCCATCAAGCCTAGGTACAAAGAGCGATCCCCAATCGTCGTCGTATCGGTAACGATAATCTCGCTCAAGACATCGAGCCCGCTGCCTCCGAGGCCCTGGAGCACGCGGCCGGCGATGACCTGGGACATGCTCCGGGCAAGCCCGAAGACAAGCGAGCCGACGAAGAAGAGCGCAGTTGCAAAATACAGCGGGGCTTTGCGCCCTACGACAGCAGACACCGCGGCATATAGGGGCTGCGTGATGAGAACCACGAGGATGTAAGAGATGCTGGCCCAAAACGATTCCAGCGTCGTGCCGTTCAGGTCGGCAACTATAGCCTAGAGTAAGATAGTCAATGGTCTGTTGTGCTAGGCACTGCTTTAGGATATTTACTGGGATAGCTGCCCCTAAAGTCGTGGCGTCAAGAGCATACAGAAAAACATTCAGTAGCAGAGCTATGAATGATAGGTAAAAGGCGGCCGGTTTCCTGACGGTAGTCTTGCCATCCTCGCCCCCTGCCACCATTAATGCCATATAATATGCAGCAGGATCTTTAGCAGCGTGCTGGATTTATCTCGATGACCAGGGCCAATCTCGAAGTGGTGTTCCTTCGGCCGTACCTAAAGTGGTCAAAGATAGCAGGGGAGCTGAGTTGTGGGCATTTGTTAAATTTGTAGGATTGCTCGCTTCAAGTTTCTATATCCTGCCGCTATATGTTCAACTACTTTACAGGCTGGTTGCTTGTCAGGCCAATATAACTCAATGCTACCTTAAGACTAATGAGCATAGAAGCACTGATAAAAAACTCGCTTTGTGTACCTAAATAAAGTAGGGAGTCCTATAATGTAACAGCGGAAATGTCAGACCCAGTCAATTGCATGTTACTTCCTGTAGCTAGGATGCTAGGTTGTGTAATCAACATGAAGTGGTTACTTAAGTACCTAGGTAAAATATAACTAACGGGCCGTTAAAAGAATGACACAGGGCTCTGTAGGACTATGAAGGCCGCCAATGATCAATCAGGTTCTGTCGACTCTTCGGAGTTTCAAACGCAATCCCTGAAGCGGTGTAATGCTAATTACCCCTCCCGGCACCACTTCGCTGTCCGGCATGCCCAGGGTCCAATCGAACCTTGTCACCATACTTGCGACAAGACAGCGCAACTCCGCCTTTGCAAAATGCACTCCTATGCAACTGCGCGGCCCGTGTAGGAACGTCATCAAGTCGTGATGATTCTTGGTTTTCCCATGCGTATTCGGCCTCCCGCCGTCAATCCACCTTGAAGGATCAAACACACTTGCTGTGTCTCCCCAGGACTCTAAGGCCCTGTTGATGATCCACGGCGACACGAGAACCTCGGTACCCTTGGGGATTGGTTTTCCTCCGATGCTTGTATCGCAAATAGCTATCCGGCTCGTGAGAGGGATGACAGGATACAAGCGAAGCGCCTCGTTTATGACGCCGTTCAGGTACGGCAGTTTCTCCAAATTGTCCAGACTTGAGGCTCCCTGATGTACACTTTCGTTCAAAGTTGGTACAACTCCCACGAGCTCCTCGCGGAGTGTGCGTTGCCATTCCGAGTGTTTTGATAGAAGATAACATACCCAGAGAAATGCAGATTGCGTAGTATCATGCCTATCAATTGCTCAGCCCGTTGATCTGGATAATAATCCTGAAGTAGACAAATTTCGTGAAATGACTTACCCTGCTATCAAATAAGTCAGAAGTTGATCGGCCAGTTCAGTATCCGAGAATTCCTCAGTCCTAATAAGGTTTGCCAAGATTTTGGAGGACGCCTCCTCATTATCGTCCCCCTTGACTTTCAGCGTCTGTTTTGTCTCGTAGACAATTTGGCGACATATGCTTTTCATGGTTTCAGTACTCTCTTTAAATTCACCGTTCTTTTTCCATGGTAGCTTCTCGACAAACTCGAAAGATAGCCAAACTGCTAGTATACGGTAGAATCGCAATCCTGGGCCTATGGCTATCTTGAAACTCCGCATCAGAGGGCTGTCGGGGCTTCTCAGCGAATCGTGGTCACCGAGCCCAAGGACGGTGATGCCGATTATGTCTGCCGTCGCCTTATATGCCCAGTTTGCCATCTCCACAATACCGGGCTCACGACCTGTGTTGGACTCTGAGTGCCTATTGAGCTCTTTCTCGATTTCACCGACAAGTATCATGGCTTTGTCCCACATCGACGGGTAGAGGCGTTGGACTTGACGAGGGGCAAATGCTTGAAGACTGTCCTTACGTAGTGCCTTATGCCTGTCACCTTCTAGCACGACGAGGCCGCTACCGACCATACGTGTCATGAAATGGCGGATATTGCTTGGCTTTACGAAGTCATAAGAACGATGAACCAGTAATTCCGTGGTGGTATCTACATTGGTGAGCAGCAGGCGATATCTGAACACTTCCCATAAGGCAATAATGCCATTGTTGGGTGTTTCTCGGCTCAGGTCGAACATGAGTTCGGTCCTTACATAGCGAGCAAAGGCTGCTCTCCATAAAAACGACTACTTAGAGCAATGTCAGCTTATGATCCCACATGGGAGCAGGATAAGCTAAGTAAAATGTGAAGACCTTGACTTTCGGTATGTCTCTGAAGGGGTCATAGATTATAGGACTAATTAATGTTCGCCATAAAATGAGGAATGCATAGTTAATGAGGAGAATAATCAATGTTATTCGAAGATAATCTGCGGTAGAGTCTTCCGCGTATCGTGGGAGGAACCCATGTGACATAAGTCGATGGACAAGCAAGCTCTCTGCAAGAGCAATGGCCGTGGCGCTGCGGAGAGATGCCATATTGACACGGGAGAGACACACGATGTCTCTGCTGAGACGAAGAATCGGTCGAATGGAGAGATGAGGTCCTTTTTAAATCGAGAAATGAACTGGGCCTCTGAAGAGGTGCTGAACATGATACTACGCTACACTACTCGTTACGTAAGCCACATTGAGACGAGGCGAGTTCGATTCCGCATGGCGGCCGACGGTTTTCATTGAAAACCCATCGAGAGCGCTTGGTACCTACGTTGAGGGCCTGTGAGTCGGATGAATTGGCGGGGTTACTGGACAATGAGGGCGCGGTAGCGTACATGTATGGGCTCGAGCGGTGTGTGGGGTTGGTACATGAGCTTGAAGAATAAGCCCCCTGTCGCCCTCCAGGGCATACAGCAGGTATGCTAGTCAGAGCATACACCTATATACAGCATATATTGAGCTTAGAGCGTATTCTGAGCGGCCAAATTAAAGTTGTATTCAAACAGTGTACTATTATGTGACGGCTCATCATGAATAAGCACAGATTTAATAACATTGGAACTCTTAGACCCTTGAAGTAGTAGTCCTTTAATACGGTTTTTGCATGCCGGCCCCGAAGCCCCCGCGCCTCTCCTGTTCTTAACGATCTGGGAGTGTGAAAAGCCGAATACCTAGGTCAGCTCTCGAGTCTCACGCAGATGACGCTATTAGATCATATACCATCGCCGCAGCTTTAGGTACTTTAAGTCCGTCACCACCACTCGTCTCAATTTCAATCATCTCTTCCGCCCACTCAAAAAGAGCCTTGGCCATGCCATCAATCTCAGCTTCCGTGTTACCGCCGTGAACAATGAGCCTGACTCTACTTTGACCCTTCGGGACGACGGGGTAGTCAATCGGGAACAAGGAATACCCCGCCATCAGAAAGTGAAAAAAGAGCCAATAACTATATTTATCTCGAGTCCGGATCGGAATGACATGAGAAAGGAAGTCTCGCGTCTCCCAGTCATCACAAAGCGGGACCCAGACGATGCCCATGTCCGCTGCTTTTTCGAGAACAGGATTGGACCCAGCCTTTTTCAAGAAATATTTGACGAGGTGTTGAATGTTATCTTGGGCCTGCCAAAGCGTAAGTGACTATGATTTCTATAGCGATAAAACTATTTCATGGCTCCCTTACCTTTTGTGTAGCTCCCGAACTTAGTAGATTATACCCAGCTCGCATAGCGGCCACTCCCGCGAACGACAGTGCCGTTGAGTAAATCACAGATCGGGAAAAGTTCGTGAGGGCCGTTTTTACCGTGTTATTTCCGAGAATCACGGCTGTCATGTCCATGTTAGACAAGTAGAAGAAGAAGAAGCTTTAGTAAAGATGAACTTACCACCCGTCGACGCTAATCCTTTCCCGCAAGTATGCACAACGACGGCGATATCTCTTTCCAACCCAAGAGCATTCACAAGCCCTGCTCCTTTAGGACCTAATATCCCGGTGCCATGCGCTTCGTCCACGATAAACTCGACATTACCGAGAGGACACGCCTCTCTCGTGACCTCTATAAGATCGCGAAGGGGACAGACGTCGCCATCCATGCTATAGACCGACTCAACAGCGATAAGCACACATCGCACACCTTGACGTATCATAGGCTGCTCATCCATGAGACGCACCAGAACCTCGCGTAGGGATTCGCAGTCGTTATGACGAAAAGAGGCTTTGCACACTGCCAAGCTATGAACCATGCCGTCGAGCGTGCTGGCGTGCACAAATTCGTCGTAGATTATGGCGTCCCCAGGCCGCGGCAGCGCTGAGAAGACGGCCCCATTAGCATCAAACCCGCTCCCGACAATGAGAGCAGTCTCGGCGTTGTGGAACGTAGCAATCTCACGCTCGACCTCTTCAATGTACTCGTAGTTGCCGTCGAGCATGCGCACGCCCCCGGAGTACATGTTAAAATCCGGATGGCGAGCGAGCTCTTCAAGGAACGCCTCCCGGATCTGACCCGAGGACCCTAGCGAGAGAAGATCCGTAGAAGAGAAATCGACTCCTTCCCCTTTCTTCCACGGGCTAATGTTAGGCGTGAGGAGGGCCTGGTCCGCTCGACGGTTGTCGAGGGCCTCCTCTAGGTTTCGGTAAAAAGCCGGCGCGTCTTTCATTTTAGGACGCCTTAGCTTTTGGCCCTCTATCCAGGGGCCCAGCATTTCTTGGAGCGCCATGTTTGGTTAACGTAGAGTGATGTTGATTTGGACTGTTTCACAACAATCCTGCGGAGCTTGTCCAGAAATTCATGTCTCCTCTGCTTCCATCGTAGGGAGGGTAATTAAAGGAGGGTATACTTCTAGGGTATACAGGCTTCTTAGCGAATAGATACCTAAATCTTAGGGGCGGCTAAAGGTTCTGCACAGATGCTCTAGGTAGACTATGGGTATTGGGGCATGCCTGTATTTCCTCTGGAATTGATCTAAATAGAGATGGGGAGTAGGAAACAATGCCGATCACTATGGAGTCTGCATCCATCTGTTCTAATCGCATTCATGCATGTCAGCAGAAACCCCCATTGAGGTAGGTGACTGCAGAAAGATAATGTATCATGTACGGGCCGACGTGTACGGGGTATGCACTATGTAGGGGCCATCACCAGGCGGATCGTGGCCTGTAAGTTGTACCCACTCCCAGCCGGTTGATCCCCCCATGTCTCTCGATACTCGATCCGCTCAACCACCTCCTCCCCGCCCGAGGGTCAAAACCTAATACGCAGTAGCGCATCAACGTCGAAGACGAAATAGCTTTAATTATTGTCGACGAATAATAATATATGGGAAGAAGTTCTCTCAATGAAAGAAAACAGAGGCGACTAGTAATAAACAAATCTTTTTATTGTAATCGGAAGCCAATCGCGGCAAGTGCACTAATATTCTTGGGTGATGGATATAAACATGAAGGCCGATCTAAAAGGAAAGGTCAGGAGGTGCCGATTCTGTTTGACAATGAGAATCCAATGCGAAATGATCTTTTGCTCATGGTGCCCCAATGCAGTGCGTCTTTATTACCGGCGGTTCAGGCGGCCTAGGGAAAGCATTTGCAAAGCTTTTGGTGTCTAAAGGTTTGTCTACCTTATATAATCATTTATTTCATCGGTACGCTGACAACTCAAATAGGCGCGAATGTCACACTATTTGCTCGTAGAGGGGAACTGCTTGATGAAGCGCGGGAGGAGATCCTAGCCGCAAGAGTTCTTCAGGACCAAAAAGTCAACTCGGTTACTATAGACTGTTCCAACTTCCAAAGTGTACGTTAAAACCCCCCTCAAAATCTTTAAGTCTCTACCGACCTGATCGTTGGGAAACAGGTAAGAGACGCTTTTAGGGCTCAGTCACAAATTCCCGACGCCCTGTATTGCGCCGCGGGAGGTAACCACGCCGAAAACGGGTATCTCGTCGACATTAACGAGAGCCAAATCGATAGCTGCATGAAGAACAATTACTACGCCACTATCTACCCGGTTAAAGTAGTTCTTGATATCTGGACTGAGGATGACAAGAAGCGTAGCCTAGATTATAGAGGCAAGCCGGGACATCGCCAGGTTGTCATGGTCAGCAGCGCTGCCGCGTTTCTCGGACTGCCTGGATCAGTCGCATATACCCGTAAGAAATGCCCCTTTCCCTCCCTTTACCTCAAAAGCTGAGTTATTACCGTGTTGGTGGTTGCGATGCTAACAAAGACAATTCATTTACCTGAACAGCTGCTAAAGCCGCCGTTCGTGCCCTGGCCGACACATTGAGGATGGACTTCATGCGTCACTCATCGACGATCTCGACTTACACAGTACATTGTGCCTTTCCAGGAGACTTCCTATCGCCGGGGTTCTACCTAGAGCAAGCCACGAAGACTGATCTAACGAAGCGCATGCAGGGTATAGATAGGCCTCTTGAATCACTCCAGGCGAGCTGTCCTTCTTCAGATGACATCGCGTCGCTTATCATTGCGGGCGTCGATAAGGGGGAATACGTCATTTGTGACGATTCGTGGGCCGTTTCTCTACTCTTCACGAACATGATTGGCCCTTCAGTAAAAAGAGGTTTAGGTATCTTGGATTCGTTGATGGGTTTGCTTGCTGGCTGGGTGCTTTACCCTATCTTGAGGCGCCGATGGGATACAATGGCAAAGAAAGATGGACAAGAATGGAGAAAGACTTGGTCACAGTAAGGTTTTGCCGTCGTTTGCCTAAACTTAATATAAAGAGGTACGAACGAAGTCAAGAGAAAGTTAAGAAAAGTGACTTAGATACATCAGGGCCTTCTGCACTAGCCATTTGAGCAGTAGTGCGTATGCTAGCAGAACTTTGTCAAGACGTTGTACTAGTTGTACTAGAGGGTAGTAGTGGGCAAGAAGCAAGCGGGATATAAGCTAGCATTAGCCTGCCTAATATACCTGACAGGATAGGAGAAAGGGTGAGCTGGCCAAAGGCACGAACAGCAAGACATACAGCCACAGCAGATCGTTTGGTTGAGATTGATAGGCGGCGGGGTGCCTTAGATAATCGGCTCTTGTCTGCACAGGCGCATCGTAGAATAACGGAAGGATGTGGTCTATCCTTGACGCACCACATGAATCATGTATGATAGTAGTTCCTCTCCAGGTAGATTGTAACCTCTAGTTTGCGCTATGCAATTGTACGGGTCTTGTGACATATGTCCGTATCTACCTTCCATTCCTCCGAGTTGTCACCTAGCAGTATCCTGCGTAGATAGGTACCCTTTGGTACTGCAGGTATGAATGGGCCCATAACCTCACTCTTTCCCACGCGCGTAAGTGCCTAACAATAGTAGGCACTATCCCATTGATTTATCCTCTGAGCAGGCTACTGAACACGGAAGTCTCGCCTGTCATAATGTTTCCCTTCTCTTGGCCGGTGCGGGAGGATGTAACCTCCTGCGAGTGTCAGTTCAGCTTGACTGCCCTAGCAAAGAAGGAGCTTCTGTGTATGGTGTGAGTTAATATGACATACATTTCCCTCATCGTGTGTTCTCTCAGAACCGTGCTCCTTAGCTGCAGATTTTCGTGGCCAGACTAAAGTAGTGGGCATTCATGATGATGGGTTGCCCATTCGGAAGTATTGACATCGTCGACTGTAAATCGTTGAATCTAATCATTCTGCGAATTGAGGTGATGTCAGCTACTTACATGAATACTAGGAAATAACTGGACGAGGCCACTTCTGTAGAAGCCCTTCGAAGCATGCTTCGCACCTACCTCGGTCAGGACGTTGTGAGTCGTATAACAAGAAAGGAGTCGGTCTATTCGCAATCCGTGGTTTCCAGGAAGCCTCATCGAATAGGGCTTCTCCGTATATAAAAATCGAGCAATATGAGATCATTGGATAACCCAGGTGGTCGTGGTTTAGTAGGAGCTTTCTGTACTTCTTGAGCTAGACTCGACTTTGGGGAGGTAGTCGACGTATAGGCATCTTGCGGTTTCCCCTTGAACACAATTGTCAGTATAGTGAACCCCGGGTGGGCAACAACCGCCGTGTCTAGACTTGAAAAAGTTTAAAGCCACATTATGGATAGTGTTTCGGTCCTTCGGTCTGTCCCTCGTTAGCAATGATGGTGCTGACGCACCCTTTCCTCGAGAACCCAACCAGTCGTCTATAAATACTCCTCCCAGCTACCATTCCATTCTTTTTCCTCTTTTTTCTTCTCCATCCAGAGAGACCCGTTGATAGAGGAGCTCATGAATTCTTCTATCGGAAGTATTGCAGAACTCTGCGATACTTGGTTAGCCTTCGGGTGACGCACGGGACAATTTTTGATTTCTTCTTTCTTCCCCCTTCCCTCCTGGTTGCTTTTTCTTCTAACACTCCATAGGTGCCGGACCCTTGGGGCTGGTGCCGAGGACGACCAGGCGTCTGGCACAACCCCGAGCAAGGGCTGCGTGGAACCAAATTTTTTGTACATGATCCTCCTCTGGAGAAACTTTTTTTTTTTTCATCGGACTCTCTGCTTTATGCAGAGACTCGAAGAAGAAAATGACATGTATGAGGGTAGTAGAAAAATGAAATGTAGGTAGGTGAAGTTCTATATTTGGGATTGAAGGTTATAAGGTTTCGGGGGGTACTAGGTTGGGAGACTGGAGGGCTACCGGGGGAGGGGTGGGATTCAGAAAGGATATTAAGAAGAGTAGAAAAAAAACACAACTGGTTTTCTGGGGGCTCTATTTATATATAAATAAGCAGATGAAAAATTCTCTTCGAGGATTACTTGGACTCGCTCTATAATTAGTTGTTGATTGCATTGGTCGGACGAATGTGGATGCGAAGTTTGAGCTTGGCTTGTCCAAAATGATTACGGCATTTGCTTGTCGGATAATTTTGAACTGTGCACTAAGAGTCTGCCGAGTCGACATCCCCTGGGAATACTTATTATTAGATTACAAATCTGTGAAATCCTCGTATGGGATGAAGTGGACAGGAGGGCGTGTGGTCCGCGTGAACTGGCATGGCTAAATATAATGAGCGCAGGTAGATTAGAACCGTATCACTCAAGTTCGGCATTAGAGGCCGAACTTCTTACAAGGGTAATCTGTCTTTGCCCATCTCGTGCAATGCATACTCGAAGTCACGGAAACCTCTGAGCATAGTCTATAATAATAGGTAGGTAGGTAAGAATAGTAGTGTCCGTGTGACCGCTAAAGTTTAAGCCCAGTTACGAGCTGGCTACGGGTGACTACGAAGGGCTCTACATGCACTGGTCTCAAGCGGCCTGTCTTGCGTCGTTCTCTGTATGTAATACGCCGGTGCTTGCGCGCAGTTTTTACGACCCTCGCTCACTACTTAGTACTACTACTGGGATTGCGAGGCGAACGTGGTATGTATGTGGATGTACTTGCATCGGGTCGGCTTGACACAGCTACGTATTCCCTAACTTAATCCTTTTGTCGGTGTTATAAGACAATACCGCCCGCAGTTGCAGCGGTGGACGCAGTGGCGACTAGCTGCGGAGGCGAGCTCGGCCTCACCTACATAGGCACCGACCTAATTACCTGTCTTTTCCTCACCCAATTGTGCAGTTTAAGGCGAAAACTTTGATTCAAAATATTGAGCTGTGTGTTATTCAGTGTCGCTGTTAGATGGCGAACCATGCCTTATAATTCATGCCCTTGTGTATCAAGCGAGTCGCTAAGTGATTGAATAAATGCGGCCTATGCCCTCTTACGGAGTGGTCTGCTACTGGTTATTGCGGTAGGCAGCCAGTGGACGTAGATTGAGTAGATAGTCTCTGAATGCCATATGCTTTCACACAGTAGCTTTCCTCCCAATAATGCAAACCTGGTCAAGGGTATGATAGGCCCCTCTATCAATCTCCCTCATCGCCTCCTCCTTCAGTCTCTCAATCCTCTCTTTGCTCCATCCACTGCCCTCAACCCCTATCAACGCCTCTAGGCACCCAATGAAACACGAGAGGATATTCCTGGTCCCCTTCTCTCTCAGTTGTAGCTTCGCATCCTGCAGCTTGTCTGTGGAAAACACGTCCTCGTGCACATCAACTAGTCCTAGCTCCCGGAATATATCTTGTCTCCTCGCATTGCTCGGTTCCCGCATCATGAGGCCTATGACGAGGTCTTCCTTGGAGCGGAAGGGCTGCAAACCGTCATAGATCTCCTGACACGCGGCGCGAGAAGTGCCGGCAACGGAGTTATAAAGTGCGAAGTTGCACGAGTCGATCCACTGAAGCCAGCCGCCCGGCTTCAGCAGCGTGAGCAGATTCTCAATCGCACGCGCCCATTCGGCCCGCGTAGTCGCGCTGCTAATGAAGCGAACAGCGACTATGTCGTAGGTTTCTATCTCGGAGGCTGGAAAGGGGTGGAGCATGTCTTGGGTCTTGAACGACACATTTGACGGCCACGTCTGCGGTTGGGGAAAAGAGGAAGATTTGACGTCAAAGCCGGTGAGTTGACATGTCGGGGGCAGACTCTTGGCAACATCGTAGAGCCAGATTCCAGTGCCAGTGCCTATGTCTGCTATCTTGAGAGTGGATGAGGTGGTGGGGATGTTGGGGTGGATAAGGAAGCCAAATATTTTAGTTGTGAAGAAGTGTTGCTCGTCCAGTCTGTCCAACTCGTAAGTTTGAATTTCTTATGTAACCATTTGACTTTGTTTCATTATTCAGCAGTTATCCCCTACGTACGGCCTGGGTATCTGAGACTTGGTTGATGTGGGAACACCGTATCGCCAGGCCGGACCGGACCTGACCTCTCCTCCCGAATATCCGTTCATGTCATGCTATGACCTATTGAATGAATGAGCGGGGATTTAATACTTGCCTTTCGGGTATCTCTTCTATGCGAGGGTATGTCTTGGAATCGGGGTTTTGTGACTCCGCCATTATGTCGTATAGAGTTCGGTATAGGTTCAATGTTAGCAGGGGTAAGAGTGCGAAGCGGGAAGGAGACAAGAAGTATACGTGCGTTCAGCGAGCTGAGAAGCAATTGGTTACCTGGGAAATACCCGTGACGTTGCCAACCCATGTTGCCAAGTCTTACATATGTTTCCAGTCCCTTCAGCCGCACGGCCCGTCAGAGGACTCTGGACCCCTTTTAGCTCTGGAAGTGACCCAACCGGAACCGCTGGAAATCGGACCCCTCAACTTGAGCTCTACCTGGAATAGGTTGGTAGGTCGTTGAGGTAGATGCTGGTAAGATAGATCGAGTAGTGCAAGATGTTCCGGGGGATTTAAAAGGATACAAGTGGCCTGTACGTATGATTTGCATTAAGATTATGTAACTACCTATCGGACAATTATATAGAAGTTTCAAAGGTAAGCAAGCCTGAAGCAATATATTCACTGCTTTCGCGACGGGATGGCTTGCGCGAGCTGATGTGTGGCAGTAGTAATCCTGCATGTATGCCTGGAAGCTGTGAAGGGCAGAAATAGCTGTAATACAAGGGTCCTCTGGAACCCGTTTATTAGCAGCCTGGATTTGAAACTACACCTGAGCTACCGAAGTTAGTAGTTCTTCCACGAAAGTACAGAAACTAGCTACTTACACATCCACCTAGGCATCTAGGTAGATGCCTACAATGTGCTAGTACGATTGCAGGGATCACAAGGATCGTGGTCTTTAGCGATTACTGCATCGCCATTTTGGGAACTACTACGCCTATAAGCATTATGAACGAACCTGAATCTCCTTACGCCCCAGAGCTCTACCACCCACTTCCCCCGGGGTCTGTCCGTGTCTTTGAGCTTGAGCCGGGCCAGTTTTGCGACCCCATAGTCGGGCGGCTGGTACCTCAGGCAATTGATGGGGAACCGTACGAGGCTGTGTCGTACGTGTGGGGTGACACGCAGAAGCGGTGCAACATCTGTATCAACGGGGCAACAGTCTCCGTCACGGAGAATCTGTACGGAGCGCTGACGGCCTTCCGACATCGGCCCCTTTCGAGGAAGAGGCGCAGAAGCACTAGCGGTAGTTCGCACCCTGTTACGGGACCAGCCCGGACACAGGTACGGAGGTTATGGGCCGACGCGGTGTGTATCAACCAGGTGGACCTGTCGGAGCGCACGTCGCAGGTGGAGCTGATGGCACGCATCTTCGCTGGTGCGCGTCGCGTGCTGGCCTGGCTCGGCTGGGAGGAGGGCGAGGAAGGTCGCCGGCACCGGCTGACCGCCATCCGCTTCATCCACGTATTCATGGAAGACCCGGAAGCGGGCCTGAGGGACGCACGCATCCTGCTTCACCATCACGAACATGTGGCTGGTGATGCGGAGCACCTTGCGCACTTGTCCGAGGACGACCGGCGCCGGTTTAAAGAACAGGCTCGCAAGTGGGAAGCCGTCAAGGCCTTCTTCGAGATCGAGTATTTCCACCGTACCTGGATCGTGCAAGAACTCGGCCTTGCACGCGAGGCCTTTCTGTACACGGCGCTCAAGCCACCGGACGGGGCTGCGGCTAATAGGGATGCAGGCGGCGAGGAAGCGACTTCAAGCATAAACCAGGCCCTGGTGTTAGACTCGGTCGACTGGGAGCTAGTGGGCCAGTTTGTCACTTTCCTGGACGGTAGCGGCGCCTCTTTGGTTGCGCATCTCGGCCTGCTGTCGTGGGTTGCGCACCACATTGTGATGGTCTGGGAGAAGAAGGAAGACGGCACGCCAAATTGTGACTTCCTTACCGCTATGCACTGGACGCGCATCCTAGGCGTGACAGATGCGCGAGACCGCGTGTACAGCCTGCTTGGCCACCCTCTGGCCGTTATGGACGGTGGGCCAGTGGTCAAGCCCGACTACACCGTTACGCGCGGGGTCACGTACACGGGACTCGCTGCCAAATTCATCCGGAAGACGAAGAACCTCTACATCGTCAACCTTGTCGACCACGAGGTCGGCCCGTGCCTAGAGGTGAGGGATTGGGATCCGCAGGACGAAGGCAGGATGCCAAGCTGGGTGCCCGACTGGCATAGCATTAACCGGACCACGCCCCTGGACTACCCAATCGCCGCGACCGAAGCCGAGGACGCGGAGATCCGAATCGACGGGGACACGGAGGGCGTTGAGGAAGGAGCGCCCCTGCCGCATCTATTAGTACGGGGCTGGGTAGTCGACGAGATCGCAGCCGTGTCGCGACGCATGGAGACAACGGACTTCCCGGTCACGCACGTAGCCCGGGAACGAGCCAAGACGAACCCCTTCTGGCTTGATCGTCTATGGGAGCTTGTGTCCCCCGCTGACGGCGCTGACGCACTTGACGTCCTGGAGACGCTGTCGCTGGCCTTACCGCTCGGCACTAAAAGAGAGGACGACCCCATTGGTACGGCAGGTGGACATCAGACGCTAGAGGAACATCGGCGGTCATTCGCCGCCTACGTCCTCGAGTACCACGAGCTATGGCGGGGCGCGTCCGAGGCCGCCGACAGTGAAAGCTATATCCCAGCCCGTTCGCTATACGATAGCCTACCAGTTGCGGCGCAAGCCGAGATAAAGCGGCGAGCGGAAGGAGTCACCGGCGAGAGGTTCATCGAGCGTATGACCTGGCCATCGATGTGTCGGATTATCTACCGAACTAAGTCCGGGCTGGTGGGTATGGGCTCACGCGTCACGCAACCAGGCGACCTCGTATGTCGTATAAGGGGCTCGCTGGTGCTCATGACGTTGCGTAGATTCCGAGACTCCGGTGCTGGTCACGGGATCAAGGCAAAGACAGAGGCAGGTACCTTCGCTGATGCCGCAGCTCCGATTACTTGCGCTTTCATCGGTCCCACTGTTGTGCCGGCACGCGTCAAGAAGGATGTTCTTGACGGTGGAGAGTTCGGCGAAAAGGCCGCTCACTTTCGCCTTGTGTAGGTTCTGTTAGCCCGACTGTGCGGTCAGCACAGTGGGACTGGTCCTATTGCCGCCTGTTATGTACTCGCGGTGAGTTGCACTTCTGCTGTAAATACATTACTAGCTGATCATTCATGACATGTACATATTTTATACAACTATTAATCAATAGAGCTTTGAAGAGCATTCTTCCGGTTTGAGAGGTTTGTTAAATCTCTACTAGGCTTGCTTTACGACTAACTTCCACACCTTAAACACCGTCTAAATGCTATTTTCTTATGAACGCATGCTAGCCATGTAAGTACACACCTACTAAAGTAGTAATATATATACTATATAATATCTAACTTATTGAAACCAAGTCACAGTTCGGGCATAAACTGTTGCTGTTAAATGGCCTTAGAATTTAATGGACTGATGATCTACCTAGGTATGTTACGGAGTCTGAGAAAAGAAACTATTGAAAAACAATTTTTACTAGGTATATAATAAGGGGTATAGCTATAGTTATATAAACTTTGCTATAATAAGCTTAGTGCAAATAATAGTTGTGAGGCTGTTAGAATGCTGGGCATTTTTTTTGATAGTCTAAAATTTGTTGAGATTGATCCCCAACGTTTTGAAATTAATGTTTTGGTAATTGCACCTGAAGAACTTGTACAAGGTTGTACAAGTCGGTTAACAATTGTGACCAACTTTTCAATTTTCGGCCGCGCAAAACAATATACAAGAGTGAATAACCATCTACAAGCACCACCAACCTTGGGCAAGATGCCTCCACCGCTCTCAAACCGGAAAAGCCGCGCCAAGGCAAGCAATGCCGAGGACGACGAACTCGAGCGTCGAGCAGCCGAGATCGAGGCTGCTGAACAAGCAGCTGAGACAGAGCAAGATGAAGCAAGGACACGCGAAGAATATCTAGCCCGAGCGAAGCTCGACAAGCGAGATAGTAATGGAATTATGGATCTCAGCTTTTGGATTTGGGAAGGGAATAAAATTACGACTATTGTTGATGACAACGCCATACGAACCCGGGATTTGCTCGATAAGCTGCGACGTAGCAGATACAATGATGTACGCACGATTATCGAGAATGACAATGTAGGTACAACCTTGTACAATTATTATAAGATGTTTACCAGCTCGCTCTAGATACTTGAACGCCTAATCATTCCTAAGGAAATCCGAAGGCAAGGACAGCCAATGCTTTGCGAGGTTGACTTCTCACGACAGCAACAAGCTTCAGCCGTGGCAGCGCATATGTTCCTCCCTAAAGTCAACATCAAGCCATGTCAAGCTTGTCCAAGTGCAAAGAGCAGGGGACCATTTAACGAATGCGTTTCCTTCGGTACTCAGGTTTTTGGTGGCGCGTGTTCGTGCTGCCAGTATTCGTCCCTAGCAACATCATGCATTTTCCATAAGAACCGAAAGGGTGCCAAATATGCAGAACAATGTAAGTGTGTCTACAACTATACACAAGCTAATACTAACTTAAATAGCCGAGACCGAGTCTGAAGAAGACATTAAGTTTCCTAATATCACATCAAACTTGCTGAAGAATGTGACGACAAATAAGTTAGAAAGAGCACTAAAGATGATCAGACGAGAGCTCGAGGACCGCGACGAAGAGGATGATAGACGCCCGACCAAGAGACGCCGTCGTTAGTTATATATGATGCAAGCTCTATCAAGCTTGTACGAACGAGTGTATAACATCATTTGCGTTTTGGGAGGCATTCTCATGGTTGGCCGGAGTTTTCGGATGCAAATTAGTAGTTAATAAGGTTTTGCAATGGCTTTTTCTACACGGTACTTAAGATTCCTATTTAAAATAGTGACTTCGTAGTATGTAGATCTCTCCCCCCTCGGCCCCCCACGGCGTGTTCCTGCCCCTTGCTTATGACGTGGCTGTATGTACATATGTGGCTTAGTATCTGCCGATAAGGCAGATGGGACACCCGTCCAGTGTTACATGTATGTAAGAATCCAGATCTAGACCCCCCGACAAACGCGAAGTTGCTGAGCAGTACATTCATGTCTGTAGAAATCTAATTCAAGAATTGTCTGATCGTTACAACCCTCCGATTCTCTGTTTCTCGGCTTCAAATGCATAATGTGAACTCTAATGGCGATGGCGGGAAAGCCACCAACTCCAGCGAGCTGTGATCCAGCGCTCAGTGCAAAGGCTGCTCCGGAAGCAGCTTCAAGTGTTAAGGCGCGTCGAACTACGACGACAACGCAGCCTAGGGAAACACAAGCAGCACCGCCGACTCAATCAAACCAGAATGGGAATGCTAAGGGAGCGCCACCCGCAGCACAAGCGGCAGAACAGAGACGGCCAGAGAATATAGCTCTAACAGCATCCCTAGTCCAGCAGACCCCAACACTGCGACAAGGTGAAGCTGCCCCAGTCGCGCCAACTCTGCGGGACACTCGACCGTCAAAACGTCCAGTTTGTATGTTGCAAGCCTTCCTTAGGGTCTGAAAACCCATTGCCGATTCACGTTATGCTGAATATAAAACCACTGCAGGCCCGTTTTGCTTCGCAATATACCTATCCAAAAGTTGTGCAAACTGGAAAAACATGAAATACAATCGACGCCACCGCAACCACGACCACAACAACAATCGCAACAACTACCACAATACCCACCAGAGCCTCCCCCTTTGCCGTAATACTCCCCAGACAGCTACAGTCATGCGCAACAGACGTTGCGTAACCACTTGTACGGTATTCTTAGGGAAATCGCAGATGCCGCGTTTCGCTTGGATTATGAAAGGTTCATAGATCCCAATGGTTGGCAGCCAAAGGCATCAGTTCTACTGCCGAGCCCTTATGCAAACGCCTCTTTCCCTCCGGCGCCCCTTCCTACCCCAGTGTCTGTTCCTGTGGCCGTTCATGTGAGTTTGCCAGGTCTAGCTCGCTGGTTGAACTAACAGGCGTTCGGCAGAATGTATCTACAAATGCTTTGACAGCTTCAGCAAATACATCAACGAATGTTTCTACTGCCAATACGACGTATGGGGCAAAACGAAAACGGGACCAGGACGGCGAGTATCCAGGCGTGTCCCCCGCTTCTTCTCGAACGGGCAATGAGCCGCCGCAGATTCAATGGCAAACTGGCCCACTCGCCGTGAAACCACCACTAGCGGCACCACCACCAGCACCGCCACCGCTGCCGGAACCCACACTGCGTCTAGTGCCCATGACCAAAGCTGTTGAAAAATCTATTGAGACAAATGAGGACAAACCGAAAGAATCTCCTTGTGACTTAACGTAGGCATCGGACCGCATAGAAGTACACTTAAGGTTCACAGGGAAGTATGATAAGATGTCTGAAGCCCGCCAACTCAGCACCGGATACGACGTGGCGCTCAGAATACAAAATTCATCAAGAAATTAAATAATTCGGTCTCCAAGTTTATGACCTTTGCCGATCGCGTGCATATCCTTACGGTAATGCGAGAGATCCTAGCAACGACCCTCGACGCGAATCATACGGTCGGAGAGGAGTGTCGGGAGTGTTCACGCGAATATGACAGCACGTATCTTGAAGCTGTTGAAAAACTAATCCCACAACAATGAAGCCGTCTCAAGGCTCTCGAAAACGGAAAGTGGATCGAAGAAATGCTGGACCTTGTAAATGCGGCCAACAAACACACTATGTTTCTCTTGCTCAAGCAGACTCTGGACCATATCAATGCCACTATTTACTGTTTTCTGTTCTATACACGGCATTATACACGCCATTAACCGGAAATGAGATACTACTCAATAAGAAGAGGCGTCACAGATGTACACAACTCGTACTTGGCTGACATAACTTTCAGGATATTTACTAACTCTACGACAATAAGTCGGTGCTCGGTCTTCACTAGTAAGCAAATAATAATAGCAGCAATATTATCCAAAACTGTAATTACAACGAGAAACCAAGTTCCCACCAACGGAGAGGCCTTTGATCTAGTCGACCGCGGTCTGGCCGCCGACGAAGGCGAAGCCACATCTGCTTGAACTTTGGCTTGGACCAGGTGACTAGGTAAACCCGCCGTCAAGGAAGGTAAACCGAGCTCACACCGCGTGTGTGGGCAACGAATGAGGTCAACAGACTGCACTGCAGCTCTAGGCTCTTAGCGGTGTGATTTGCAAAAGGACGAACTGGCAGCCTAGCGCTGCTGGTAGCCGAGCACGTATGTTAGGGGCTAGGACTTCAAGGACATCGAGGTCGAGAGGCAGCAAGAATTTGGGAGATACTCCGGTCGACTACACGTTTCACGTAAATGGTCCTCATGCTTCATTACCTAGGTAACAAAGAACGGATGCTTGCAGGATCTAGAATACCAGAGTGAAACATATGTGATATCATGCATGGCTTGTTACTAGCTGTATGTAGTAAGTCATAAACTAACACGACCTAAAAAGCCCGTCGGCGCCCACGTCGAAGGCACGCTCGAGTCCCACAACATCTACTGATTTACCTGGACCCGACAGACAATCTTTGCCGCACGTAGTTCAGTTTGGATCAGAAGACCGGCTTAGTCGATGGCGGGGTACGTACATACCACTTGGACTTGTCACATCGTACAAAGCATCAGCCACTGGGCACTTACTCGCTGTGCTGGAGACAGCAGGAGGAAACACAACATAGCTTGGGATTCGCAGGTGTGGCGGCTTATTAGAGGCTTGCACGAGGGGCTGCTGGGCTGAACATATAACATGGCGGCTTTTTCCTAAGCTGAAAAATCGCGCGCCGTTCATCACGGCACGGCAAGTTCGCCACAGAAGTATCTATCCTATCTCCCTACCTTATCTCTTGTACGATGCAAAAGAGGGCTTTGATTATATTAGGTCGTTATGTGGCTAATGAGAGTGTTTTATCCCAACTTACTAACCTCAGATCACTGGTGAAAAGCCCGGTTTCGTCAATCTTGTGTTCGCCCACCAAGCGTATAATATCAGTCGGCGTCAAGAGGGGGGGGGGGGGGGGGGACGCTGTAATTAATTT
>Ga0247782_1000389_pt1 | contig 34052 bp, 23 predicted proteins | sample UWRJL019104C5_FD_179928 | JGI IMG/M metagenome (GOLD analysis project Ga0247782, IMG submission 179928) | Plant litter microbial communities from Arlington Agricultural Research Station in Wisconsin, United States - UWRJ-L019-104C-5 | ecosystem: Environmental > Terrestrial > Plant litter >...
TTTTTTGGTTGTTAACATCGTCGATTACCGTGCGTACTCTACTATTACAGACACAAACATAATAGTTTACTACAGAGTCCGCCGCCCCCGATGCTAGTGATACATCGAGAAGGCTCACCTATCGATATTTCCAACGCTTTACATTTTGAAGCATAGTGTTTGCCTCGGCAAAGGGTCTAGAGCGGTGAAGCTTCGTTGGTTCGATCCAATAACGAGGCCTTGGCTTTGGTTTTGTGCATGTACGATTTGAAATGACGAAGATCAATCTGTGACCCCGTGGTTCAAGACTACTTAGTTAGGTACGCTATCATATCAAATTGTTGCAGCGTGGTAGCTAATGAAGTCAAGCTCGGCTGGTCGTAGCCTATGGGCTGAAGTCACGTTCGGTCACGACCCGTGAATGGCTGTATTACCTGCAAGGTAATAGTATGATGCATCTGTTGTGTCTACTATGTATATACCTACATGAGCAGGTGGATGATGATCTGTACGTCGATGTCAAATGCCTTTTGCAAGAATGATTTGAGAGAGGCAAAGTCATGTACCCGAGTAAAACGTTCGAGACCATGATTTAAAATAAGCTCGTGCTGCTTCCGGTCCTCAGCTGTCCAATATTCGAAATACATTTGTATGTTATTATTAAGTAAACAGGAGGTGGGTTTAGGACGGTGTTACGAGGTGAGCATGCGATCCCTTCTCGGTCAACCCGCATAATCACTGTATTTACTTCAAGTACAGGGGGATAAGTGCATCAGGGTAGCGCTGAAGAAAACGGATCGATTGACCAGTGATGGTTGTCGTACTACCAGTTCGTCCCCATTGCTTCGGGCTTATTACTTCATCGTCAATAAAATAAAATAAAAGAAGAAAAAAAATTAGAACGACGAGGCGATGTCGTCCTTCCTACTTGCCTCCCTCTTACCTACTTAATACATACTATGTACTACAGATGTATGATCCGTTAATACGAAAGTGCGTGCAAAAGTTTCCTGTCACGCCTGCCAACGTTGACGGATACGATTGGGTTACCGGCATTCCCGGTGGGTAAGGCAGACCCCACCTTACTAGGCTGCACAAGGAAAGATTCTAGAAGCCTTCCATCCAAGACTGAAAGATTTCTAGAAAATTTCTAGAAGCCTTCCGTGACGACGCCGAGCATGTAAAACAGGGGTTGTGGGCCTCGTGTTTTCGACACTGTCCCCGTCATACATAGTATGAGTCAAAGTCAAGTACTGGGTACGTTGTCGACAACTGAGCTGCCTTCACCGCGATAGTCTTCGGGCAAACAAGTTTCAACGAGTGGCCCATTGTCTATCTACAGAAAACTGCGGAACTCGGACTTATCTATCTGTCTAAATACTTCAAAAACCCGCAATGGGGTCACTCCTTACAGTAGTACCACAAATGGTCGTTTTCATGTCAGCGCTACGGCCACTCCTTCGCGCTGACAATAAAGACGATCTATATTTGAAAGAAAATGGATAAGAATTTGCGGTTGTACTTATCTGTATGGTTTGCCACTATCGAGGTTGGGCAGAAATCCTGACGGCTCGCCACAGAACTTTGTCTTTTGGGCCGACCGGAGCCGACTACGTAGGCATCGTGAAGTTTGCTGGCATGTTTATGCGACTACCTATACTGTGTCAGCTAGATTTTTATACCTGTGTAGGTGCCTAGATACCTAACCAGGAGCTGAGCAAACGGTTCCACGTAAGGCGGCAGGCGGCAGGCAACGGATCACAGGCCTGGCGGGGGCTTTGACAGACTGGGCAAAAGGACTGGTGCCGCTGTAGCGATGTGGAGAGGGCGTGTGATCGAGATGGTGGTCCAGGTCTACTTGGGTAGGTATGTATTGTCCTGTAGTCGAACTGTTTACATACATATCCGTGATTCTTGATTTTGATGGTTGGGTATGTATGTAGGTAGGTATTGCAACGGTCTTCCCTGACGGGCGCGTACCGCCGCGCCTATTACGTGCGTTTGGGGTTCATGTTCGCCTCGGAGGGACGGCGCTGGGGCGGGTTTATCGTAGATCTGCTGAGGTCATCATCAATCTGCTTGTCTCAAAGGGAATGGGCTTCTTCTGGATGGGTCCTCTTCTTTCGCCTCTTCCCTGCCTTATTACAGCATAGGGCACAAAAGCTGCAGCATTCCGGCTGAAACTAGTCTTCTCACGATAGACGTGTGATCACACGTCGGGAGATGCTGTACCGCTGATCTTGGCTGTTTCGAGCCTTTTCTCTGGCATACTTGGGTGTTGGGGTAAGAACGCGAGTGGTAAACTTGTCCGTTCTCGGACCTGTTCTCGGACTCCTATTCGGAGCTGGCATCTTATTAAGCCCTTGTAAGTACAGTATATTGGACGGTTGTTATACCTGCCTAACCCTAATAAGACATTCATCTCTCTTCTGGCAAGCTTGTGGGCCTGGCAGCGTATCTGTTGTACTTACACACAGCAGCAGTAGAATCTTACTCTGGGCAGACTCTGGTTCTCTCTGGCTGTTTATTGTAACGGTAAGTCTTGTATATATTTGTAATACCTAACCGTGATATAGACGAGTATATGACTACAGAGCCCATGCTTGCATGTGTAGTGTATGCTGTATGGCTACCTAGGTATAGGAGATCTGGTACTTACTTTGTATGTAATAAGACACTCACTATAGTCGTATTCGGGGCGTTATGTATGTCAGGACTGAAGTCTACTACATGCATAGAGTAGTGTGTGGAAATGAACAAACGCCAACTGCCGTCCCGACCATGATTGGCGCGGGAAGATCTGCAAAATGCATCCAGAAACCTGTGGTACACGTTCGACGCAAGATACGGATGACGGGGTTCTGATAGGTGAGTATGCAATGTAGAGTGGTTTTGTACAGTATATAGTAGGGGTAGGTAGGTGGCAGTGTTGCAGGTAATTACACGACGACCATATCGTATACTGTAGTTCTGAGATCGTTACAACGTCACCGGTGCACATGAGTCGATGATGAGATAAAGATTCCAGAGAGATCAACATACAGTACATACCTACCTAGGTAGGTACATGGTTCGACCTGAGGAGAATCTGATCTCCGAACGGCTGGGCCGAGATATACTCAAATCCGACGTGGAGGAGAATAAATACATGCCTAACATAACTATTCACTTGTCGCCGTCCTACACATAATTACATAAGTACTGGGTAGGTATGTTTGTAGAACTCTAATTACAAGGCTTACCTCTGGGTTACTGAGAAGTGTGAAGTGTTTTAGGTACAGGAGTGTAGCCTGAGTGTGTCATACGATGGTTTGATCAAAACCAATGACTTTATTGCACAGGAGAGAAAGGGAGAGAGAGAGGACAGAAAGAGGGAAAGGGAGAGGGAGACAGAGAATGTGATGAGGTGCCAATACATCTCTGCTAGTGGCCGATGTTGCGCCCCTAGCCTTTCTGTGACAATCTGGGCAAATACTATTTGTTGATAACATTCCTCGCAGACCCACTCCATCGCCGCTTTACGGCTGTGCCGGACCAGGATCACCCACCTACGGCGCTATGCAATGCCAATACGCCATGCCCCTTATAGCAAGCGATCTTCATCTGTCGCGGCAGCGTCGACATGATTGGATCCTGCCATGGTTCTAGCGTCCTTCTAGAGTGGTGCCACTTCTAGTTCTAGCACTAGCACCCATACTCTGGCCGCAGTATCGATACTTGACTTTCTCCTTGTCGTGCCAGCATGGCTGGTTTCTGGTCGGAGTCGCTGCACACCGTGAAAACCCGGGAGTAGCGGTACATGACGTACCTTCATAGAGTCTTTGCTGCCGGCTGATGAGAATGTCGTAATTTGCATACCGCACCGAGGCGATGAAGTGAGACAGTAGGCACAGCATTGGTATGTTTTTGGGGGGTGTGGTCGCATTTCGATAATATCGACAATAGCAACCAAAATTCAACCGTAGATCAAGCGTCGGTGGTATTGTATAGTACGGTATCTTACCGCTCGAGAAAATACTAGGGACCATGCATGTATGTACTGTATGTACTATAGGGTTCTCACTGTCTGCCAGAATATGTGTGCACTATTGGCGTGCCTTATACTGTATGGATAGATCGTACATTGGTGCAGTCGGTCACGCGATATCCTGGCAAGACACATCATGGGTCTGTTCTGGATGGGGATATGGTCTATTACCTCTTTGAGTCCTTAGTGAACAAGGCCTGTACTCAGCTCTGCGTCCAGCAGAACGAGCCTCCAAGGTGGCATAGATACTTGGAAGAAGAGAAGAGCCGTATGCTACCAGTAGGACTATGGTAGTAGAACTTCCAGCTGCTATGTATTAGCATACACACATACATCCATACATCCATCCATCCATACCTACATAATATCCTACGGTAGTATACAGCAGTCGTATCGTTACCTCAAAGGCCCGGCCACAAAGCCTTACTGGCGGAACGTGTTCACACCGTGCCAATGGACAGTGGCATTCGTTCATTTATCGGACAACAGCAGCAGGGCAGAAGACAGGGCAGAAAGAGGACAGGGGGGCACCAGAGACAGGGATCAGCAGACAAGGGGCTATCCCTCCGTCCATCCAACCCATTCCACTCATTCCCCTTTTGCCCCTCTACCCTTGTTTGTTACTTCCTGTTCTTACCCACTGTGGGCCTCCTGGCTGGCCTTGCTTGGTTTAGGTAGGCAGGTACAAGGCCGTAAAGCTTGTACATCCGGGCCATGCGCCGATGCTGAGGTAGGAGGTATGCTCTACGCATAGGCCGCTCGTCGGGAATAATAAGTAAACGGTTACTTGTACTTTCGGGTTATATGTAGCTTTCCTCGCAATGTCGTTCCCGCCCGTTGCCCTCCAAGCTTCTGAGAAATGGAATGATAACTAGACAGAAACGCCGTTACGTCCTTTTCCACAGAAAGAGTGAGAGAGGGAAATTATTCATCGCTCACACTATCATGACGACCTACCGCTGCCGTTGGTAAATACTGCCTGTTTACCTTGCTACTGCAGCTGTACTAGCTTACCATCATTTCGGCAAAGACGACTACTTAGTGGACGACCACTGGACTACAAGCTGCTACAAGAACGGCGACGGCGAAATACGAAGAAAAGAACAAAGAGGGACAAGGAGAAGGCCGTCGGCTTATACCTTTTGTGACTAAGCACCAGAGCGCCATTCTTCAACTTTTGTCTGGTTGTCTTTTATTAGCTATCATAATAGAAGGGATCGATCTCTCGTTTTGTCCTATTCTCTTTCTTTCCTGCGGGACAGCAGCACCAGCAAATACTTGACGCTCTCTACCTACCTAACCTCACTGCCTATTCTAGTGTGTGGAGCCACCTGCATTCCACAACATACGGCACACGACACACGACACACGACACACGACACGGCGACACAACGACGCAACGACATCCTGCACGGCAACGGACACGACATCCCAGGCCACTTGCTTTCAATTCGATCACTCGTTTGCTTGCCTGGATTGCTCGCTTCTTGGTGGTGGCCATCTAACAGGATTCTAGCCCCTCCATTTTCTCGTCCAAGTCGTTGGTGCATCTGACGGCAGACGGCCATAGCCGTGACAGTCAGAGCGCTCCAAAATCTCATTGTTTGGGTAGCTTGGGACTTCTAGAAGATTAGAACCTGTTGACCTGCAAGGGCAAGGGAAGAAAAACGGCTGGAGCAGCGTTTCTACGCCGATCCCACGTGTCAAACTCTATTTCAATTATCGGTGTTAGCACTCTCCACCTTGATACCTAAAATATCGTCATCTCTACATATTTGTGGATTGGACTTCGACAACTTTGGTCAAATCAGAACCTTGCGCCTGCCCAAAGCACCCATACGACGCTTCTTAGGTAGATTATACCAACCTTGTCAACCGGATTTCGGTCAAGCACGTGCGCCTTCAGACGGGTATTGAGAGCAGATTTAAAACGAGTGCGCTCCCATTCGGTCTCAACCTGGCGTGAGTATAGTTCTTTTAGTCACTTCTCACTAATATTCCCTGAGCACATCACACCCGCTCAGACTGCCATATCGGGGGCTATTGTCATAAAACTATTGCTATCCGGTTCGCGCCTACTTCTCCCTCCAGACGCAATTGGCCGCGAGTGCCTTGCATTTTCATCGGTGTGTCGGAAGACAAACGCTTGAACGTATTTCATTTCATTTCGTGTACTGAACAGCCTTGTGTGTACAGGCAGGCGATTTACATCCACTGAGCTACGCTACGCTATTATACGCAACGCATGATATCTCTGTTCGTTTGAATTGGGCTGCTTGTTTGCAGTGGAGGCCTGTCTGCTCTCCTGTCCGAGTTCAAGCGTAGTTCTCTTGGCAATCTCTTTGATGCATTGGAGAATAATGGGCAGATTTCGACCTCGGCGATCCTCCTTAATATATCAAAGCCCACTTTCTAGGGAATTAACACCATCCTCCTCCGATATAGAAGACTGGGACGCAGAAACCGTCATGGATTCGACGTCGCGGCCTACGAGCTGGGTCATACCCCGGACGGGGTCACCCTTTGTGAACCCGCCCACCCTACAAGATATCCTCTCAAATACGGCACCGCAGCCATGGACACTCAGCGCCTTCATGGCCTACTTATCACAGAATCATTGTCTGGAAACCCTCGAGTTCATCATGGACGCTGAGCGCTACAGGGCAACCCACCTACAGATGCTGCAGGGCCCGGTCTACTTTGGAACGGACTATCTCTGCGAGCTTTGGGAAAAGATTATAGGGGCCTATATCTTACCCGGTGCGCCGCGGGAGGTAAATATCCCTGCCCCCGTACGTGATCATCTACTGGGGCTTGTCTACACCATGTCAACCCCACCTGACCCGACCGAGCTTGACGAGGCTATTCACATCGTGCGCGAACTTATGAACGATTCCGTTCTGGTCCCTTTCTTGGAGTCGGTTGTGCCGGTGACGGTCGAGGCTCAGTACGAGGAAGAGATGAAGGCCCGTCACGAACGCACACGCATACGCATCCCCAAAGACAGTGGATCTTCCGACGACTCTAGCCAGTCGCCGATAGCCACCATCTTACCACTGTTTGGTAAGACACGCACGAACACCCGATCCAACTCGGGGTTGAGCGACTCGGTCGACTTTGAGATGACCGACGACAGTTCGAGCCCAGGTTCAACCCCCATGGCCGAGCCCGTGACCCCACCCACCACGCCTCCTACTTCTGACTTCTCCTTCAATCCCTCCCCTAAAGCCCTGCAGCGCGCTATCTCTGGGACGGGCTGGAAGAAGGTTGGCGCAAAGCTTGGCCTGGGCAAGAAGAACAAATCGTCCCGTTCAAGCTCTTCTAGCTCGAACGCGCCATCCTCTAATCCGCGATCAGCCAACCACCCCCAGTTCCACCATGGCAGCCAAGCCTCGTTTTAGGGGTTACAGGTCACATCATCTCATAGAATATTCACCTACTCAACCGACGACGGCGACCCGGAGTATTCAGCGCACCGGACTGGTGACAGCCTTGGTACCTTGGAAGACCCGCATCCGGGGAATCGGCTTTTCGTCCGTACGAATTCCGTCCCAGGATCACGCGCCTACCCCGAGTTTCCCGGTGGAGCTGGAGATATCATGAATGGTGTGGCCGCAAAAGGACGGGGCATGTCCCACAGCCCGGGCGTTGTGAGGCGGAACATTAGCTTACGGCAACGGACCGCTCCCAAGTCTTTGAGGATCCCTGCCTTAGTTCAGGAATACCCCGATCCACCGAGGGACGAGGTGTTCTCACCGCAGGCAGATAACGTGGAAATCTCCTCTATGTCCTTGTCGCCTGTCCAATTCTTACCGGGGCCCGATACGCTCCGGTCGCTCGAGATTGATTCAGACTCGGATACGGAGACTACTGTTAGTGGAGGTGCAGGCGGGTCTTGCTCCGACTTATCCAAGACGTCGTCAAGGCCTGTTAGTTGCCTGACGGACTTTTCGAACTATCTGGACACGTCTCAGTGCGTTGGCGATGTGGATGACGTGGCGGTGAACCACGCCGCGTTTCGTTCTCTCACGCGCGAAAGTACGTGCGAGATTGACTCGTATGGCTGGGAAACCGAGTACGACCGTAAGGATAGCTGCAGAAACGCAGATTCGGTCTGGCGTTGTCGTGGACTCGGCTACCACAGGACGGCGTCCAGCAAACAGCGCCTTCTCCATCGTGTATTGTCCCTGCCTGATAAACATAATCAGCTGTAAGATACTGGGATTCTTGGATAAAATGACAAAGCTACGGCGAACCGCGGCCAGTCATGGGCTTTTAATTCCGTTTTCTTCATAAGTACGGGTTTGCCGGTACAACGCCGTACGATGACGACACACGATATTACACGACATCGCATATCATATCAGAGCTGGGTAATCTTTGCTACAATTATGTGTACATTTTTATTACATTTATTGCATATCGAGGACGACGATTGCCCCGCATACATACTTTTGCATACACGCACAAACATCCATGCATACATATATCGGCGTTCATCGATTTCTTCAGGAAAAGCCAAACTTTTTGGCTTCGGACACATGGAGGGATTCACCAAAAGCATATACACTATAGAGAGGGAAAGGGAAGGGCAGGGAAACCAAATCCATCATGGGGAAATCTTAGCGAGGCGTTTTCAATCACTGTTGGTGTTTTTAGTTATTTAGTCCTGGGTGAATTGAATTGATGGCCTGGGGTAATTTAATATATTGCCAAGTCAACCGGTTGTTCTTTTCAAGTTCGCGCTTTGTACACTCACTTGGGCATGAACGTGAAATGCCTAACTCCCTTTGCCTACATCTGCATGAGCAAATAAGGTTGTATACTAGTAGTGAGTTGGATAGCTGGGCAGTAGCGGTGATGAAATGCGAGGTGCTAGTTACGGCGTAGGTAGATAGTAAATTTATCTCGTCTCCCCTCAAGTTTATACCCGATTACTTTACGTTTAAGGACTTCACTTGAGCTGGCTTTGGTTAAGCTCGACTTGACTTAACTCAACGGTCTGTTGGAATTCGGTCCATCTCAAGAGTGTATGAGCCTTACCGCAAGTAATGACGGACAAGCACTGTTCTCATTTCTCCTTACTCAGCCACTCTAAATCAACTGTCAACGGTAGGGGGTCGCAAGAAAGTTTCTTATATCCACATGCAACATTGTATCCCGAACCTAATCTATATCGATATGCCAACGCCACCGTAACGAACTAATACACGCACCTCCTATCACCAATTGACATGAAATATTAAAAAGAGATAACTAGATACATGAAAATGTAAGTAGGTGGCTGCCAATATGTATCTCAAGCTTCCTAAGTCTGTACTTGTACGGAATATCGCATTATACTGCCTACCTAGTATGCATGTACGTAGGTAGGCAGATCGCTTGGGTAGATCGCACTGTACCCCCCAAACACGGCAATCCCTCTGAAGTCCAGTGTCCAGTTCTTCTCTTCTCCACGCCCGCACATGCAACGAACTCGTCTACCTATCTATCCATCCGTCTATGTAGGTCCTCTATTCATCTACGGGGCGCAAGTTGGGCTGGTCGAATGAATGTCTCTTCTCTTGTTCATATGTTCATATATAAGGTAGATCTGGGTAGGCTCCTTTCGTCGAGAGTGAAGCTTCACGTCCGGGGGGGGGGAGGGTCTCTCTCTTTTCCGTTTCGATTTTAATAAAATCAGTCCTCAATAAGAGGCTTGTTATGGCGCGAGAACATCTTGTACTCCTGGGAAGAGCTGAAGTCGAGTTTTCCCTTCTCCACATCTGCCCTTGTTGCGGACAACATCGGCTGCGGCAGACCCATGGTCTCGAGGAAGGAAACGGCTGTGAGGATGAAAATCAATAAAGCGTCACGGCAAAGAAAGGTCTGAGAGCGAGGTTGATCCGGGTACTTACTCTCTTTCCACTCGCGGTCTTGTCTTGACTTGTCCCACTTGAGCTCCTGGCTCATGATGTCGATGATACGAGGCAAGCATTCGAGCGCAGCTTGCGCGTTGAGGAAGGCCAGGCGAGTGCGTCTTGCTAGAACGTCCACAGCTGTCTGTGCGTATTCATGGCTAATGGCGTAGCGGATCTCGCCATCCACAAAGGGGTAGAGGCGTGAGATGCGCTCACCCCGGGCCGGGAAACGGAGGTCCGTCGGCTTGCACAGCGACGCCACCGTCCAAGCACGGTCGCCGTAACTCTCGGTCAGGTGCTTGGCTACTTCGGTCTCGATGCCGTAGTGCTGGATGATATTTATGAAGAGAGTCTTGCTGAAGCCATGCGCACCGATAAGTCGCACGTTGTGAGTCTGGCAGGTGCCATCAAGGATAGCCCCGTCATCTACGGCCTCGGTTCCGCTGACGCGTGGCGCGTTGACCACGGGCTTCACAGGCAGGTTGAACTCCTTGACGGCGGCATCGACGCACTCTTCAGCCATCTGGCGGTATGTCGTCCACTTTCCACCAGCACAGGTGATGAGCCCGGATTCTGAGATATCAACCAGGTGGTTGCGCACGAGGGATTCGGTGTTAGTCGCCTTCGGGTCTTTAACCAAAGGTCGCAGTCCGGCCCACGCGGCGAGGACATCACCGCGACGCACTTGGATCCCGGGCGCCAAGTAGTGGCTGATCTCATTCAGAATCCACTGGATCGATTTCTCATCGGGCATAGGGTTCTGCGTGATGGTCGCCGGCTCATCGGTTGTGCCGGCGATCGTATTGCCTTGCCAAGGCAAGAAGAAGATGACACGGCCGTCCGAGGTGGAGGGATCAATGAGACCCATCTTGGCCGGGCTGTAGTAGCCCGGCAAGATCACATGCACACCGGCCGCTGGTGCGACAATCTCCTTGCACTTCTGGTCATCCAACTTGCGGATCGAGTCTGTAAAAGGCCCGGTGCAGTTAATGACGCACTTAGCCCGGACGGTGAGGTCCTCTGCACCTTGGCCGTTGCGCTCTGGTATGCGGTCCTTGACAGTGGCACCGCACAGCTTCCCATTCTCGTTCTTCAGCAGCCCAGTCACCTCGGCGTGGTTGACGACGGTGGCGTCGTATAGGGCGGCAGTCATGGCAAGCGAAACGTTCATCCGCGAATCGTTGTGGGCTCCATCATAGTAGACCAGGGCGCCTACCAGGTCGGTGGGCTTGAGCATAGGGAAGGCGTCAAGAGCTTTGCTCCTCGTCAAGAAATACGAACTCTCAATGCCTTCGCTGCCAGCGAGGAAATCGTAGAATTTGGTGCCGGCCCAATAGTAAGGAGCCTTCCACCATTTGTCGAGGGGAAGCATGATGGGCAGCCACATGCTTAGATGGGGCGCTGTTTGCAAGAAATACTTGCGCTCCTTTAATGCCTCCCTGACAAGCTGGTACTGAGCGTAGTCGAGATTCCACACTGCCTTTTCCAGGTACCGTACACCGCCGTGGACGAGCTTGGTGCTCTTACTGCTGGTTCCGCTGCTGAAGTCATCGCGCTCTACAATGGCAACCTTGAGACCTCGAGTAACAGCATCCAGGGCGACGCCGGTGCCGGTTGCGCCACCACCAATAACCAATATATCATATTCCTCTTCCTGAGAGCGGCTCTTTTGTAATTCGGCAAGCTGCTCTTCACGCGACTTCACCTTGGGGAAGCGAGGTAGTTTGACCGTACCATCGGGACCGTAGATGGGAGGAGGCACGGCAGGCCCTTCAAACCCTGGTATATTGATCGGCCGGTAGGAGTAGTAAAGAGCACCACCACCAACAGCGGCGACCGTGGTTGGGAGAGCAAGACGCCTGAGTAGGCGCGTTCCCTTAGAAAACCTCGTCATGGAGTCGCGACGATCTGTCGAGGGACACCCGTAGACTGGGGACGCTTTGAAACGTCAAGTGGGCGTCCAGTGGGATCACACGTAGTGTTCTGCGATTGACACGACTCAACAAGAAGAGGTGACGGTTGGACGACTGATTAGGTCTCTTCGGTCTAAAGACGACCGAGCTGGCAGGGAAAGTGGAAAAAAGGGAAGAGGAAACGAGCTGGGAGAATAAGAAAACGGGAGCGAAGGTCGAGGGTGGAAGGCCGATGTGGCTCGGCGCAGATCGAATCGATATTAAATTCAAGCCAACCAGACTCAGGCTCTATTTTATTATTACTCGAAACTTCTACAGCGCAGCAACCTTAAAAGTATAAAGCCCCCCTTTGGCCGACTAACGGATGGCCTCATATATTTTGTAGGGACTCTGAAGGTCAAGGGCAATGGTAGAAGCAGACGAACCCCGAAGCAGAATTTCACACCTTTTTTCCTGCTACCGTGCTTCTTTTGAGGGACAGGAAACGAGACAAGAGAGACAGGGAAGAATGAAAAAGAGGCGGACGGCCGATGACGACAACACGGAGCGTCTTCTACAGCGTCTGCTGGTGGCTGCTATGGATCATGGACGATCAACGACCCGGACAATCTGGGAAAGTTCCACAAAACTGGCGCCGATGATGGAGTACGGTGCGGTATAGCGTTGGCTCTGCGCGTTTGAGTAGGGGCAGACGGGGCAGGGGCAAGGGGGGCGTAAGAAAGGGATGGCCTGAGGCTCAGCGGGTGCTGTATGTAGATAGGCAGAACGATGTCATCGATGGGGCTAACCTGGGAACTACCAGGTACTCTGAGAGTCAGAAGTAAGGACTTCGGTTTACCGGTTCCTGATTAACATCTTGGTCGACAGCTGTACATACAGTACTCACTTTCAAGGTGCAGTGCAGAACAAGTAAAGCCGGAGTAACTCGCTCTAGTAATGATGGGTCAATTGTGCCTCACGAGGAAGGCAAAAAAGAGATAGAAGCAAAAGAAATATATGGAGAATGAAAGTTAACCCACCTGCTTGCCTCTCAGAGCGGTTTCCATGTGGAGCAATAATACCTCATTTACTGGGGAAGCAAGGCCAAGTCTCCATAATTAAAAGCTTGCAGGCACGGGAACGTATGACTTTTTCTTCCCTTCTGTTCTTATAAAGGGAATTGCAAACTTTCACATACCAGTACCGAGAACCTAGTCTACTAACATGTAGGTACCAGAGCTACTGCTATTGGGTACGGTAGTGCCTCGCTCACAAATGTTGTCTCGTTGGTGGAAATGAAATTATCCAGCAATCAAACACACGAGACAGCCGGCACTATGCGGCATACTGTACCTACCCAGGTACAAGCTGTACATGCATGTAGTTAAAAATGGTGATGTACATCTGTAAGGTTCAGTGTATGCATGCGACCCGACCGGGCGTTCTTAGGTATTTCATTCGTTTGACGCACATTGCCATCCATCCAGACCTCCACGTGGGATGAACTGCTTCTTGCGACTCGGGCGATTCTATCGACGGCTCAGTATGCGAGGCAAATTGAAACACCTGCATTACCGGTCCGACATACTTATTGATGCATCGGCATTTCTACCCGGTCCCTCCAAAGACTGCTTCTAGGATACCAGTAAAGTAGTACCTATAGGTACATGGTAGGTATTTGCTTGCAGTGCTGAGCCTGTCTCTTAAGCTCTGCCTTCGCGAATACACACATAGCCATGGTCTAATATGCTCGCCACTATTTCAAGCAACGGTGCGCATCCAATTAGGGTCCATATATGCGCTTAAAATCCGATAAGAATCTCAGCGCCGTTTGATGCATACAGAAAAAAGTTCATCGACAAACGTTGGAAGCTCATTACTGATTCCACCGACCACCACAGTCGACTCCAGCACGTGATGGGTATTGGTGACGGACCCGGATTCAAAATGGTCACCGCCGTCATCAGCTCTCACCCCGACTTGCCCGTTGTATGTTGGCATTGATTGGCGATCACCATCCCACGACCGCCCGTCAACCCGCCCAGCTCGGGTTATGTCTACTTTGATCTCTTGCGACACCAAGATGCCACCAGCGCCGGAAAACTCCGTTCTCGGTAACCCGCGACGCACACTGCTATGCGGACTGTCCTCATTCTTCTCTCCTATCCACAGCTTAAATGTTGAGCCTGCCCGTGTCGAGCTGTTAGCAGAGGCCTTTCGTCCTATCGAGACCGGAATCGGCGTCCCCTCGACATCAACAGCACGAGGGGACGACTTGCCCGATCTAAAGAGGCTGTAGACCAACCTGCCAAGTCCAGTCCGGCGGCCTCGCTCACAACCTGAATCTGGCACTTTCATGGCAGGTACAAGGCCACGATACAGATGTTGCGTGAAAGCAGCTTGATGTGGCGAGTTCTTATACACCATTTGATGAACCTTGAAAAAACTTAAGGGTATAAGCTCGTAGCCCGATCCGAAGAGAGAATAGTGGATAGGGATCACAATATGGATTATGATCATTGTGCACTCTTCCCCAACATTGGGCCCCCCAGTAGATCGGCAGGGCACCTGGATGGGTCTGCAGCTAATCAAGGCCTCGTCGAAAATCTGATCGGAAATGCCTGCCCGAAGGGTCTTAATAGCATCAATCAGAATAGAAGCAAAAGACGACTCCCTTAACATGGGCCTCCTTAATGTGTCTACTAGTCCCTGTAGTAAGGAAGGCATGCGGAAACCGTCATACTGACAAAGGAAGTCGACGTGCCACGCTTCTAGCTGTCCAAGTGGGAGTTTTAGTGCAGGGAGGCGATTGCGCGCTCTCCTTTGGACCAAAACGTCGAAACCGTGGCCACCTACACGAGCCCTGATACCGAAAAATCCTAGATGGACCCCCGGCTCCATCATGCTCTTCTGCTCGGCATAGGCGGACATGCCCATCAGTACTCCACCGAGATTGGGCGTCTCAATTTGCATCCCAGCACGGATAATACCACTGACCTGATGAATGTCAGCAAACCGAAAGCCTGCCGCCTCCAGCTTTTCAACGTCAGATAAATTCTTGAGACGACGGACTAGAAACATCAAAGAACCTCGTCCAGCCTGGGTTTCACTTATACCAGAGCCGTGACTCCTTTCGCAGAGGTTGCTCGATCTTTCTCTAGGATGGGGCCGGTGAGGTCTGCCTGTAGGAAGTATCATATCCCACAAGACCCCGACACCCGTGAGTTGCGCCTTTAGTCTAGAGGCCAAAGTTGTTGCGGCCAGGCAAAAAAGTTCGCGGAATACGACGTCGTAGTGCTCGATCAGCTGTCCGCTGTCGCTGATCAAGCGGACACTCCGACTGCGATCACTGCTAGACAAGGTAGCCAAATGATTTTCCATACCCCCGATCATATTGCTTATATCATACCAGTTACGAGACACCTGGAACATCCACTGGAAAAGAGGATTTCCGATGCCGAATGTGTCGCTTGGGGTCTTTTCGATATACGTATCTGTAATCTTCTCGCTAGGTAACAGTCCGCTATGATTGACGAGGATCCGCCCGGCCCCGTCGAAGATGGCAACGGCCAAGACAACTTGGCGTGCCTTGCTCGCATTGCTTCGAGCCACCCAAGTTTCGTGGAGGACCACGCCGGTGACGATCAAAGCAGCACCTAATGAAAGGATGGTGACGATGGCGACGATGATATTGCGAGACGGGTGGCTGCCTGTGTTCAACTTGATAAGACGGTAACTAGTCCCTATCGATGCGCACCAATGCATCCCCGACACGGCGCCAGCCAACAATACGCCAGAGAGCCCTCGCTTCCACCAGGAGTTTTTCCAGGAAGCTCTCAGGGGGAAGAAAATAGACAAGGCAGCATTGCTCGCGACGACTGCAATGACAGCGGAGCCAATAACGTTGGTGGTCTTGTATTCACAACGGTAGTTGGCAATAGTGGCATTTCCAATGTAATGCACTACGAGACTCGAGAATTAGTGCTGCTCCTGTCCTAAGACATCAATGGATAGCGTCTTTCCATGCCGCTCGGGCGTTAGAAGGGTGAGACACACAAGAGGGACTTACTGCCGCAAATAGCTCCTCCTGCCAATGTGCCTCCCCAACAGATACGCCAAAACGAGACGTGGCTATTCGTACCCATGGCTATAAAGGCAGCTACCAGTACCGCGATGGGTATGAAGAACGAGACGGCGGTGAATCCATCCGAATAAACGATTTGCAGCTCGAGCTGGTCTTCAGCCAGGACAATGGCGCGGTTACCGATGAAATGCTATAAGTCGTATATTAGAAGCGTACCTTCGCCGGCTAGACTGCTCCGAGGATTAATGTACCATAGACCAGATCGCAATCCCTCCCATGGTTACCGCAGCGCTCACCAAGAAGACATGATTGAGAAACCCGTTCCGGGAGGTCCGACGATTGATGAGCTCCAGTGTCGAGGCAGCACCGATGAAGGAGACTAGAAAGCTCAAGACGACGAAAGGCGCGTTGAATGACCGAGGGACATGTTGCCCATGGTATTGAAAAAATAAATCCCCTGCTTGCGGCATGTCGGGTGTTATGGAAAGGTCCAGCATAATATTGCGCAGGCCACAGTTTCCCTCTTATTCCCCTACCCTTCAGCTGGCAAGTCTAGGATGTCCATTCTCACTAACACGGCAGGTTGCTCCTCTTATACCTACCACGAATTGGCTGGAAATCGGATAGTTATTTTCATTTTATTTCTTCCCTCCTCACGAGGTCTCAGTGCCCAGGAAGGGAGAAACACATGCTTGATAGGGCATTTTATTACTTACCACTCGCGTACACCAGCGTGCTAGTGACCGATGAGGAAAGAAGCCATCTAGGATAGGGGCACATCCCCTCCGCACATACAGCGCATACCATGCAACGACAGACATATGAGACTCAAGCCCGGTTGGTTGATAGGCTTGCTCCCGCCGGGCCCGAGCGAGACAGAACGAATCGGTATAGGTACGCTACAAATCATAACCGCGAGAGCGGCTGGGACTTTTTTTTTCGGGTAGATTGCATGAAGTCATAATTGCTTGTTGAGGGGATCTAAGAGATAGACCACCCGAGTGATTGGGTACAGCATTCATCGTCTGTTGACTGGTGGGAACTGCCGTCGATGCACATGAGCGGAACCAATGACAGCTTGTGGGCATGAGACAAACAGTTCAAGATGCGGCAGCTGAGAGAGCTTCCAAGCCCTTGCTAGTCGACGATTGCGGCACAGAGAATTAAGTGATAAAAAGGCTTTTTGACCTAGGTCCCAGCGTCCGCTTGAGTTCACCATGACCGGGGTCATGGCTGTATTCTCCGCGCCCTCGATGTGCGTCATAGAAGGCGGATCTTGATAATTAATCGAAAGCTTAGCTCTGATAGCGTCGTAGTGCGTGGAACAGCTCTCACGTGCCTCCTCCACTAGGATGCCTGCTTATAATAAAATCTCCTTCGACGGGGTTGTTTACTCTCATTTGTCGCCTTCATGTTGACTACATACCTCGGAGATATGCACTGCACCTTAGCACGGCTTACCCAGTGATTCAAGCATGTGTATAAAAACGCCAGCCTTACCGTCACTTTGAACTTGGCCAGACCTGGCCTAGACCTGTCGACTCAATGTTAGCCGTTCTCGATGCAGCATATATGCCGGATTCGCACTGAATTATCTCGGATGACCTGGCTATATTTAGAACTGTTGGTTTGTTCCAACTACTATTTCCACCCACTTTGTAAAATAATGAAAAAGCATGTTTGTAAGGAGAATATTGCAGACCCTTAATCCTCTTTCACCTGCTCCTATTTAGACAAAATTCTAGATTCACGGTTGTTCCAAAGGGCATTTGATCGACACAAGATCTACTATGTCAGGCAGTAAGAAAGCTAGTATTTCCGTGCACTCTTCTGCTTCCTGTAAAGAGATAAACTGGTAGATGAATCCTGCGCCTCTCGGTGGAGGAACATCGGGAAAAGTCGCCTTGCCAAACCTTGTGATTTGAATACCTCGTATTGAAATACATATTGTGAAAAAATAAACAGAAAGGAGATTGCTGAGGTAGAAAGTAGTTAGCACCTACCGCTACCGGACGTAAATAAAATGAGTAAGATATTATCATTCGAACGAATATTAACCGTCCCGGTTCTTGTAATCTAATAAAAAGTCTGCCCAGTTGTATCAGCTCCTAGGCCTCCCGCTGTAAGCAATTATGGTACAGCAGTACAGCGGTACATGTGCCTAATGAACCCCGCCTACGTCAGAACTTGACGAGCTAGTACAGCAGTATAAGTCAAACGATAAGAAATACCCCCGCGTCCTTATCGTGTCCAGGAGCCTGGACTTAGATCATCAAAGTACCTTGATGCGGGACATGTCCATAGAGTAGACAATTTACTAGCGGTCCTCCGAGTTCAGATTGCTAACAGACTGATAGATCAAGGTGCTATTGTCAAAATAATGCTGACGTTCGCGCCCTTATTCATATGAATAATTGTTGAATAATGGTCAAATCTACAACTTCCTCATTCTCTTGTATTCCATATTCAGTTGCCACAACCACTCGCGAGTGAGCCAGCGTTCTATATTGTCGAAAAGATGGTGTCCGACGAGTCTGCGACGTCTGTGAAACTCACACCTCTACCCCCATTCAAACCAGACCTATACGAGCGCGCTTGGCAGTCCATACCGCACCCGACGTTACCACTCCTTGCGACCGCGCACCAGAAATCCGTCACCGTTTTTTCGCTATCCACCCTTTCGTCCCACAGCTCCCTCACCAACGGCCATGAGCGCTCCGTCCGCTCCACCACCTGGAAGCCAAACCTACCACCACACAAGCTCTGCCTCGTCACAGGCAGCTTCGACTCGACGGCCGGTCTATGGCGCTGGGAAGATGAAGGGCAGGGCGGCCTCGAGGTGGAGATCACGAGCGGCGCCGGCCAGGACGACGATGAAGAAGAGAAGGACTGGGAGTTGATAGTAGTGCTCGACGGCCACGACTCGGAGATCAAGTCGGTCGCTTTCTCGCCCTCAGGCCAATACCTCGCCACCTGCAGCCGGGATAAGTCCGTGTGGATATGGGAGGACGTTGGCGCGTCCGAGGCCGACGACGAATGGGAAACGGTGGCTGTGCTGAACGAGCACGAAGGCGACGTCAAGGCTGTCGCCTGGTGTCCCGATACGAACCGCAGTGGTCGCGGCCGGTATAGCAGCGATGTGCTTGCGAGCGCGAGCTACGACGATACTGTGCGGATATGGCGCGAGGATGGTGAAGGGGAATGGATCTGCGTTGCTGTGCTCGAGGGCCACACGGGGACTGTCTGGGGTATCCAGTGGGAGTCGAATAAGAATAGTAATCGCTTCCCGAGACTGCTGAGCTGGAGCGCCGATTGCACCATTAGAGTCTGGACACTGAAGGAGGAGGAAGATGCCGAGGAGGCTCCGCGTCATGCTTGGGGCGGGTTGGGGGGAATCCCGAATACCATGCGCCGATCGTTGAAGGAAGAGTGGACTTGTACTGCCATCCTACCCACAGCGCATACCAGAGACATTTACTCCGCGACCTGGAGCGCCGAGACCGGCCTAGTAGCAAGTGCAGGCAGTGACGGGATCATCATTATATACAAAGAAGAACTCGCGCCCAGCAATACGGCAGATACCGGCACTGGCGAAGACGAAGCAGCCGCCGAGCTAGACGGGGACGTTCCCATGAGCAATGGCCAAACACACACTGGAGCAACGAGTAAACCGGAGGCGTCGAAGCAGTGGAAACTCATCTCAAAAACCACTGAAGCCCACGGCCCTTACGAAATCAACCACATTACCTGGTGCATACGCTATGACAACGGCTGTCCGCAAGAGAAGAGAGGCGTCGAGGAGATGCTTGTCACGACCGGAGACGACGGGATCGTGCGACCGTGGCAGGTCTCGTCGACTTAAAACTGAACTACACCGACCTAAACATAACTCCGTGCCGGTTTTGTTCTCATACCTAGTGCGTTTATTGGGCACATGTTCTCTGCCTTCGTATCTCCTCGTCCGAAGGACCCGTGTTTGCGCATAACGCCCACGCTCATACAGTACTCTACAAACCAAAAAGAAGTAGGCTCTGACATTGTTGCCATGCATGACAGGGTAAGGAGTGAATAGACAGATAGGAACGGAATGATTACAATTATACGATAGGTTCCAACTCTCACTCAAGGTGGGACAAGAATACTTCTTTTCTTCTCTCTGCGTTTCCAACAGTTTACTAATTACTTAGATTACCTACCTGCATAGGTAGTCCTGCATAAGTATGAGGTAGGTAGGACGTCCAGGTAGGCTGTTCGAACTAAAAGCCTGCTTCTGAAACAACTTCTGTTTCCCCTATCACGTATTCCTCCCAATTCCTCCTCCTTCCCTCGTAACAAGCACTCCAAGTTTGTATAATAGGACAACCAATCGCGAAAAAGAGGAAGGAAAACCCTCCCAACCCAATAACCCGTTACTTTCTATGCATACCTTTCTCCTACAGCCCTGCCGGCGGCTCCTCCCTGGCCCCTGTCCTACCCCCCTAACAACACCATACCCGAGAAATCTTCCTGCAGGCACACCGGCTACACCAATCGGAACCCCGCCTCATGCCGGGGCCGTAACCAACAATGGTGGATGTAAGACTCCACGGTTCGCCGCTCGGATGATGACACTTGCGGCATGGCTTGCCACGATACTCAGGCGGTGCGAGATATGGATTGGCCAAACCACCTACTCCTACCGCAGAGTTTAAACTAAGATCTCGACGTGGATTATTGCTATTACTCCGTCGACTCGATATCGCACGGGGTCTTTTCAAACCCGACGCTATTCTTGTTGGTGTACAGTCATGTTCGTTTCCATTCTCGTAGCTATGTCTACCGGGGCCGCTCCCCTTGACCCTCGAGGCCGAAGACGGTGTACTCTGGCGCACAAAAGGATGAGCAGCTAAATTCCCATGTCCGCTCCTTGGCGGCCGGAACTTGAACTCGGGAATATCACACAAAGACGGAGCCCCCGATGCCGAAGCTGTTCTTGTTGCTGTCCTGGTATAGTAGGTTCCCTCTCCTTCACTTCGAGGCCGTCTCGTCCTGGATTGTAGTCCTATACTTGTGTTCGCGAGCCTGATACTGGGAGGCGTTTCTGGACGCTCTGGCGGCGGGTATATCGGTTTTCGCGGATAGGTGTGCACGTCGACGACGTGGACCGTCGGCCGCGAGTAGACGAGGCGTTTCAGCCGTGGACTGGATCTCTCTGGATCTGACTCGAAGTCTGAACCGGACTCCGTCGTCGCTGCTTGCTTCTTCTGTTTCTGGTTCTGGCTACTCTTGGGGTCGGTAAGGGGTTGCAAGAGACCCGACGCCGGAGAGAAGTGTTCATCGATACTGAACGGGCTATGCCGTCGAAGCTTTAGCTGGCGTAGGGAGGTGGCTACGTCTATGTGGATGTTATCCCTCTCTCCTTTTCCGCCGCTCATACCAGCTCCTATCGACGATTTCCCAGGTGCGTCGTGCATTAGAGACGACAGATCAGACGTCGATAAGCTCCCCTTTGTCCGCAGGGTTGCCATGCTGCGCTGCTCGAGGATAGGCGCGAGCTCGGTGCCGTGGCCGTATAGGAAGGGCGTCTCGAGCCGTGAGAGCGGGGATTCCGATTCTAGGTCAAAGCCGATGGTGTTCATTGCATCGACGGATAATGGCCGTGTCACGGGTTGTAATGAAGGAGGGGTTGAGGGTGCGGTGGCGGTCTGGTAAGGTGACTTGGCCACGTCGCTTGTTGAAATCCACGCCGCATCGCAGATGGAGTCGTGGGAACTTGGTTGGCCCTCGGAGGAATCTTTATGGTCCCAGTTGGCCTTGGGGTCGGGGCAAACGTTTGCCTTGTTGCTGAAGGGGGGCCTGGCCATAACGTCCTGCGGGCCGGCGAGGGGTGAGGTGCCAGCGTCGCTGTTCATAATAGTATTCTGACCACTATTGGTAGTAAGGGATGCCGCATCTGTAGTTGTAGTTGTCGTTTTAGTTGAGGTATCGTGGGTCAGTTGTGGATGATGCATATTTTCGTCGTCTTGGGGAAGAAAGAAGACAGATCGATACAGTGGTAATCTATAGTAATAGTTCAAGTCAGGTGTAGTACGTCTGCCTATGGGTAAGTAGGAAATCGGAATGGGATCCTAAAATAAGTTTGGGGTGTGCTCGAATGAGTCTGTCATATACACCGTAAAATACCCAACTATTTATCAGCCAGTTGTCGTTTCCATCGTGTCCCATACTTTTACGCACTCCTTCCAACCAGGACCTGTCTTTTTAGGTACAGAAAGAAAGAAATCATAGACAACAACGCAGCTTCTCTCCGAACCTAAATATTGTAGGGACCATTCCTAGGACACGGCAAAGCAGGCCACGGTCTACACTTAGGAGGTGCTTGCCGGGAAGAGCAGATCCAACAGGTGATTGGTAGTAAAGTCAACAGCGGCAAACAGTTTGTCAACCCATCCGATCTAGTAAAATTTGAACTGCGCTGGGCAATATGTAATGGGTATGGAAGGGGTAAGCCGAATTCGAAGCGAAACGATGCGGAGATGCATGTTTCCATCTACATTATTGTTCGCTTAGACCTTTGCTATCCTCAGTATCATACTCCTTTATTAATTTATCGCAATCTTTACCGACCCACGGTATCATCAGAATCCTTCTGCTGGCTTCATTAAAGAGGGCTGATTATGACCCAGGTTAGCCAGCGGCGGCCTAGAAGGACTCAGTAAAGAAGAGACACATCCTGGCAGAGGGTATTTCCCCAGCATCTATCACGATAATGCTCAGTAGGTATACACTACGCTCCTCAGTTCTCGGTGCTAGCCTGGAGACCTTCAGCTGCCAGCGCATTTTGATAGCTGGTTATAGCCTTATTCAAACAATAGACCGCGGGCTCCATCAGTTTGCTGACGGCCTCCCTTCCACCGCGAACCGACTTGGCGTTAAATTTGACCTTCTTCTTGGTCTTCTCGTAGATCTGCAAAATCTCAGCCTTCCGTTTCTTGATCTGTTCTTCACGTACTTTTTCTGCCTCCACCGCTACTGCTTCGATCCGATCCTTTGACCTCTTCAGGGCTTCTGCTAGATAACCAAGCTCAGCCGCGCGGTCCGGATCTCCAGACAGAAATGCAGCCCAGAACTGATGCAGAAACTCCACGGTTGTGGCGTGTGTCAGATTACAGCTTGACGCTATCTCGGCTGGTAATCCCATCGGCGTCGTGTCGTCCGACCCGTGACCGTAGAGCTGTGCCCGTCTTTGTAGCATGCTATCGAGGATCTGTTTCTGCGCCTCTTTCCGCGAGTCCCGGGATCCCACGTGCGGCTGCCGAGGCTTGTCTTCGTCCTCGCTTTCACTAGCATCGTCTATACCCAGGGAATCATGTATATTCACGCCGCCAGCGCCGTCTTCGGTGAGCATTTCTAAATCTCCTTGCAACCCCTTAAGCACCTTGCCGGGGTTTTGCTTGGCAAACACGGCCGCTGTTTTGGATGCAGCACCAGACTCGCCAGAGAAAAGGCTACTTTGCTCTCGGATGTTGAGCATGATGCGGTTGTCTTCGGTGTCCCCGCGTAGGTCTCGTAAAGCGAGCTCCTGGTAGGTATCGTCATCCACTCGTGTTGACGTCTCGGGATCGTTATCGGCCGGCACAGCGTTGGCCAGTATCTTCTCGCTTAAGCTATTGAGCGTCTCTATGAGCCGTATATCGTTTTTACCCCTCGGTCGCATCTCCACGTCTTTCCGGTTACCACCTTTGAAGCCACCCTGGTTCTCCTCGTTACCCTCAATATTGATGATGTGGGGCACGTGCTGCGATAGGATTTTGCTGGAAAATGCCGTGATATCCTCATAGTCATCGTACTTGTCAAACACCTTGTCAGGCATTTCCTGCCCGCTAGGGCGCTCGCCTCTCAAGGTCTTGAATAACTTGCTGAGGAAGAACCTCTCCCAGAATTCGGTCTTGCGGAGGGGAGGGACATTTTCGTTATAGATACGGCGGACAAGAGGATGCTGGATTAAGATGATACGGACCTGCTCCTCGCTGACCTTTACCTTCAGCTTAGGCGGTAAGTTCGGATCGTTCTCGTCATGTTCTAGTATGGGCTTGATCTGGGCAAGGACGTTATATGGGCCCCTCTTTTGACTGGACTGGATAGCATGAGCCTGGAGCAGGTTGATCTTGGCGGACCAGAAGTGAGTATTGAAGCTGGTATCGGACATGGACTCGGGTTTTGTTTTGCGGCCCTCCATGTACATCTGGGACAGGTTCCGATCAGCTTTCAGGAGGGACTGTTGCAAGACAATGTCAGACTTCAAGGCATTGTCGTCGAATAGTCGCGCTACTGAGGAGCCGGCGCTAGCGGCGGCTGCATTTGTAGCGGCGGATCCGGGCGCAGAGGCCACCGGAGTGGCTGCACCCGACGATGGTCTTGGGACACTGGGGTCATTGCTCTTGAGATCTGCAAGGATTTTTGATAATAAGCCCTTGATGGCGTTCGCCTCCGCTCTTGGGTCGGAGGGAGAGTTAAAGTGGAAAAGATATGGCACCGGCTCCGGTGCGTCGGTAGACTTCACAAATACCTTCAGCATAACCTTGGCTGCGTTATCCGGGGTTTGTTGGAGTTCTTGGAGTGTCAGCCGACCCAACACATCGGAAAGCGAGCAGCGCACTCACGAGTTATTGTGGATGTAGGGAAAGACAGCGTAGGGGGTCCGGTAGGGGCCGAGCTTGGAGTCCATGTGAGGGTCCCTTGGTCAGCCGTGAGCGTGATGATACCATCTTTCTTCTTGTAGGCCGCAGTGGCGCTAGGAACAGCCATGCTGAGAAAGAGAAATTACTAATAATACAAGCTAGAAAACCAAGAGGTATCGTATATAGCCTTTCAATGGGGACGAGCGACTCTAAGCATGCCAAAGGAGCTATGGAGTCGACAGTGGAATATCGGAACTGGGCCTCCGAGACGGGGTTGCCTCCAGATTGACGAGTCGGTCGCCAGGGCTGTCCAGATGAATCACGCCGACTCACTCAAATATATGGTACTTATCAAGGTCTACTATGGAGTATGGTAAGTCCTAGCACTTTATGTATGTTTCAAGGTCGTAGAGAATGCAGAGAATGCACTCAGCTTTGCAAATTGCGAACATGAATGCATCAAAGATATGTTGGCGTCGAAGTTGAAACTCTATCTTGCATCATAAAGCTTTGATCAATCCCTGTCAGATGTCATAGGCAGGCTAGGCAGGTACATATGTATAGGTAAGTAACTTAACTTTATTGAGATTCCAATATATCTGTAGATCCTACCTAGGTATGTGGCTTAGGTCAGTAACATGCATCTTGGCTACCTACCTACGTCTTTAGTGGAGCCGCATGATGTGGCTAACCTCACTTGACGCATAGGCCCATTTTTATCATCACTCAGTCTTTCCCTACACGTACAATGACCTCAAGTTTTCGTCCTTTCTCTTTTGACCAGCCTTACTAGGCACTTATGCACCTTGTGTATTCTAACCCTCTGACATAGTCTGAGATACACAGCCTTCAAGTTCTCTGTAGAAACATAGCTGATTAGACTCTCATAGCTATAAAGAAGAGTGCGACTAGGTACCTAGGCGTCGATAATGGACTTCAATAGAGCAAATTCTAATTTGCAATCTGTACCTACCCGACATACCATACTACTATGTGGCAGCACCTGCCTTCCCACTATGTACTTATAATAAGATCTCAGATGACCAGCACGAAAAGGTGCGTTTTGGCTGCTACCTATTGCATACTATAAACCATGGAGTTGAGTACCCCAACGGCGCTCATGAGTCATGACGGCAAAGAAAACAAGAAAACAGGGGATTCTGGCCAAATTAGGGGGCTCTTTTGTGCAAAACGCGACAAGTGTCCAAGCTTCCTTTTGAGGTAGCCGGAACTTTAGCCTGTACATAGTAAATGCTTAAGTACAATCCATACAAAGGAGGGAATTGCATTATCAAATGTCCAGAAGCCGAGCCAATACCATTTAGAAGACTAGCTTAATTGCATACTCGGGATCACCGGCTCTACTTGGAGCCTATTGAAAACTAGGTAAAGTAGGTACTACTATTGGTAACCTTTCTTAAAAAAAACTGTACCTACCAGCCTGAGCCAAGCCGAGCCTGTATGCTGCGGTAGAGGTACAGACAGTGCTGCGGGTCAAGTGACGACAGGGGACATGCAAGTTTGCAGATTTGGCGACGGTTCAATTTTCTGCTCATCATCTTTTGCTGTAGCATCTCCATCTAAAATAATACCTCTCTTCCTCTTTCCTCTCCCTCCTCCTACTCCTTCCTATCCTAAGATAATAAAAGGCTCCAACCTAACATTTATTTACAAACATCGACAAGACTTACTCCGCCACTCCTTTAATCTTGTGTATGCCCACTTAGCATAATAAGGATCCGAGTTGGCGGCGTGGTCTCTAATAGCATTTTGTCTTGGTTTCTTTTTTGCCTCTTCATTCTGATTATTTGTCATAATAACGTATATCGACTGCATTAGCCTGGGGCCATGCTGCGATCCTCACTACGAACCTCGGGCGCCCAGCTCTTAAGGGCTGGCGCCTGTTCTACGACGACGACGTCGACGAGATGTGCCTCGCGGTGCCCTCGCTCCTCCCCCCTTGCCGCCTCGACCCGCCGTCCTGTGGCCCTCACATTCCAGAGAAGATATGCCTCGGCGCAGTCCTCGTCACCCTCGCCCAATGATAACTTCTTATCCGGTAGCACGGCCAATTACATTGATGAGATGTACATGCAGTGGAAGCACGATCCAGAGAGCGTACATGTCTCATGGCGCATCTACTTTAAGAACATGGAGTCTGGGGACATGCCCATCGAGCAGGCCTTCACTCCCCCCCCTACGCTTGTGCCCAATGCCACTGGTGGCGTGGGCCCTGCGATTGGTATGGGCATCGGCCAGGGCGCGGACGTCACAAACCATCTCAAGGTCCAGCTCTTGGTGCGCGCCTACCAGGCCCGCGGCCACCACAAGGCTGACATCGATCCTCTCCGAATACGTAACGAGCAGAAAGGCTTTACCAATGTCAAGCCTAAGGAGTTGACCCTTGAGCATTACCAATTCACCGAGAAGGATCTGGATCAAGAGTTTAGCCTGGGTCCCGGCATTCTGCCGCGCTTTAAGCGTGAGGGTAGAGAAAAGATGACCCTACGAGAAATTATCGACGCTTGCGAGAAGATCTACTGCGGTTCGTACGGTGTCGAATTTATTCATATTCCTGATCGGGCCAAATGCGACTGGTTACGAGAGCGCATAGAAGTGCCTCAACCGTTCAAGTACTCGATCGACGAGAAGCGCCGAATCCTTGACCGTCTTATTTGGAGCTCAAGTTTCGAAGCTTTCTTGGCCACAAAGTATCCCAACGATAAGCGTTTTGGTTTGGAGGGCTGCGAGACCCTGGTTCCTGGTATGAAGGCTCTCATCGACCGCAGCGTTGATTATGGCGTGAAGGATATAGTGATTGGCATGCCCCATCGTGGCCGACTGAATGTGCTCAGCAACGTCGTTAGGAAGCCCAACGAGTCTATCTTTAGCGAATTTGCGGGCACTGCGGGCGCCGAGGATGAAGGATCGGGTGATGTTAAATACCACCTCGGTATGAACTTCGAACGCCCAACGCCTTCTGGAAAGCGCGTCCAGCTGTCCCTAGTCGCCAACCCCTCGCATTTGGAGGCTGAAGATCCTGTCGTGCTTGGAAAGACCCGTGCTATACAGCATTACAACAACGACGAGACGACGCACCGCACTGCTATGAGCGTGCTCCTTCACGGCGATGCCGCGTTCGCCGCCCAGGGTGTCGTGTACGAAACCCTCGGTTTCCACTCGTTGCCTGCCTTCTCGACCGGTGGAACAGTCCACTTGGTTGCAAACAACCAGATCGGTTTCACCACCGACCCGCGTTTCGCTCGGTCCACTGCCTACTGCACCGATATCGCTAAGGCCATCGATGCTCCCGTTTTCCACGTAAACGCCGACGATGTCGAGGCCGTCAACTTTGTCTGCCAGCTCGCTGCTGATTGGCGTGCCGAGTTCCAGTCGGATGTTGTCATTGATCTGATCTGCTACCGAAAGCACGGCCACAACGAGACCGACCAGCCCTCGTTCACACAACCGCTAATGTACAAGCGAATTGCTGCTCAGGACCCCCAGATCAAGATCTATGTAGATAAGCTGTTGAAGGACGGAACCTTCACCAAGGAAGACATCGAGGAACATAAGCAGTGGGTCTGGGGAATGCTGGAAGACAGCTTCGCCAAGTCCAAGGACTACCAGCCGAGCTCAAAGGAATGGACCACGTCCGCCTGGAACGGATTCAAATCACCCAAGGAGTTGGCCAACGAAGTGCTACCCCACATGCCTACCAATGTGGACAAGAAGACTCTGGAGCACATCGGTGAGGTTATTGGCTCTGCCCCCGAGGACTTCCACCTTCACCGCAACCTGAAGCGCATCCTCCAGACCAGGACAAAATCGGTTCTTGAAGGCAAGAATATCGACTGGTCTACTGCTGAGGCTCTTGCCTTTGGCTCCCTGGTCACCGAGGGCCATCATGTCCGAATCTCGGGCCAGGATGTCGAGCGTGGTACATTCTCTCAGCGCCACGCCGTCTTTCACGACCAAGAGAACGAGGAGACTTACACACCTCTCCAGCATATCAGCAAGGACCAGGGTAAATTCGTCATCTCTAACTCGTCACTCAGCGAGTTCGGTGCGCTCGGATTCGAGTACGGCTACTCTCTCTCGTCTCCCAACGCACTAGTTATGTGGGAAGCACAGTTCGGTGACTTTGCCAACAACGCGCAGTGCATCATCGACCAGTTCATCGCCTCGGGAGAGGCCAAGTGGATGCAGCGAACCGGTCTTGTCATGTCCCTTCCCCACGGTTATGACGGCCAGGGTCCGGAGCATTCTTCAGGCCGTATGGAGCGTTATCTCCAGCTTTGCAACGAAGATCCTCGCATCTTCCCGTCAAAGGACAAGCTTGACCGTCAGCACCAGGATTGCAACATGCAAATCGCTTATATGACCACGCCGGCCAACCTGTTCCACGTTCTCCGCCGCCAGATGCACAGGCAGTTCCGCAAGCGTAAGTTCCATTCCACAAACTAAACCAAACCAAACCAAACCAAACCCCGGGGGGGTACCATGCCGGGACCCCACCGCCGCTAACTGATGATGATTGCAGCTCTCGTAGTTTTCTTCTCCAAGGCTTTACTCCGCCACCCTCTCGCCCGCTCCAACATCGAGGACTTCATCGATCCCAACGCCCATTTCCAGTGGATCATCCCGGATCCGGAACACCAGACTGGAAGTATCAGGCCTGCCGAGGAGATCGAGCGCGTCATCCTCTGCTCTGGCCAGGTCTGGGCCGCACTACACAAGCACCGTGCCGACAACAAGATCGATAACGTGGCCATTACTCGTATCGAACAGCTTCACCCCTTCCCGTGGGAACAGCTCCGGGAGAACCTCGACCAGTACAAGAACGCCAAGACGATCGTCTGGTGCCAGGAAGAGCCGCTGAACGCGGGTGGCTGGAGCTTCACACAGCCGCGTATCGAGACACTGCTCAACCAGACTCAGTACCACGACCGCAAGCACGTCATGTACGCCGGCCGTAACCCATCCGCTTCGGTGGCCACGGGTATGAAGAGTGTGCATAAGAAGGAAGAGCAGGAGCTGCTCGAAATGGCCTTTTCCGTCACGCAGGATAAGCTAAAGGGAGAATAGATAGGAGTGTGAAGGAAAGGAGGTAAAGCATAATAACGACCATGGCGTGTGTATACGAGGAGTGTTTCATTGCGCGGTTTTTGTGTATTTTATCTTGTGTATTACGCGGCCTCGATCATCATGACTATCCGGGGCAACAAAGATGTAGGGTTAATAAAACCCGTCTGTAAAAGAGAAAAGAGAAACATTGTTCGATTCTACTTCTATTCGATTAATCTGATTAGCCGAGGTGGTGTCGGGCAGGAGGAAAGGTTCCTATCTTATTTTTATACTTTATTTGCAGATGTAGCATGCATGGTCGACTGTAAGTCTCGCTGCCCTCCTTTTACGCAAACCCCACTATGCGCAGATCGGTTCTATGCGCCTGTGCGCTATCTGCTTGTCTCTAAGAGTCGGCACTAATACTCTCCCCATCACAACCCCGGGCAGGCAATACAAGAAACTTAAGGGGCTTTCGAATTGGTTTTTTCAAGATTAGTCATTGCGCCTCGTATATACTGGTTTCGCTCCTTTCGTAGCCTTTCACCCCTCTCTTACACCACCTCCAACCGACCGAGTCCCCTTAATCCGTCGCATTTGCTTTGCTGTTGATTCTTTTTTAATCGGTTTCTAGTCATCATAGGGGTACATTCTGCGCCAGCTCATCCGCCAAGCGCACTAAGTAGAACGTCTGCATATCCAACGGCAACTTACTCATGGCAGCCACGATGCGCGCGACGTCCCCCCTGCCCTTTTCGTAAGCGGCCACGTCCCGGTTCCCGTACACGTCGCGTCCTGCCGCATAGCCGGCTTCGAGGTTGCGGAAGAACACGTTTACGGCTATACCGAGATCGGATTGTGGTTCTGCTGTGTGTAGCCATATAGGAGGTAGGAAGAGGATATCGCCTGGTGAGAGCGTTGCTGAGTGTGGGTGTGTAGGAGATAGAAGAGGGGTTGGGAGATTGCTGAAGACGTCGAGGCTCGAGCTGGATAGGCCCGGCTTGAGCGAGAGATGCGCTACGTCTTGGGGTGGGAAGAGGATGAGACGCTTCGAGCCGGCTATTTGGCAGTATATGTTTGCCATTACTGAACAAAGCAGTCATAGGGTTAGCTTAAACCGTACGATGTTCTAGCTAATTGATATATGCTTTCTTTCCCAGCGGGGTAGACGCCTTACCATCATAGTGTAACCACATGTTCACGCGTCCCGAGATGCGCAACACGGAACTGAATAAATGTTCCGTCACGAATGACAATTCTGGGGGTAGTCGGAAATCCCCAGCTAACCCGGGGAAGTCCGTCTCTAGGTTGGCCGGCTGATCAGACGGGTGATCTTCTGACAGGGCTCGTAGGTATTGCTTCTCTCCCTTTTCCACATCCACTATGAATGATGCAAAGTCCTTGACGAGGTAGCTAAAGTTCTTGGCGTTAAAATCCATATTGGAACTTGTAGCTTCGTGGACAACAATCTGGTTCTATTTGTTAGATGGAGCCCAGCCCGGATAGTCGTAGGGGCATAAACGGGGGCTAAGTAGCGGTACTTACTTTCTTTTCAGGGCCGATTTTTTCATTCAAATATGCCGCTGTCCACTTCTGCACGCACGTCCCAAGATTACTACATTCGATGATGACCGGTTTTCCGGCTCGAAGGACCTCTTCAAAAGACTCTGCAGTGCTGAGGCAAATTCTCGGTACTTCTATGACTGTGGCTCGCCGTGACCCTGCTTCGTCTTCGTCTTCCTTCTTTAAAAGCGATGGAACGCCCGTGATTTCCACCGTGCTGTCTAATACTGGCGAATATATACCTGAAGACAACACTCCGTACAAGACTGGTCCTAAGTCGAACGCATACGTGCCATCGTTCCAGAACGTCCCCATGGAGAAACACTCCAGTCGGTAAGTCAGTAACCGTCGTCAACGTTAATTACAAAAAATACACGAAGCCAACGATACATAGTATCCAAAGCTTTCGAAACATAGAATAATATGTTTCGACTTGGGTGACTTACTGTGGCTCCTCCCCCCATTGTTACGATTTGGCCAGCATCGTTTAGAGACACAGACGTGCCTACCAACAGCGGACGGGAGCGTTTTGAAAGGCCATTAGACTCGACTAAAGGACACCGTGCAACAAGCTCTAGGCTGGAATATGAAACGTCGATAACAAGAAGCTCTTCATCCTGGGGCACGATGCCATCATGCTTAATCCCACCAAGAATGGCGAGACGCGTGTCTTCGATTGGTAGAGCGTATGAAGCAAATCGACAGATCAGATCTTTAATGTCTCCCGAGGCCGATATCGGTTCAAAGTTTATTGTTGGTTCACCGTTTTCTGGCACTTTGAGTTCCCAACGGGAGGGACAGCGCGCGACAGTGCCATCTCTCAGCAGGCCGCCTGCTAAGATGCCCCTGAAAACAACAGTATCACGATCCTCAACGCCGTCACCTTCCTGGCCGTCCCCTAGGTCGGATCCGAAGTCAGCTTCTGAAAAGCTGACGAGCATAGCCCCGAAAACTGGTTGATACATGGACCCAGAAATGCCACACTTCGTCCAACCTGAGCTACCTCTGTACAGGAGACAGCCATCGAAGATGGTGGAAGCATCGCTTTTACCCCCTACCAAGAGTACCATGCTTGATCGCCCCAGGCGTGTCAGCGCGTGGCGGTATAATGGCACTGGAAGGTCATCTGCAGGCGACCACCGATTCCTCTCTATGCTGAAGTGCCAGCAATCTCGCAAGGCGGTTGTTGGAGACGCCCTTCCACCCACCAGAAGACTACCCCAATGACCCAGATCCACGATGGCATGGCAGACCCGGCTTCCGGGTCCCGAGGTGGGCGTTTTGAACTTTGACGGTAATACACTCGTTGTATAGAAGTCGCAGGATCTGAGACGGTTGTTTGTTCCGATGCCAAACGTGTTCGCGAACACTCCTCCGCCTAGGTCATCATGCAACTTGAGCACAGCCCCGAAGCGCCTCTTCCCGTCTAGGCCTGGATAAGCGCTCCAACTCAGTCCAGGGTATTGCCGTTGAGGGCTCTGGTCAGGGACAGCAGTATCGTCGGCCTGTTCGGAGGTCATAATAGCAGTGTTCTTGGCGATGACCACGCAGTAATGGCCGGCAAAAAGGGCGAATTCTTCCCATTCGTCGAACGGCTCGATTTCGTCCAGTTCCCTTCTTTTGGTCGCCGAGATCCACTTGTCGTTGGTCCATACTTGCCAAAGACTATCGACCTCGACTCGAGCCCAGCCCAGATGAGAGAAGCGTCGACGTTGAGCTTCGAGACTAGGGTATTCGAAGACTGATTTCAGCGGAGTCTTCAGCTTGTCAAAGTGGCTCAGCATTGTCTCTGCGAATGGATGAGATGGTCCATCAGGGAGGATTTGCTCAAGTAAACAAAATTCAGCTAGTAGCCGCCGTTAGCACCCTTTTCAACTTCTTATGATTTCTAGATTCTAAGGGTAGGCTACGCCTACCTTCGCTAAGCGAGCTGGCCCATTTAATTACACCATCGGCCCCCTGGGTCTGGTCCATCATCAGGTATTAGAAAACTGGCTATATCGAAGCAATTTCGGTGGATGTAGGTGATCCATGTCCCAGGAATATTAGCGAATTGAGAAGGAACCTTACCTCCATGTAGGTGATGGAGACTTCGGCAACAAACATGAAAATGCAGTCGCTGCGGTCGAGTATCGAGGACAAAGCTCTCTCAAGATCGGTGGTGTTGCGCAGATCGCATCCGATCTGGCAGTACCCGTCGCTCTTCAGCAGGACATGTTCATCAGCGTTGGTGTCCAGGGGCTCAAAGACAGAGCTAAGTTCAGGCGTGTTCAAGACGGTGGTGCGCTTCTTGGACATCAGATCAGGGAAGTCTATGTCGATGAACTTAGCACGACGGCAAGCATCGGGATATCTGGTCATGCATTGCCAGGGCAGTACATCGCTGGGAATACCAGCTAGTGTCAGAGAATAGTTGAACAGTGACAGAGAGACAAGTGGCTCACCTCCCGCAGCCCAGATTGACCACCACTTTGGTCTTCTCGCTGGGACGCTCGAGGAAACGACGGACGGCAAGGTCGATGACATGCAAGCGGAGATAGTAGCCCCTATTGATGAGGGGAGCGCGGCGCATGAACTTTTTTACGAAGTAGCGGAAGTAGTGTGGCTCATCCGGGTAGTATATTCGTTCCACACTTCGCTTGGAGACGATGCTACTACCGTTTGTCTGCATTACCAGCCCGTCTTGTGCTCGTTCCTTGGTGGTGCGAGCTGCCACCCGTCTACGTTTGATGGACGGTTGTTTATCCATAGCGGGGAGAGCTTAGGCAAACAGATTTGCGTCTTCACTCGAACGAAGCCTTCTTCACTAACATCAACAGACAGTAAGTATATAAATGCCTATAAGGGGTAACTCCTCCCACAAACTGCCAAAAAGCAAAA
>Ga0247782_1000390_pt1 | contig 33948 bp, 7 predicted proteins | sample UWRJL019104C5_FD_179928 | JGI IMG/M metagenome (GOLD analysis project Ga0247782, IMG submission 179928) | Plant litter microbial communities from Arlington Agricultural Research Station in Wisconsin, United States - UWRJ-L019-104C-5 | ecosystem: Environmental > Terrestrial > Plant litter >...
TATCATTTTTTTTATTTTTTTTTTTTTTTTTTTTTTTTTTTTTTTTTTTAGCAACAATAATAAATTAATTATATTTTATAACACTGTCTTTATGTTTTATTAATACTTTTATAATTGTCTAGCAATACTTATATGCCTTTTTATTATTTTTTATGCAGCAGCTGCTTTAGCAGCTTATAAATTTTTTATATTTTATAATTTTTTTTATTTTATATAGCAATATTAACTAAGTTAATTATTTGCTATATAAAAAGTTATACCTTTTTTTTTTTAATAAAGCTAAATAATATATAATAGCTATTATATTATATATTATTTATTATATACTATTAATAATATATATTAGCAAGCTATTTTAATATTATATAATAAAATATTTAATAAATATAAACTAAAATATTATATTTTATATATTATTTAAAGTAATTAATTATTTAAATAAAAATAAGCTATTAAATAAAGTTTTAATTATAAAAGTAGTTAAATAAAATTTTAGCTAAGCAATAATATATTTTAAGTTATATAGTATTAATTTTGCTTTTTAAAACCATTTTTATATATTAGCTTTTATTATTAATATACCTATTAAATATATTAAAAAATATAAATATAATTTTTTTTTAATATATATATAATATATGCTTATATTAAATATTTAATTATTTTTTTATATAATTATATTAAAAAATTAAAACAGCTAATATTAAAAAATTAAAGCATATATAATAAATATGCTAATATATAAAGCATAATAATATTATTATTTTTATAATATTTTTTAAAATTATATAAATAGTAGCTTTTATAGCTATTAAAAATTAAAAGTTAATATATATTTTTTATATAACTATTTATATATTAATTAAAATATTAAATTTAATTAATATTTTGCTTATTTATTATTTAGCTATTTTTTATAGTTATAATAATTTAACTATTAAATAATAAAATATTTTTATATAAAAATAATCTATAGTTTTTTTTTATAATAATAATATATAGTAAACTAATATAGCTATATAATAAAATAGTTTAAATAACTATAGCTTATTTATAATTGCTTTACTATCTTACCTTTAAGTTTTTTATATAATTAAATATAGTTATAACTATTTTAAATAAAATTCTATTTATAATAAATTTAGTTTTATTAAAGTTATATATATATATATATTTTAAACTTTATATTTTGCTATTATATTTTATATAAAAGTAAACTACTTATAATATTTAAACTAATATTTATATAAAATATACTAATAATTAATTTAATAATTAAATTATATTATAAAAGCTAGTTATTATTATATAAAAGTTAAAGTTTAGTTTTTGCTAATATATTTTTTATTATATAACTTTAATAATTAGTTAGCTATATTTTTAATATTATTATGCTTAAATAAAAATAATTATATAATAAAATTAAATATATAATATATAATAGCTTGCTTTTTAAATTTAATAAGTTTTTAATTATTAGTAAACTTATTAAATATTATTATATTACTATGTTTTTAGTAAAAAAAAGTTATGTATAATATATTATAAATTATAGCTATGCATTAAATATTTAGTTTTAGGTTTATATAAAGCGCTTAAAGTTTAACAATAATATTAAACTTTTTTTAAAGGCCTACTATAATAGGTAGTAAAAATATAGTAGATTAAAAGTTATGCATACAAAAGTAAAAAAAAGTGTTAAATATAGCTAGGTGTTAAATATAGCTATAAAATATATTATTTTATTATTTATAAAATAATTGTTAAATATTTATAATTAACTATATTAAATATTTTTAATATATTTAATAATTATAATAATATAATATTATGTTATTAAAGTCTTTTTAAATACATTTTACTAATATTTTAATAATTATTTTAATTAATTGCTAGGTTTTATTATTTATTTAATATTTTAAAAATAACTTATAAATTTTTATTACTTTTATTAAATATTTTTTTTTTTTAAAAAAAGCTTTGTTTATAATATTAATAGTATATTTAAGCTTTTATTTTTTTTGTTTATATATAAATATTATATATACTTTTTAAAAACATTTAAAATAATACTTTAATAAAAAACTTAATTAAATAAAAATTATTAGTTAATAATATAACAGCTTATTATATATATTAAAAATTTGATTAAAAAGCTTATTAGTACTTAATATTTTTTCTAAAAATTTTTATAAATTAATATATGAATATTAATAGTTTTAACTTTTTATTTTAATTTAAATTATTAATAGCTATTATAATTTATAACCTAATTAAAAATATTTTTAAGCTATTTTAATAAGTAATAAAAACCTTTTTAAAGTTACTTTATTTTTTAAAATTTTTATATTTATAATAATTATTTTTATTTTTATTACTAAGTATATTTTATTTATTTATTGCAAGTTTGATTTTTTAACGCTTTATAAATAGCTTTTTATTTGCTTATTAGTTTTAATAAATAGTTTAAAGCTTAATAGTTTAAGAATTTTTATTTTAATTTATTTTAATTTATAATTCTAATTTTTTTAATTATTTTAAAAAGATTTTTTAATAATAGTTTTAATAAAAAGCTGTAAATTAAGCTTTTTTATTTTATTTTTATCAAATATAATAAATAAATTGTTTAAATTATAAAATATATTGCTTATTATATATTTATATATTTGCCTAAATTGTAAATTTTTTTATATTTAATACTATTTAAATTATTTTTTTATTAATATATAATACAGCTTTATTTTTGTTTTTTTAAATATAATATACTTCATAGCTATATTTAACACTTGGCTATATTTAACACTTGGCTATATTTAACACTTAGCTATATTTAACACTTTTTCTTACCTTTGTATGCATAACTTTTAATTTACTATTTTGTACTACGTACTATAGTAGGCCTTTAAAAAAAGTTCAATATTATTTTTATACTTTGGGCGCTGTATATAAACTTATAACTAAGCATTTAACATATAGTTAAAATTTATAATATACTATATATAACCCTTTTTAACTAAAAATATAGTTATATAATAATATTTAATAAATTTACTAATAATTAAAAACTTATTACATTTAAAAAGCAAGCTAATATATAATATATATTTAATTTTTTTATATAATTGTTTTTATTTAAGCATAATAATATTAAAAATATAGTTAGCTAATTATTAAAGTTATGCAATAAAATATATGTTAGTAAACACTAAACTTATACTTTTATATAATAATAACTAGCTTTTATAATTTATTTTAATTACTATATTAATTACTAGCGCGTCTTATATAAAAATGTATTTAAATACTATAAATAGTTTGCTTTTATATAAAATATAATAATAAAATATAAAGTTTAAAAAAATATATATAACTATATAACTTTAATAAAACTAAATTTATTATAAGCAAAATTTTATTTAAAATTGTTATAACTATATTTAATTATATAAAAAACTTAAAAGCAGTATAGCAAAGCAATTATAAATAAGCTATAGTTATTTAAGCTATTTTATTATATAGCTAACGTATCCCACAGCCATATTTAATACCCGGCCATATTTAACACTTTTTTTCCTATATAAAAAACGTCCGTGCGCAACTTTATAACTTGGCCAATACTAATGCTATAATAATATAAATAGTGCTAATTGATTTATAACTAATTAATAAGTTTAAATATAATTTTTTTATATTTATAGCATTTTTATTTAGCAAGTTATAAAGTAATACGCTAAGCAAGGATTATATGATTTTTAGCAGAGATTATATTATAGTACAAATATTATAATAGTATATAACCTATTTAATATTGAAGTAATTAAATTAAAAAAAAATACTATTAAATTTTTTATTTTAATAGGAACCTAATAGTTATATTTATATTATTATATGTTTATAATTAATAGAGTTATAAATTTATGCACGAATTCTTTTGCTAAGATCTTTTAATAATTCTTGCTTATTTAATGCCTTAATAACTTGCTAAATAAAAATAGTATAAATATAAAAGAATTATATTTAAACTTATTATTTAGTTATAAATCGATTAGTACTATTTATATTATTATAGCATTAGTATTGGCCAAGTTATAAAGTTGCGCACGGACGTTTTTTGTATAGGAAAAAAGTGTTAAATATGGCCGGGTGTTAAATATGGCCGTGAGATACATTATATTATTTTACTATATATTATTATTATAAAAAAAAACTATAGATTATTTTAATATAAAAGTATTTTATTGCTTAATAGTTAAATTATTATAACAATAAAAAATAGCTAAATAATAAATAAGCAAAATATTAATTAAGTTTAATATTATAATTAATACATAAGTAGTTATATAAAAAGTATATAATAATATTTAATTTTTAATGGCTATAAAAGCTACTATTTATATAATTTTAAATTATATTATAAAAAAAAAATTATTATTATCTTTTATATGCTAGCATATTTATTATATACGCTTTAGCTTTTTAATATTAACTATTTTAGCTTTTTATAATAGTTATATAAAAAAAAATTAAATATTTAATATAAGCATATATTATATATATATATATTAAAAAAAATTTATTTATATTTTTAAATATATTTAATATATTAATAATAAAAGCTAATATATAAAAATGTTTTCAAAAAGCAAAATTAATGCTATATAACTTAAAATATATTATTGCTTAGCTAAATTTTTATTTAACTACTTTATAATTAAAACTTTTTTTAATAGCTTACTTTTATTTTAGCAATTTATTATTTTAAATAATATATAAAATATAATATTTTAGTTTATATCTATTAAATATTTTATTATATAGTATTAAAATAGCTTGCTAATATATATTATTAAAAGTATATAGCAAATTATATATAATATAATAGCTATTATATATTATTTAGCTTTGTTAAGAAATATATTATAATTTTTTATATAAGCAATAATTAACTTAGTTAATATTATTATATAAAAAAAACAAAATTATAAAATAAAAAATTATTTTATATATAAAATATAAAAAAATTATAAGCTGCTAAAGTAGCTACTATATAAAAAATAATAAAAAGCATATAAATAGTAATTATATAAAAAAGTAAAAAACTTATATATAACGCTATAAAATATATAGCAAGCTTAAGTATAACATAAAAACATAATAAAATAAAATAAAAAATATTTAGCAAATTTAATTTTAAACTGTTTAAATTAATTTTTTATTATATAAATAAGTTATAAAACACTATTTATATAAAGATAAAAATAAATATTAAATATAGCTATAAAATATGTTAATAATAATTATTTTTAATTTATTATTTTTAAGTTTAAATATAGCTTTTATATTATAGATAGTTAGTTTTTTTAAGCACTTATAAAATATTTTAGCAAACCTTTTTTTATATATTTTAAAAAGTAATATTAATTATAAATTAGTATTTAAAATAATTATTATTAAATTAGTTAATAGCTATTATATATATATAATTTTTAGTTAATAAGTTTATTTTAGCGCTAAGCGTTTTAAATATATTTAAATAACTTATTATTAAAGCTATTAATAATAATACTAACATATTATTTATTATATATATTATTATTATTAATATTATTAAATAATTTGCTTAGCTATTTTATAGTGCAGCTATTTTATATTTTATTTGCAAGCAAAAACTATTTTAAAAAAGCTTTTAAAGCGCGCTAAAAAGTTTGCTAAGCTTTTTAAAGCTTTTAAAATGCTTTTTTAGTTAAATAAAATATTTGCACTACTTATATAAAGCTTTTATTATTTTTTTTATATATATTAAGTTTTTATTTAGTTAAGTTTAATTAAAAAAAAGCAAATAAATAAAATATAAAAGCTTAGCTTATACTTTGCTTTATAAGCTTTTTAAAGTTTGCAAGCTTATTAAAGTTAACTTTAGAAACTATTTTTATATTTTTTTTTTGTTTTTATATGTTTTAAACTATTATTTTTTTATTAATTATATATTTATAAAGTAATATAAAATAGCTTAAAATATACTATTTATATAAAAAAGCTTTTAGCTTAATTTTTTTAATATATATTTAAAAAATTAATAATACTTTATAATATAAAAAGCTTTTATAGCACTTTGCTAACTTTATATTTAAAAGCTTTTTTTTTATAATTAAATAGCTTTATTTATTAAAGCATATTTGCTTTTATTATTTTATTTACTTTTTTTAATATTATATTTAAACATTTTTTTTTATTTATTAATTTTATTTATAGCAGCTTAAAAATACTTTTTTTAAGCGCGCTTTAAAGTACTTTTATAGCTAATTTTTTTACTTTTTTTTTTAAGCATTAAATATTTAGTTTACTATTTTTTTTATTTATTAAGCTTACTATTTATATATATAAAAGCGCTGCTAGCCTTTTTTACAATTTGCTATTTTATTACTTAAATAAAATTTTAATAAAATATTTTTAATTTTGCTTTAATATAGCATATTAAAATTGCTATAAAAGCTTTTGATACTTTTTATAAGCAAGTTTTTTAAATTATTATAAGCTTTTAAACAATTTTTTAACGCTTATTTTTTTATTATTAGCTAATATTAGATTAAGCTTTTTATATAGCTTTGCTAAATATATTTTTTATTTTAGCTTTTTTTTAAAGTAAACTTTAAAAAATTAAATATTATTTTTAAGCTTTATAATTACTTTAATAAATATAATTTATTTTATAAAAAGTTATTAAGCTTTTAAAAAATATAATAAGTTATTTTTTTTTAAAAATAAATTTTATTTAGCAAGTTTTTTATATAATATAAATATATAAAATAAAATAAAAATAATTATAATAATAAGCTTAATAAGCTTTTTATTTAGCTTATTATTTATAATAAAAAGCATTTTTTTATAATGTAATTATTAAGCACTAATAATTAACTATATTAAATATTTTTAAAATATTAAGTAATAATAAAAACATAACTTAATATTATTTTAATTATTATTTTAGTTAACTATTAGCTTTTATTATTTATTTAACTTTTTAAAAGCAGGTTATAAATTTTTATTATTTTTATTAAGCGCTTATATATATATATATATTTTAAAAGCTTTGCTTATAATACTAATTAATAATATAAGCTTTTATTTTTTTAAAGTTTATTTTATTAAAAAATATATTTTAGTTTAAATATAATTATTATATATACTTTTTAAAAATATTTAAAATAATATTTTAGCAAAAAGCTTAATTAAATAAAAGTTATTAATTAATAATATAAAAGCTTGCTATATATTTTAAAAAACTTATTAAAAAGTTTATTAATATTTAGCACTTTTTATAAAAAAAACTTATAAATTAATATAATAATATTATTAACTAGTTTTAATTTTATATTTTATTTTAAAGTATTAATAGCTATTATAATTTATAAACTAATTAAAAATATTTTATAAATTTATTAAAAAAGCCAAAAAAAATTGATTAGCAAGCTTTTACGCTTTTTTTAATAAATTATAATAATTATAAAATTTTTTAAATTATTTTATAAAAAAAAAAAATTTTATTATATTTAATATTGCTTTTAATAAGCATGCTTACTTAATAAAGCTTTAAACGTTTTAAAGTTTTTTTAAAGCTTTTATTACTGCTTATTTTTAGCTTATTTATTAAGCTTTAATTATTTTTATTTTAAAGTTTTTTTTTTGTATTATAAAATGCTTTTTAAACTGCTTTTAATTATTTTTTTTAATATTATTAGTATATTTATTTTACAATTATTTTAAAGCTTATAATTTTTAAAATTATTTATAGCGCTTTTTTATTTTTAAGCTAAATATTTTATATTATATTAAAAGCTTTATAATAATTATAAGCTATTTAATAATTTATTAAAACTTATTTTAAGCTTATTTTTATTTTTTAAAATATTTAACTATATATACTTTATTTATTAATAGCTAGTTTTATTTTTTAACACTTTATAAATAGCTTTTTATATACTTACTTAGTTTAATAAATATTTTACAAGCTTAATAATTTAATTTTTTAATTTTAAATTATTTTAATAAATAATATTAGTTTTTTTAATTATTTATATAACTAAAGTTAATAATAAAGTTTTTTTAATTTTTTATTTATTTTAATAAACTTTTTTAATAAACTTATTAATAATAGCTTTTAGTATGCTATAAATTTTAAAAGCCTTTTAATATTATATAATATATATTTTATTAAATTTTAAACTAAATAATATAAGTTAAAAAATTTTATTATTATATGCTTTTTTAATAGCAGCTTAAATAAAAGGTTTTAAACTAGTTAAGCTTTTTTATTTTATTTTTATTAAGCCTAATAAATAAATTATTTAAATTATTATTTATTTATATATTTGTTTAATTTATATTTTTTTTATATTTAGCATTTTTAATATTATTTTTTTATTAACATATAAAGTAGCTTTGCTGCTTTTTTAAATATAATAATAACTATTTTTAACTTATTAACTTTAAGCTTAAATATAACTATTATATTATATACAATTTTTTTAAGCGCTTATATAATATTTTAATTTTTTTTTTTATATATTTTAAAAAATAATATTAATTATAAACTAGTATATTAAAAAATTATTATTAAATAAGCTAGTAATTATTATATATGTTTTTTTTTACTAATAAGCTTATTTTAATATTAAGCTTTTTAAAAATATTTAAATAAGCTGCTATTAAAGCTATTAATAATAATGCTAATATATTATTTGCTATATATATTAATTATATTTTTTTTTAAATTATTTTAAAATTTATATAGCTATGCTATATATATTGCTTTAATATAAATTTTTTTTATACCTATTTTATAATATTTATTTCAAGCTTTATAGCTTTTATTATAATTAATATATTTAAGCTAAACTATTTTTTTTTTATTAAGCACTTATTTTTTTAAAAAAATATTTAAAAGCTATATAGCACTTATAGCAAGCTTTTTTTAAACAATAAACTATTATATAATTAAAGCTATAATAATTAAAATATTATTTAATTTTTATATTTAAATTAAATAGTTTATAATTAAAAAACTATATTTTTTATAATAAACTTTTATTATAAAGCTTTTTAGCTAACTATTTTTAAAGTTTTTATATAAATTAAAATATTTTTATATTTAGTTTTTATATTTTTGAAAATTAATTTTTTATATTTAGAAAGCTTTTTATAAAGCCTTTTATTTATATAAATCTTTTTTACCTATGCTATAAAAATTTTTTTTATATATATTAATATTTTTTTTTAATATTATAGCTTTTAATTTAAATATTATTATTACTTATTTGCTTTTATTAAATTTTTTAAAATGCTTTTTTTAAAGAATAATTATTATATTATTATTAAATAGCTTATAAGCTATTATTACTTTTACTTTAAAAAGTATTATATTAACTATTATAATAATAATTATTAGCTTATGCTTATAAAAAACTAGGTTTTTTTTTTTTTTTGCTAATATAGCTTTTATATTAAAAGCTTGCTAAGTTTTTATTATTACTACTTTTTATATTTATATTTAGCTTGCTAATATTTTATTTAATTTATTTAATACTTTTTAAAAAGCTTTGCTAATTATTTTATTAAAATTATATTAAATAATAAGTTTAATAACTTTATTATTAATTAAAACGCTGTTTATATTAATTTTTCATTATTTTATTAAATATTTTATTATTTATACCTTTTTAGCTTTTTTTTAAAGTAAAAGCTTTTAGTTTACTTTTTTATTTATTATTAATAATAATATAAGCTTTATATATTTATTAATTAGCTTGCTAATAGCTATAAACATATTATTTTAGCTTAAATATATAATGCTTTTTTAAATTAAAGTATAAAATAAATTAAATATAAGTTTTTTAGCATATTTTGCAAATTTATTAACAAAAATTTTTTATTGCTATATTAGCAGCTTTTTTACTATATATTGCTTTTATTATTTTTATACTAAATAAGTATAAAAGCGCTTTTTATTAGCTTTTAAGCATTTATATTTATTAGTTATTTACTAGCCTGCTTATAAAATTATTTATAATTAAATAAAAAGCCTTTTTTTTTTATAAGTTATTTTTATTAACTTTTTTTTAAATATTTAGCAGATTATTATTATTTAGTTTAATTTTTTTTAAAATAATTATATAGTGCTCAAAAATAATATTAATACTTAAAATAATTAATATAAAAACGTTTAATAAATATTTAAAAAGCTTATAATATAATAAGTATAATAATTATATATGTATATATAATATATTTAGTACTAAATTATTAAAAAGTAATAATATATATAATTTTTAAATTAATATATATTTTTAAAACATATTTAGCTTATAAAAACATACTATTTATATTAATATTACTATAAAAATTTATATTTAACTTATTAAATATATAAATAATATAATTATAGCAATTTTATTAAATAATCTAATTAAATAAGTATTTTTAAATAAATTTATTATAAAAATATATTATAATAATAATTAACTAGCAAACAAATATAAAAATATTAAATAATATTAATAATTAAAAAATATATATAAAAATATAATAAAAAATAAAAGGTTAATAAAAAGTTATTAATTAAATATAAAAATATAAATATAAATATATAAATAAATAGCTTAATAAAAATATTATAATAATAAATAAAGTATCAATTATTATAGGTATTATAAAAACATAAAATAAAAAGATTAATTAAAAAATTTTATAATTAGGCCTTAACTTAGTAAGTATATATTTAGTTGCTACTAAAAATTAATAGAAAAAAAAATAGTATAAAAAGAACGTATTTTTTTTAAAAATTAACTATTAAAAAAGTATATACTGCTTGTGCAAGCTTACTAAAAGCAAGCTAAGGATTAGCTAAAAGCTTAATAAAGCTTTATAGCTATATATAATTAGCATACTAAATAAAAATAATCTTTTATAGCTACTTTTTAAAATCTAGCATATTATTTTGCAACGTATTAAACCTTACCCCTTATAATTTATTATAAGCTTTAGTTATTATTATATAAAAGTAAAAGTTTAATTTTTGCTAATATATTTTTTATTATATAATTTTAATAATTATTTAGCTATATTTTTATTATTATATAAAATTAAATATATATTATATAATAGCTTGCTTTTTAAAGTTATTATTTTATATAGTTATATAACTATATTATTAATATAATAAAATTATATAATGCATCTTACTGGTTAATTGCATACTTTTTTTTTATATAAAAAACGTCCGTGCGCAACTTTATAACTTAGCTAATACTAATTTTATAATAATATAAATAGTACTGTTAGATTTATAACTAAATAAAAAGTTTAAAAATATTTTTTTATATTTATAGCATTTTTATTTAGCAAGTTATTAAGCAATATACTAAGCAAAAATTAAATAATTTTAAGCAAGGACTATATTATAGTACTAATAATATAATAAATAATAATATATTTAATATTAAAGTAATTAAAAAAAATTAATTTTTTAATAGATTTTTTATTTTAATAAAAAGCTAAAAGTTATATTTATATTATTATATAATTAAAATTAATAAATTTATAAATTTACGTATAGACCTTTTTTATATATATTTTTAAATAATTTTTACTTAGCTAATACTTTAATAACTTACTAAATAAAAATATTATAAATAAAAAATAAAAAATTTTAAACTTTTTATTTAGTTATAAATCTAATAGTACTATTTATATTATTATAATATTAGTATTAGCCAAGTTATAAAGTTGCGCACGGACGTTTTTTATATAGAAAAAAAGTGTGTAATTAACCCGGGTTTATAATTAACCCGTAGGATGCGTTATAATATATTTTAAATATTTTAAAAGCTAATTATAATAAGTAATCAAAATATAAAAGTTAAAAATTATTTATATAAAGGTTAAAAAATTAGTTATTTAGTTTAAGTAGCTAATTAATTTATAAAATATATTATATTAAATATTATTAAAATACTAGTTATATAAACATAGCCTTTTTTACTTATACTAGACAGTATAAGCAAGTAAGGCTTGCACATCTAATATTTAATTACTAAGTTATTATATATGCTTTATTATATATAACGTGTTAAAACCGTGCAAGCAAACAACCTGCTTGCATAATAAAGCAAAGTTATTATATCTTTTCTATCTCTTTTAGTTTCTTACCTTTTATAAAATAAATATATAAAATAAAAAACATATTATTTTATATTAATTTTATTTTATTTATTATATATATATATATATTATAGCTAAACTAATAAATATTTATAGTTAATTTTAATCTTTAAGCTTATATATATATATTTTTTAAAAAAAATAAAATCTTTTATATTATTATATAACTATATTATTTATTAACATTTAAAATTAATTATTTTTTTTAAAATTAATTTAAAAAATCATATATTAGCTTATATATATATATTTTAAAAGCTAATTATAATAAATATTTTAAAAACTTAATTTTTATATTAAAACTATATTTATTATTTATTTAAATATTTTAAGCTTTATATATTATTTTATTTATTATTATTAATTAAATATATTAAGATATATAAAAAAGGTCTTTTTAAAACGCAATATTGCATTATTATATTTTTTACTGTTACATAGCAACTGTCTACAAACCGAAATTTAAATTACTGGCCTCCCATAAGAGGAGATGACCCATAGCCCCCCAACAGATTACGTGCCTGTTTACGTGTGCACTTACGACGCTCAAGACCGCCATCATTTTAAAGACTTAACTACCTGACTATTTAATAATACGGTTGTCCAGCTCCGGTGGCTGCTGCGTCGATATTGGAGTACTCTAGTAGCGCTTGTTCAATTCCAACTTCGAAGTAGCTGAAGTAATATGATGTCTTTTTCAGCCAAGCAACGTACTAGTAATGCGTATCTTCCTGTCTCTAACCCTACGACTCCCTATTGGCGAACAAAACTACACCGGCTTGACTCTCATCGATCAACAGAGACTTTGCCCTCGGAGAGTGACGTTGTGATAATCGGTTCTGGGATCTCTGGGGTGTCGGTGGCGTACCACCTGTCGCAGCCCGATACAGGTGCGGGGGAGGCATCACCCGCCCCCTCCATTTTGCTCCTGGAGGCGCGCCAGGTCTGTTCCGGCGCAACAGGCCGCAATGGTGGGCACGTGAAAGTGAAAGCCAGAACTCTTCTACGAGTATCTGAGAGTGAAGGCCCAGAATACAGCGAGAGTCTAGCCGCGTACGTGGACGCGCAGATCAACGCGTTCAAGGACGTTGTGGAGCGCGAGGGCCTTGATTGCGAGTTCGAGCTGCGTCGCAGTTACGATATCTTCCTAAATGAGAGAGAAGCCGAATCAGTGCGCGCGTCCTGGGCCCGATATGCAAGCCAAAGCGGACGGATGTGGGCAAAGCCCCGACAGCTAGTTGACTCGGCCTTTGCGGAATCGGTGTCCAGTGTCAAAGGTGCTCAAGTTGCCGTCAGCTCGCCAGCTTGCTCCATGGTAAGTCTTACCAGCCAAATAGAACCAGGAAGGAGAATCACGACCTCCCGACTTGCTAACCGTGTCTACCTCGTTCAAGTGGCCGTACAAGCTCGTGACACAACTGCTGGAGCGGACGATGGAGCAGAACCCGGCTTTGAATTTACAGACAGAAACCCCCGTACTAAAGGTAGAGTACGTGGAACGCGGCGACGATGGTAATCCGGTGTCGATAGTCCATACGCCAAGGGGGCCTGTCCGCGCCAAAAAGGTCGTGTTTGCCACCAATGGCTATACTGCTGGCCTGCTGCCACAATATGAAGGTATCATCACGCCATATAAGGGCACAGCTGCACACTTGGCACCATCACCTGGAAAGGGGCCGATATTTCCTCACCTGAGTCACACCTACAATCTAGAATATGGGCTAGAAAACCGCGAGACGGTGGATTATCTCAATCCAAGGCCGGATGGCGGGATTGTGGTAGGTGGTGGGAAGTGGGTATACGATGAAGATGCTCACGTATGGGAGGGCAACATAGACGACTCGACACTATTCGATGCCATTATCGAAGTTAAGTACTTTGAGGGGTATATGCAGAGGAATTTCCGTGGGTGGGAAGAGAGCGGCACGGAGGTGGATAAGATCTGGACTGGGAGTATGTTACTTACCTATCTCTCAACCACCTCTTCATAGGCCTTACTCTAACGCACCCGTGCACAGTCATGGCTTCAACGCCGGATAACTGGCCACATGGCGGGGAAGTACCCGGACGCAAGAACCAATGGGTCATAGCGGGTTTCAATGGCCATGGAATGGCTTGGAGCTTTTTACTGGGAAAGGGAATTGCTCGAATGGTTCGGTATGATTTGCCATATGAAGAGATAGACCATGTTGTCCCTCGTTTCTGGAAGACAACAGCATCCAGGCTTGAGGTGTAGCGGAGGTGGTGCGACCAAAGTAGCAGCATGTATGCGAGGCTAATCTGTAGCATTTCTGGCACCGGCTCATCCTAGGTCGCTAATAGTACTACGCCTTAACGTAGCAAGGGTCCTAAGGGTCTATTATCGAAGCCGCACTTATTGGGGATTAATACCCCGCAAGAGGGACTCGTAGAAGCAGGTATACATAGAATTTAATCCGGCCTGTTGGAGGTAACTTGCCTCATATGGTATCCCTTTCTGGTCCTTCCTGCCCGTGTTCATTTCCCTGTTTTGTATACGAAGTTCAGCCAGCAAGCACAGGGATACAAGGCCGCATCACATCGTCCACGTAAGGAACAGGCAACTCCCACTTAGTCATAGGCAAAGTACAATGTCCCTGTGTCTCTTTTCGTCTTGCGCGCTTTATACTCCTTTGCATTTGACTGGTCTCGAGGGCTGTGTGTCATGTATGCCACTTGATACGTCACAGAAGAGATACTTGCTCCGTGTAGAGAAAGGGACTTCGCCTTCGTCCAGGTTTGCTCTACAGTCTGAGGCTGAGGGTAATCTTACAATGTAGCAGGGTTTCAATAGGTAGCAGCGAAGGGAAATGGAGGATGGCGACAATGAACAAAAGGGACGAGACGTAATGGGCCTAATATTTGTGACCTCGGATGTCACGCACGTATCACACCTTTGAAGCTAAGCATTGCCAACTATTTCTCGGAGCCTACCTACACATGCACACCCTTGAGTACGTAAGCTTCTGCGCGCCTTAAGTGTAGGTAGTCCTATCAGCATCACGCGCCTACGAAGTTACAGAGAACCCATTCATTCTCTTATGTACAGTAGATGCCCAGTAGTGGCTTTGATTTGGGAGCAGGGGGCAGCAAGAGCCTTAATACCAACTAATCCCAACCCTCCCCGACGCATTTAGGGCGTGTTTTCTTTTTTACTTATAGCTTAAACTTGTAAAGATAAGCTATAAGCATAAGCAACGTGTTTTAAAAACTGCTTATAGCTTATTTTTACTATAATTATATTTATTCTTGCTTTTTATTATTTAATAACTATAGCTAGTTAATGCTAAAGCAAAAATATTTTAAGCAAAAGTGGTTTATAGCCTTTAAGTTATTTTTTTTTTTTTAATATAATATTAACTTGCATTAGCGCTACTATAATATTTTAAGCTTAATAAAGCTTTAAACTTTAATTTTACTTTTATTATGCTATAGTATATTAAAACAGCTTAAATTTAATAAAATTAAATATTTTATTAAAAGGCTTATAGCTGCGTTATAGCTATAGCAATAGTTTATATAATATATAGTTTTAAGCATTTAATTATAAAAAACTAACTATTAACTAATATATATTTTTTTAATTAAGTTTAAAGTTTACTATTAATAAAAAACTATTATATTTTTTATAATAATAGTTTAAGCTATAACTATATAAAATATTATAATATAAGTAATAATAAATATTATTATTATTTTTATTATTTTTTATAAAAATTTAAATTTTATAACTATTATTATCAGCAAAATTTTTAATAATAATATTAAAAATAGCTAAAATAAACTTTAAATTTATTTTAAACCTAAATTTTTATTTTTATTTAATAAATATTATTAAAGTTATTAACGCATCCTACGGGTTAATTATATACTTTTTTTCTATATAAAAAACGTTTGTGCACAACTTTATAACTTGGCCAATACTATTGCTATAATAATATAAATAGTATAAATTTATTTATAAGTAAATAACGAGTTTAAATATAAGTTTTTTATATTTATAGTATTTTTATTAAGCAAGTTATTAAGATAATAAATAAGCAAAGATTATTAAAGAGATTTTAATAAAAAAATTTATGCATAAATTTATAGATTCATTAATTTTAATCGTACAATAATATAAATAATACTATTAGCTTTTTATTAAAATAAAAAATCTAGTAGTATTTTTTTAAATTTAAATTTTTTAATATTAAACAAGTTATAGTTATACTATTATAATATTTATATTATAATATAATCCTTGCTTAGCGTATCACTTAATAACTTGCTATATAAAAATATTATAAATATAAAAAATTTATATTTAAACTTGTTTTTTAGTTATAAATCGATTAGTACTAATTATATTATTATAGCATTAGTATTAGCTAAGTTATAAAGTTGCGCACAAACGTTTTTTATATAAAAAAAAAGTGTGCAATTAACCCGGGTGTGCAATTAACCTATAGGATGCGTTATATAAAAGACTTATTAAGCAGTACTTAAAAATTATTATAATAAGTTTTATAAATAATAATAATTTAATAATAATAAGTATAAACATTATAAATAATTATAAAAAGCTTAAAAAAGCTTAAAATATTTATAAAATATAAATAATATATTATAAAATAAAATTTAGGTTTAAAAAATAATTTATTATATTTTTTAAAGCAATTATAAAACTTAAAAAAAGCATTTAAGTTTTAAAGTATATTTTAAAAAAAAGCTAAAATAAAAAATATATTTATTAAAGCTATATAAAAAGCTTATAATATAATAGCTCATATTAACTAAACTAAAAAGTTTTACTTAAAATATTAATATTATTTGTTATAAACCAACGTGCGGAGACCTATTAAGAGGCCTAAACGTAATCAAAACAAGCCTAGTAAGGGGTAATAACAGCTAGACCAAGAGACATGCTATAGCTAGAAGAAAATATTACGTAATTATAGCTTAGTAAAACAGAATTAGTAGATTACTAATAGTGATCTATATCCTTAGGATTATAAGGTTACTATTGCGATCTAAAGAATAACGCTTATAAGAGCACTAGAGGATATTTATTATAAAAACAAATTAAATATATATTTTTTATATATATTTAGCTAGCTATAGTTATTTTTTTTATCTTTAGTAATTAATTTAAGCATGCACTTAGCATACAATTAGAACTACTAAGTATATAAGAAAAACTTTTTAACAATTAATTAAAACATAAGCCCTCTTTATTTGTTTACCTTTAGCAATAGCAAACCATAGCTATTTAAATTGTCCTAAATAGTTAGGATTGTTATATTATTATAGTTTATTAGCTATATATAATAATAATTAAAAATATTTTAAAGTATGCTTAAACAAGCTTTTTAAACTATTATAAATAAAATTAATAAAAAAAAAACTTTTAAATATAATATTAAAATAAAATAAAATAAAATAATAAAAATATATATACTTTAATAAGCAAAGCTATTTAATTATAAAAAAAAGGTTTTAAATATAAAGTTAGCAAAGTATTATAAAAGCTTTTTATATTATAAAATATTAATAATTTTTTAAGTATACACTAAAAAAATTAAGCTAAAAGCCTTTTTATATAAATAATATATTTTAAGCTATTTTATACTACTTTATAAATATATTATTAATAAAAAATAATAGCTTTTTAAATAATAAATATAAAAAGTTATACTAAACTTAGCTATAGTTATAAAATAACTTAAAAAATATATAAGCTATAAATTAATAGTTTTTTTATATTAAAAAGCTTATAATATATAATATAGCTAAATAAATTAAAAAAGCTTATAAAAGCTTATAATAACTATTTAAAAAGTATAAATATATATATATATATATATATATATTATTAAAAGTAGGCCTAACTATAGGGCATATAGCTAGGTGTAGCCGAAGGCAATACTTAATGCTTAGTAGAAGTATAAGCTAGCGAAGGCTCGCCAGTTATAGGGCTTAGATCAAGGGATATAGTGGATTATAGGGGCCGTAGGTCCTTATAGGGCACTATGAGTGAAGGTGTATGCTTAGTAAGCAGGGGAGGCGGCTTGGTATACTTAAAGAGTAGGCCAAGTAGGCTAGTATGCTAAGGGAGCCGGTAAAGTGGGCTAGCAAGCGCTAAACCTATTGAATGGCGGGTAGGCGGCGAAGTGCTAGCGAGGGCTTACAAGCTTGATATAGAGAGTATAGAGCGTGTAAGGCCTATGAGGCAGCTAATATAGCAGTGGGCTACAGGTAATATAGTAAAGGCTTAGGGCTATAATAGTAGATCTAAAGGGTTAACTAATAATAGGCTGTAGGCTTAGTATATAGGTGCAATAAAAAAATGATTGCTATTAACTATCTAAGAAATCTAACGAAGGAGGTAAGCAAGTGCCCTCGTATATATGCTTAAAATCATAAGGTATATTTAGCGGTTGAACTGCCGTACATAATTGCTAGTATGATAAAGGGTTAGGCCCTTTAAGTGCTAGACGATCACGATGGTGTCGATAGGACATAGAGATAGTGTTATAACATGTGTTCATTTTATATCGTTGCTAAAAGAAGAAAGGGACGTAAAGAAGCTATCAATAAGGGATCAGCTATATGATACACAGTATGATGCCATCTAACACGGTGCACCGCCACTGTGTGGCCTAACATTAAGCAATAAAAAAATCTATAGTAGATTACAGTAAATATATTCACTAGGTCCACTGCAATATAGCAGGTTTTAAGGGCTTAAAGGCCACTAAGAACGCTGCAAATAACAAAGCCTAAAGGGTGGGCGCTTGTGAGTTTAAAGGCCGAGGCGAGGCCAAGGCGCGGCCAAATCGTAGGGGCCTAGGATTGGCAGAGGGAGGTGTGAGTGGAGCTACCCTGCATACTAGCCTAGCTTACCCTACATTAGTGTGCATAAAAACCTGCTTGGTGCCGTAACTAATGCTATAATTGTAATAGGCCTCGCAAGGGTTACCACATAGGTTATAAGGCATGCAGTAGCTCCACTATAATGCCTGCAAGGGCCTGGCAGTGGATACGAGGCCCTACAATAGCTACGGTGCCATGGCACCTCCATAGTGGCTTAAGGAGGCATGGCACCGCCATGATGGCTTAAGGAAGCATGAGGCGGATGCATATAGCAACGAGTGAGTGGCTTATGCAAGGGTAAGGCCTATGGCCAAGTGAAGGTATGGCTAGCGAGGTGTTGGCGGCTAAAGGGTAGAAAATGCAGTTGGTAGAAACGCAAAGACGTTTTTAACAAATAAAAACTTAAAATTTTTATTAATATTTATAAAAGCAAAAATAAAAATAAAAGCTTAGCGCTTATATAAGTTTATTATAATTATAGCTAAGTTATTAAATTATTATTATAAAGCTTAACGTATCTTACGGCTATATTTAACACCCGGCCATATTTAACACTTTTTTTCTAATATAAAAAACGTTCGTGCGCAACTTTATAACTTGGCCAATATTAATGTTATAATAATATAAATAGTACTAATTAATTTATAACTAAATAATAAGTTTAAATATAATTTTTTTATATTTATAATATTTTTATTTAGCAAGTTATAAAGTAATACGCTAAGCAAGGATTATATAATTTTTAGCAGGGATTATATTATAGTACAAATATTATAATAGTATATAACTTGTTTAATATTAAAATAATTAAATTAAAAAAAATACTACTAAATTCTTTATTTTAATAAAAAGCTAATAGTTATATTTATATTATTATATAATTAAAATTAATAGAGTTATAAATTTACGCACGGACATTTTTGCTAAGATCTTTTTAATAATCCTTGCTTATTTAATGCCTTAATAACTTGCTAAATAAAAATGCTATAAATATAAAAAAATCATATTTAAACTCTTTATTTAGTTATAAATCGATTAGTACTATTTATATTATTATAGCATTAGTATTGGCCAAGTTATAAAGTTGTGCACGGACGTTTTTTATATAAGAAAAAAAGTGTTAAATATAGCCAGGTGTTAAATATGGCCGTGGGATACGTTGCGTTTTTATATATTAATATAAAAAACTATTTTATAAAATATTTAAATTTTTTTATAGTTTTATAAATTTAGCTTTATTTAAAGTTTTTTATTATTATTTAAATTATTAAAAGCTTAAAATATTAATTTAATAAATTGTTTAAGTGCTATAAAAACTTTATTTTTAATAGCTTATAAAAAACTATAACTAAAATATAATAATAATAAGTTTAATTTAATTATATTATTATTAATAGTTAAGCAATAAAATAGTTTAATAATATATTAAGCTTATAATTTATTAAAAATAAGCTTAATTATAAAATATATAGCTAAATATAACTTAAAGTATTATTTAGCGCTTAATAAAAATATTAGCTTATATAGGCTTGCTAAATATAAACTTAAATTAAAAAATATAATAAAATATAAAAGCTAAAAACTATTATAAAATATTATAAATAAAATTATAATCTTAATACGTAAAAAATTTATATATTTATATGCTTAAAAAATAAATAATATAAGCTTATATACTGGTTATGCGCCTAGCTATCGTACGCTCTTTTTGCGCGTAGTTATTAGTTTAAATTTAACTTAAGCTTTTTTTGCAAGTTTAAAAACTAGGCCTTAGCTATTAGTTCTTGCTTAGCAAAAGCAACTAGCTTTAGCGTAGTGCTTTTTATTTTAAGGTTAAGGCTATAGCAACTTTGCTTACTACTATAAACCTTTTTAAAAACGCTTGTTTACTAATTATAAGCTATTTAAGCTAAATAATAATATGCTTATTTATTATATTACTAAACTTTATAGCAATAATTAGCTAGAAAACTAAAAACAGGCCCTTTTTAAACCTGCTAAATATAAGCTTATATATTTAATAGTGCTAACAAAAAAACAAAAATAAAATTGCTTAAATATATACTAGTTAAATATATAAAAGCTTTATAAATTCTTAAAAAAACTAAAAGCTAAATTAAAAGCTATATAATATTAGTTTAAAGCTATATTTATATATAAAAAGGTTTTTAGTCGTAAAGTAAAGTAATAAAAGGCTATATAAAAGAAGGCTTAATAAAAAAAATATAAGCAAAAAAAAAAGTTAAAAAGGGTTAAATTTAAAGCATTTTATTAATGCGCTGCTAGCTTACTAGGTTTACTTTTTTAAATATAAAAATATTATATGTTATAAAATATTAACAAAGTAGTTGCGCAGCTTAAGCTAGCTTTGCAAATAAATAAAATTATTATTATAAGCTTATATACTTTAAAAAGCTAAAAAAAATTTTTATAAGCATAAACTTATTAAATAATAAATAAATAATAAAATGCTAGTAAAAAAACTTATAAACATAATATAAAATAAAATAAAGTATATAAAGCAACTAATATAATAGCATATTATAAATAATATAATAAAAGTTAAAATAAAAGCTAAAAGTTACTTAATAATAAAATATAAAGCTTATAATATAATATAAAAATAAATAAATATATTGTTATACTATTTAAAAAATCTAATAAAAAATTAAGCAAAAGTTTTTATATATATATTAAATACTAAAAAGCTTTTTAACAGTTAAACTACTATATATAATAGTTATTATAATAAAAAATTAAGCTTTTATTAACTAAAAAAAAATCTATAATAGGTTATAATAAATATATTTATTAAGTTTACTATAATATAACAGGTTTTAAATGCTTAAAAGCTATTAAAATTATTGCAAATAGCAAATCTTATAAAGTAAACGCTTATAGGTTTAAAGGTTAAGGCGGGGCTAAAGCGTGGCCAAATAATAAAAGCCTTAATTTAGCAAAAAAAGATATAAGTAGAGCTACCCTATATACTAACTTAAATTACCTTACATTAGTGTGCATAAAAGCCGCTTAGTGCTATAACTAGTGCTATAATTATAGTAGGCCTTGCAAAGGCTACTACATAGGTTATAGGGCATGCAATGGCTTTATTATAGTGCCTGTAAAGGCCTGGTGGTGGATACAAGGCCTTATAATAGCTAAAGTGCTATGGCGCCGCCATGGTGGCTTAAGGAGGCATGAGACGAATGCATGTAGCAACGAGTGAGTGGCTTATATAAAGGTAAGGCCTTTTAGCCAAATGATAAGTAGGCCTACAAGGTGTTAGCGGCTAAAGGATAAAAAATATAGTTAGTAAAAAATATAAAGGCGTTTTTAACATTTATAATTTATAATTATAAATAATATATAAAATAGTTATAATATTAAAAATATATAATAATTTATATTATTAAAGGAATTATAACTTTTTACTTAGTATATAAATAGCTTAGTTAATATTAATATATATAAAAATAAAAAAATATATAAATAATAATTATATTAAAAAAATTAAAACCTTGCATATAATATTATAATATATAAACATATTAAAATAATAATAAAATGTTTAATAAATTAAATTTTAAATAGTTTTAATTAATTTTTTATTATATAGTTAAGTTTTAAAAAATTTAGTTATATAAAAGTTAAAAAAGGTTGTTAATTAACTTAGGCTATTAATTAACCTATAAAATATATTATTATTTATTATATTATAAATAATATATATAGTTATATTATAATATATTATATTTGCTGCTATAAATTTATTATATAATATATCCTACGGCTATATTTGCTACCTAGCCATATTTGCTACTTTTTTTACTTTTATACGCATAACTTTTAATTTATTATATTTTTACTACCTACTATAGTAGGCCTTTAAAAAAAGTTTTATATTATTTTTGCGCTTTAAGCAATTTATATAAATTTAAAACTAAATATTTAACGTGCAGCTAAAATTTATAATATATTATATATAACTTTGTTTAACTAAAAATATAGTTATATAATAATATTTAATAAGTTTACTAATAATTAAAAACTTATTAAATTTAAAAAGCAAGCTATTATATAATATATATTTAACTTTATTATATAATTATTTTTACTTAAGCATAATAGTATTAAAAATATAGCTAACTAATTGTTAAAGTTATATAATAAAAAATATGTTAGCAAAAATTAAAATTTTATTTTTATATAATAATAACTAGCTTTTATAATATATTTTAATTATTAAATTAATTATTAATACGTTTTATATAAAAATGTTTTTAAATATTATAAGTAATTTATTTTTATATAAAATATAATAATAAAATATAAAGTTTAAAAAATATATATATATAATTTTAATAAAATTAAATTTATTATAAATAAAATTTTATTTAAAATAGTTATAATTATATTTAATTATATAAAAAACTTAAAAATAATATAGTAAAGTAATTATAAATAAGCTATAATTATTTAAGCTATTTTATTATATAGCTATATTATTTTATTATATATTATTATTATAAAAAAAAACTATTTATTATTTTAATATAAAAGCATTTTATTACTTAATAATTAAGTTATTATAACTATAAAAAATAACTAAATAATAAATAAGCAAAATATTAATTAAGTTTAATATTTTAATTAATATATAAATAATTATATAAAAAATATATATTAACTTTTAATTTTTAATAGCTATAAAAGCTATTATTTATATAATTTTAAAAAGTATTGTAAAAATAATAATATTATTATATTTTATATATTAATATATTTATTATATAAGCTTTAGCTTTTTAATATTAACTATTTTAGCTTTTTAAAATAATTATATAAAAAAAAAAAATTTAATGTAATTATATATTATATATATATTAAAAAAAAAATTTTATTTGCGTTTTTTAATATAATATATCTTATAGGTTAATTATATACTTAAGTTAATTGTACACTTTTTTTAACCTCTATATAAACAATTTTTTATAACTTAACTGTATAACAAAAAATTAATTAAAACTATTTAAAATCTAATTTACTAAACATTTTTTGCTTATTTTAATATATTTGCGCATTATAGCTAGGCTTATTATATATTTTATAGCGTTATGCATAAGTTTTTTACCTTTTTATATAACTACTACTTATATGCTTTTTTGCTATTTTTTATATAGTAGCTGCTTTAGCAGCTTATAACTTTTTTATATTTTATATATAAAGTAATTTTTTATTTTATAATTTTGTTTTTTTATATAGCAATATTAACTAAGTTAATTGTTTGCTATATATAATTTGCTATATATTTTTAATAATATATATTAGCAAGCTATTTTAATATTATATAATAAAATATTTAATAAATATAAACTAAAATATTATATTTTATATATTGTTTAAACTAATAAATTATTAAAATAAAAATAAGCTATTAAATAAAGCTTTAATTATAAAAGTAGTTAAATAAAAATTTAGCTAAGCAATAATATATTTTAAGTTTTATAGCATTAATTTTACTTTTTAAAAACTTTTTTATATGTTAGCTTTTATTATTAACATATTAAACGTATTAAAAAATATAAGTAAAAATTTTTTTTTAATATATATATAATATATGCTTATATTATATGTTTAATTTTTTTTTTATATAACTATTTTAAAAAGTTAAAATAGCTAATATTAAAAAGCTAAAGCTTATATAACAAATATGCTAGCATATAAAGTATAATAATATTATTATTTTTGTAATACTTTTTAAAATTATATAAATAATAGCTTTTATAGGTATAAAAAATTAAAAGTTAATATATACTTTTTATATAATTACTTATATATTAATTAAAATATTAAACTTAATTAATACTTTGCTTATTTATTATTTAGCTATTTTTTATAATTATAATAACCTAACTATTAAGCAATAAAATACTTTTATACTAAAATAACAAATAGTTTTTTTTTATAATAATAATATATAGCAAAATAATATAGCTGTATAATAAAATAGCTTAAATAACTATAGCTTATTTATAATTGCTTTGCTATATTACTTTTAAGTTTTTTATATAATTAAATATAGTTATAACTATTTTAAATAAAATTTTGCTTATAATAAATTTAGTTTTATTAAATTTATATATATATATTTTTTTAAACTTTATATTTTGCTATTATATTTTATATAAAAGCAAACTATTTATAGTATTTAAATAAATATTTATATAAAACATGCTAGTAATTAATTTTATAATTAAAATATATTATAAAAGCTAGTTATTATTATATATAAAAAAAAGTTTAGTTTTTATTAACATATTTTTTATTATATAACTTTAGCAATTAATTAGCTATATTTTTAATACTATTATACTTAAGTAAAAATAATTATATAATAAAGTTAAATATATATTATATAATAGCTTGCTTTTTAAAGTTGTTATTATATATAGTTATATAGCTACATTTTTAGTTTGCTAAAGTTATTAATAGTATATTATAAATTTTAGCTGCACATTAAATGCTTAGTTTTAGGTTTATATAAAGGGCTTAAAGTGTAAAAATAATATTAAACTTTTTTTAAAAGCTTACTATAATGTGCGGTAAAAATATAATAGGTTAAAGATTATTTGTACAAAGGTTAAAAAAAGTGTATAATTAACCTAGGTGTACAATTGACCTATAGAATATGTTATTTAATATATTAATAATAAAAGCTAATATATAAAAATATTTTTAAAAAATAAAATTAGTACTATATAACTTAAAATATATTATTGCTTAGCTAAATTTTTATTTAACTACTTTTATAATTAAAGCTTTATTTAATAGTTTATTTTTATTTTAATAATTTATTATATAATATTAAAATAGCTTACTAATATATATTATTAAAAATATATAGCAAATTATATATAATATAATAGCTATTATATATTATTTAACTTTATTAAAAAAAAAGTTATAACTTTTTATATAATAAATAATTAACTTAATTAATATTACTATATAAAAAAATAAAATTATAAAATAAAAAATTATTTTATATATAAAATATAAAAAAATTATAAGCAACTAAAGCAGCTGCTATGCAAAAAATAGCAAAAAAGCATATAAGTAATAATTATATAAAAAAGCAAAAAACTTGCGCATAACGCTATAAAATATATAGCAAGCCTAGCTATAATACGCAAATATATTAAAATAAAATAAAAACATTTAGCAAATCTAATTTTAAATAGTTTAAATTAATTTTTTGTTATATAGTTAAGTTATAAGAGATTGTTTGTACAAAGGTAAGAAAAAGTGGCAAATATGGCCGGGTGGCAAATATGGCCGTGGGATACGTTATTAATAAAGGTTTTAATATTTTATCTTTATTGATACCTATTTTATAGACCACTTGTTAAAAGAAAACAAACCAGGAGTTTGACTTATGTCACATAAGACGTGTTCTAATCGATCTATAAAGCTGTCAACACTTATCGTTGTCACCTGATCCTGCCTTGATGTCCCCCGGCCAACAATGTCTGGTCGAGGTAGACATCGCACGGCCCAAATCCCCAGCTGTTCCGCTGCCGGGATGTGGGGTTAGTGACCATGACCTTTAATACCAAGCCACGACTAGCCGCGTGCACTTCCAGGGCCAGTTGATATAGGAACAGGATCACTGCCTGCATGTCTTCACTTCGCGCCTCGGTAGCATACCAGCAGGCACCGTCGATGATGACGTAGACAAGGCCTGCCGGAATGTTCTGAAGCAGTAGAGTGAAAATGGAACGGAGGGTTGCGAGATCGTTCATCATCAGTCCCTGTATAATGAAACTCGGGTCACAAGGGGGGTTCAGGTTTGCGCCTTTAAGCTCCGGCAGCAGCTGCAATGCGAGGGATCGCATGATTCCGTGGCCTCCCTCCAACAGGTTACCAGCGGTGCAATAGAGACCGCAGAAAAAAGTGAGCGGGAACATGCCAGGCACGCGTAGTATCTCTGGGATGATCGCGGAAAGGTGACTAAGAATAGACAGCGACGAGTTCCTCTGTAGGGCAGCTTCGTCATGGAGGATGATGAAGCCCGAGGCTAAAGACTTGATCCACGTTATGAATTGATAGTTCGACATTAGCAGCCCAAGCTTTTCTTGGTCGAGCGGAGATGGAACGAAGCTCCTCGCCCTATGCAGACCCTCTGTTGCGGACGCCACCCCAGTTTGCCAGTCACCGACAGAGAGAAGTTGCTGCAAATGCTGGGTTGATATCGATGGAGGAGCCACGGGCTGAGTCATCAGCTGCATGACGTGCATGTTCGCTGCTTTCAGCATATCCGCCTTGAGCTGGTCCAGTTGGGCTGTGGCGGGCGTGGATTATTAGCTACCTAAACGACCAACATGAAGCATCAATGAGAGCTGGGAAATTGTTATGTGCTTGCTGGCATGATTAAACGTACATGGGAAGTCCTTGAGGATGCCCGCTAGGAGAAAGAAGATACCAAAAATTGGATTTTTCAAATTCTCAACGTTGTCGTCGATTTTTTGGATGCGGCGCTGGAAGCAGACTGATACGCTTTTTTCAAAAGAGGCTGACGCGGCCTTAATGGCGTCGACGTCATTATCTATCTTAGATCCGTATCGATCTTGTTGAAAGAAAGCCTTGAATGACTGGACTATATGAAGTTAACAACGGCGAAACTACGGGCGTGGTGTCCAAAAGCTTAAGGGAGGGACGGCGCCTACAGGCACTGTTCTTGTCAAGGTAGGCCACCACAGCCCTAACAAAGTCTAGGATAGCCATGTATAGTGTCTCCGATTTGTCTCTTAGGTCCTGGTTGTTGCTGTAGAGTCGGATCTCAGCTTTTGTGTGCGAGATAGTGTCACACAAGCTGTCTAGGGCCTCGAATATCTTGTTGCGTACTTCTTTCTTACGCCTAGCGGTCTAAATTTCATTAATAGTGCTCTAGACGGGAACATGGCTTCCTTACATTGTATAGGAGCCTAAGCCCACCCGTCAATATCCCGGTATAGTCTCCATCAGGTATCAACTCCATCAGGAACTCAATCCGACGAGCGACGGCTCCCGCCGCCTTGTCCGCGGCTTCGAACGGGTTGCGCCAACTGCTGCGTCTCTGGTTGTGTGCATCAAAGGCAGTGAGGGCCTTTGTGGCCTCTACCTGCAACTCTGCCCAGGACCGGCTATTAAACGCCTCCTCGGCGTCTTTATCGTGGTAGTGGGAGAAGAAATCGCGCATTCCGCCGGAGAACTCAAAAACGAAGACCTGAAACCTTGATTACTTGTCAGTGCCCAGTACTCGCGAACAATAATCCACAGATGAATCTCACGTTTTCGAGGGCTGCGGCCGCTCTGGGAGTGGGGGACTCGGAAGTCTACCATGGCGAGCGACGTATAGCTCACGTGCCTTATCCAGGACATTCGGGTCCGGGTTCGACAAAGCCTCGGCAAATTTAGCCGGCTCGTTAGACAGGAGGTATTGAGATACTATATTGAGGTTCATCTTTCCACTCAGGGTTTCTCACCGCAACCGTGATTCAGATACCAATATTGAGTGATATCATACGGATCACATGAAGCATACTGGGGCACTCGTATAGAATATGTGCTGAAGACGAGGTATTTGTGAGCGGGATAGGGAGCCCTTGTCTTGGAGTAACAACTGTCGACGCGTACATTGTTTCTACACGCAAATATCTTTCTAACTCAACTCGCAACACTTAGGGGTGCTTCGCTCGCAGAGCCGCAACCTCGGCGACTTCAAAGGAAGCGAGGACGCCTATCAGCGGGGTTAGGTTGCATGCATGCCTTAGCTGTGGGATAACGAGCAATACCAGCTATTTTTCTACTACTGTGGTCCTATAGGACATTTTGCTCATGTTACATCACATACAGTATTGTCTTCATTCCCTACCCTTTATTCCGATTCGTCAAGCCAAGATAGGCACCTCCGATACCTAGATGGCTTACATGTGCATGATTATGCGACAGAGAGCAGTGCCTACCTGGATTCAATGTTACCGCTCCAATATCATGATGTGTAGCACACAATCTGACAAAGAGCCGGAATGGGGGGACTTGAAAAGGAGCTCAGGGTTTCATTTTAAGTACGGTTATCACTCCAAATCGCTGGGGGATTGGTGCTAAATACCGACTGTCTTCATCGCTAACATCCTGTGTTGGGAGTTACTGAATCTTGGTGTGATATGCGATGTGTTAGCTCCTCTCCTCTTTGTTTTGTACCTAGGGCGGCAATATCAGCCTCACTCCCCACTCCTCACAGTCCCGTCGTACTAGGCCACCCTCTTTGTAAACTATAAATTAGGGAATCGTGCATCCAGGACGTTTGCGCGCTGTCCCGAAGCACGAGGACTCTAACAACCCAGGCCCGACACCAGAATCACCCACTGAATTGCCCAAGATCATACTGATGAGCTCCCAAAAGATGGAGAAGGGTCTTGATCAGGCCGATACCATGGCGTTGATTAAGTCATGTGGGCGGGACTTGGAGAACCTGCTTGAAAGTTACCACAACGCCAGTACGTTGGAGGAGTTGCATGCTGCTAGAGTTCTGATATCCGCCGAATCCAATGAACTACACAGGCTGAACATGGACTTGCTGAGAGAAATAGGGGTCGAAATTAACAACAACGATAACAATATTGATGATGAGGATACTAGTTCTGATGATGATAGTTTCGACACCGATAGCAAGGGTGGTGGATCGTTTTTCACTATACCTGAGATGAGGTTCGTTCCATGGACAGAGGCCAACTCCTTGAGGTCGCCACCTAGAAAGCATGTTACAATTCAGATCCCCCAAAACCAACCCACACCAGCCGACCGTAATCCCAGTTCCAAGCTACCAGTCACATACGGACAGAAGAAGACGTCGGCTGACCCCGATACCAAGGGCAAAGGCCCGGAAGAAGGTAACAAGCTGCGTAAAGAGTTCAAGAGAGCGGGCCTGCCGCCAAGCGACTCGCAGCCTCTCGAAGAGCTCCCGGAGCGCATACGCATCTGTTCACTGCAGTTGTCAATCTTTCTTGATTATAATATACACGATTCTACCTTCAACTGGAGCTCTTATTCCAGGACACCGTTCGTTATCTTGCGTCCCTTCAAGTTCCTAGTGGACAAGGGCGAGGAAATCCGACAAGCGCTAGACGACCTCAAGAAGATCCGTTTGGAGCGCTTTCCCGGTCGCAGCGAAGACGAGTACGATGAGCTGTGGGAACACGAGCGGCCCGAAGATGATATCCCACCAAGAGTGGTGGACCCCCATGAGCTAAGTGAAGCCGTCCTCACGGCGCTGATAAAGGACCTAGACTGCCTTACGAGTTTCATGGATGGCTATCTTAAGCCGACAATGACAATTGGCCAGTTTGGCCACGCCTTCTTCTCCGACCTTTGGTTCGTATATCCGGCCCGATCACTTATTTACGTGAAAGACAAGAAGGTACCGCACAAGATCTGGAAAGTGATCCAGCGAACAGGTGGTCGATGGGGTCAGATCCCGAGCGGGAAGCGAATCGTGGACAAAAATGACGGGGAATGGTCGCAGAGCTTCAGTCCCTTCGTCATCGATTGCTTTCATTTAGACTATGACGGCAATCGGTACGTCCAGACATACCGCCAGATCGAGATCGACCATTTTGAGGGTGCCCTGTCAGTCCTGTCACTGCCTGTGATACCGGTAGATATTGCAGAGAAGGCGGGCCTGATTGACCCCAGGGATCTAGTAGCGCGCGGCGAGGAATTTGTTAAATGTACGGGGCCTAGCCATCGACAGTACGTCGGCCGCAATCAAATTATTAGGCCTAACGGCGCGAAACTATACGAAATGGATGCTGACGTCCCAGAGAATGCCACTCGCCACGCCGAGTGGATTGATAGCGAGGTCATGGTGGACTTCGAGAGAGCACTGCAGGAGATGCCAAGCTGGCGTCCTGGCATCAGCGACCTAAAACTCTACAAGCAACTACACCAAGTCCAACAACACGATAAGGCATTTGACGGTTTAGAGATTGATGATGTTTGGGACAGCATGATGTCGCAGCGCGTCATGTACGAGGAGTGGAACAAGATTCATAAATGGAGCAAGGAGCGCATGAATCCAACGCAAGAGGAGGATTTGTTGCTTCTACCAGAGAGGGTCTTTGCGTTCGTCTTCCGAACGAGGAAATGGGGTAAGCTCTGATCTTGATTTCTCTAGCATGGCTTCTAGTTCCGGGGAGAGAGACTACTGCTGACATGTGATATCTGCGTGAAAAACAGCCTGCCTTCGGATAGGTAAGGACAATGGGGGCCAGGAGATGTTGAAGAAAAAGCAAGCCCGTGACGAGCCCTGGCGTGACCTCCAGCTACCAGATGGTCACAAGCGCCTGGTACAGTCCCTCATCGAGTCGCATTCCACCGACAAAGGCGCGTCCAGTCTACAGTTCGACCTTATCCGAGCCAAAGGTATTTCCCCCCTCCCCTCCCTACTAATTACCTTAGTCCCAAACCTCCTTGACAACTTTTCGCTGTAAGCCATTACACCTATTGACAGAGCAAAGGAAAGGGCCTTATTATCCTTCTTCATGGAGTGCCGGGCGTAGGCAAAACGTCCACGGCTGGTAAGTGACGAGAACGCTTTGCACGCGAGAATAGAAAGTTCCTGACCTCCATGGCCGTTCAGAGTGTGCTGCAGAGGCATACAAACGACCTCTTCTCCCCATTACATGTGGTAAGTAACCATTCTATCCAGTCCGACCTGACACAGGATATCAAGCCAACAAAAAATAGGGGATCTTGGAACGTCGCCTAGAGAAGTTGAGAAAAAGCTAGATGAAGCATTTCAGCTCGCCCAGCAATGGAACTGCGTTCTTCTTCTTGACGAAGCCGACATATTCCTAGCCCAACGCAGCGAGCATGACATTGAACGAAATGCCCTCGTCTCCGGTACGTGCGCCTATTGCGTACTACTTTGCCCCTCTACCTACCCTAGTCCTCCTCGCCCCCATTAACAACGACCACCAGCTGATAGTCTCAGTGTTCCTAAGGGTTCTCGAGTACTACGAGGGCATCCTATTCCTTACTACTAACAGAGTTGGTGTGTTTGATGAAGCCTTCAAGTCTCGCATCCACCTTCCGCTGTATTACCTGCCGCTGGAATGGAAGTATGCTAAGAGGATCTGGAGCACCTATCTGAAGAAACTAACATCCAGCAATCTCGTGGAAATCGATGAGGAAGATATAATGGCCTATGCTGAGAACTTCTTCGAGAAGCAGAGCGCCAAGAACTCTAAGATCGGCCCAGTTTGGAATGGGCGTCAAATCCGGAACGCGTTCCAGAGTGCCGTCGCGCTGGCTGGCTACAAGTCCACAGGTCTCAAGATAAGACTCGAGAGGGAACATTTTGAACGTGTGTCTAAGGTGTCTAATGAGTTCAACCATTATATCTGGAGCATCAGAAACGAAACCGACGCCGACAAGAACGCACGTTGGGGCACCCGCCTCGATAAATATGAGGCCGATGAGACCATACACATGAAACCCATACAATCAACTGGCCCTTCAGGCATGATGGACATCTCATTCGGCTCGCAGTTCTCCAAGCCCGCCCCGGCTGGGATGCCAATCATGAACCCCCAGTATGGACTGCAGCAAGGCAATTTCTTCACCGGTATGGCTCAGCAGCCGAATGATGCCTTGCCCGGGATGATGAATTCTGCTGTTGGCACTGTGGGTTCTCATCTTCCACCAGCTGGACGGGGACTGCCTAACCCGCAACTCCAAACCCAACTTTACACGCCGTCTCAGCAGCAGCATCAACATCAATTCGAGCAGCAAACTTTCCAGCAGTCCCAGCAGCAATCTTATCGACAATCTCAGAACCCAGGCTATCAACAGTCCCAGCAATCCGGATCGTCAAGCTTCCCAAACAACTTCCCAACCCAGCCTCAGTAATGCTTCTCATCTTGCGGAGCTTCACATGTGCTCTTTATATATCTTAGATTGTCACTCTTTTAATTACTTTATGGCATCTCATATTTAGTTAGCTTCTACAGTCTTACCTTCGTTTGAATTCTAAGGATCCTCTTTGAGCCTTGTTACGTCATTACCTCCTAGAGATAGCAGAAAGCTCCTGCATGAGGGTTTTAAGGCTCACTGGGAGAAGTATACCCTGCGTTCAATGTAATATTCTTCGGGGCAGGTGCTCAAGATCTTCGTGACATTAGGTACGACGTTTCGGTACAGACTATATTTGGGCTGTACGTGAATCTGGGTCTGCAAGACACTCAAAGCCACATATAAACAAGAACAGAAGCACAAGAGACTTAGGTACCTATAATACATGACCTCTTCTATGAGCCGACGAGCTTGTGCTTGCCCCTACCCTTCATTGTCCGGTATAGATAGGGATGTCCCCCATCTTCTAGTACATCACAAGAGTACCACTACCCAAAGTGATCACTAAAATCTGACAATTAGTCTCGTCTTGTACGTTGATCAAAAGCCCATAGGGGATATAACAAGCGATTCCTGCTGAACCGCACCATCATGTCTGCGCGCGTAACATCTACCATGGCTCCCGAGTAACAATTCACAAGACGAACGGGTCAAATTTCCACACGTTGCCTCCTTCTCGTCTCTTATACATCTGAATTGGCCCACCAGCTACGCTTGAAAAATGCAAAGAGGGGTTTCATTCTCTTCCAGTCCCGCCCTTCCTTGTTACACATTAAGTCTTGTAGTATCTTAGGAAGGGTCACGGTCACGAAGGCACTTGGAGATTGAATTCTCTGCAGAATTTAATCCTAATAGGATGAGGGTCGAGACCTATCCGAGGGTGCAACTATATTGTGACTATGATGA
>Ga0247782_1000391_pt1 | contig 33849 bp, 17 predicted proteins | sample UWRJL019104C5_FD_179928 | JGI IMG/M metagenome (GOLD analysis project Ga0247782, IMG submission 179928) | Plant litter microbial communities from Arlington Agricultural Research Station in Wisconsin, United States - UWRJ-L019-104C-5 | ecosystem: Environmental > Terrestrial > Plant litter >...
CCCAAAAAAAAAAAAGAGAGGGGGGGGGTAAAAGCAACCGATAAATGGAGGAGGGGCACAAGAACTCACCGGCATAACCTTTCTTCTTTTACCGATTATGCCACGCTGTGGGCACACATAAACAACCGCGCAATACAAGCTGCCACCCGCGCGCTCGACAAGTCCGACAACGATGAACACGCCCGTTGCGTGAGCAATACGTTCCAGTTCCTCCCTCGTTCCATCGCCCCTCTTTCCCGCGAAGCCCAATCCCCTATCCTCCTTTCCATCGCCATCCTCCACGGCCGCCGCAATGTCTGTGCCATCATCTCCTAGGGTCCTCCTAGCCCATCTCCCCAGGCCACCAGCGCCGCCAGGCCCGACGACGTCACCCAGATCAACGGCGTCCCGGAAGTATCTCTGGAACTCATCGCGACCTTCTTCCGTACGTCCGCCAATCTTACACCCAAAGTCTGAGCCCCTAGGGTACCCGCCTATGTACGCCTCAGGAAGGAGCAAAAAGTCCGCCTGCTGTTTCGCCGCTGCTCGCACAAGCCGTTCGATCTGGGCAAGAGTCTCACGTCTCGTACTCTGAGTAGCAGGGGATGCGGTCGCAAGACGAATCCTGGCCGACTGGGCGTTCGCTGGTGACATTTTGCCGAGTAGGTCAAGGCCACGGGATTGTAGGCGAAAAAGCTTCTCAGTTAAGCTAAGCTTTCACCCTTAGAAATATGGCAACGTCTATGTGAGGGGTCCCGACGATGCTGTAGGACTCCAAATGATGATGTGTTTTTCCGGACTTCAAGGCCGGCCACCAATAAAAGTCGGTGTAAAGAACTGTGCTAATTCGGGCCGTCTTTACACCTTTTAAACGGCTTTATTTTTTTGCACTCCCTAAAGGTATACTGCTATATCGTTGGGGTAGAGAGGACTACCTAGCTTGGTGTGTGTTATGGTGGAGCATAAGTAGAGTGGCAATCGAGAAGCAAGCTACGTCGATACCTACCCCGCAACCCGTCCTTCGGGGTCAACGAGGTTAGGTAATACGGCGGATTACTTCTTCTAAGCCAACACTTATATTAGACATATATTGTCATCACGAAAGAAGCATGTAAGAGATATAATGGCAAAGCATGTTCATTACCCGTCCGTGGGAAATCGTGACCAAACTCCAACTCCTGATACTATCGGGCCAGGGAGGGTATCTCGGATCCGGTATTAAAGGCCTGGCACGAGACCTTAACAGCCATTTATACATCATAAAACATCAGGAATTTTTTGTTTTCCACGCATCATGGAGCAAAGAATTTAGAGCCCTCTCATCGTTGCACGTCATCCACGCACATGTCTCCTAGCATTATGTGACCTCTGGGCTCTATCCCCTCATATCTAAGGTGAGAAATACTGAATCCTGCCACAAAACCCATATTTTGTCGAAACCACTATAAAAGTCGGGTTTATAGCAGCAAGGCAGCCAATCCGGCCGCGGCGACGAGACCAACAGGTGCCACAGTCTGGCGAGGACCGGAACCTGAACCAGTCGTGGTAGTGGGGGCAGCACTCTCAGTGTTAGTGACGGGTGCCGTGGTTGACGCTGGGGTGGTATCGGTCGGGCCGCCAGTGGTGGTAGACTCGGTGCCGGCGGTCGTAGATCCAGTGCCAGATCCGGACGCCGTACCTGAGCCACTAGCAGTACCGGAAGTTGAGTAAATAGTGCTAGTAGATACAGTCGTAGGGACCACACTCCCATCACTGTTCGTAACGCTCGAGACAATCTCAGTGGTGGAGATGGGAATGGCGCCCCCATTACTGTTCGAATTAGTGGCGGTACCGACCGTGGTAGTCACGACGGAACCATCGCTGTTGGTTACAGTCAAAACTCCTCCGGGAGTTGTGGCGGAGGCACCACCCGAAGCACTTCCTCCATTGCCGGCGCCACCAGCGACGATAGTGGTGGTAGGGGCGGTAGCAGTGGCAGAATCCTGATTTTGAAAATTAGTAAGCCGCCAAGATTGGGTTAACTTCTCTGATCCCCGACCCCATCCACACACAACAAGTGCCTAGCATCTCAAGTCACCCCAGCATTGTATACGACAAAAAATATTGAACATGTTATCATGACTTACAGCAGTGGCACCGAGACCGTTAACGATGATTCCCTTGGCTGTGATTTTAGATCAGCATTATATTTTGGAGACACGAATTAACTTGTTTGCCGCATGATCTTGACATACCGCCGCACCAATTGACACCATACTGGATGACCGATTGCGCTTCCGAGCCCGACTGGCAAACAGCCCTAGCGCAGTCTCTAACTCCGTAGGAGAAGTTGATGTTCTTGCAGAGACAAGTGCCATCGACAGCATTCTCAGTAGTACCTCCAGTGCAGCCAAGCGAAGGGGCTTTATTCAACATATTGCCCCAGCAGAGCGTCTGGAGGAAAGGTGTCAGTCAAACAAAGAGCAACATCACGGGGAGAGGACCACTTACGCCGCATGCAGGGAAATCCGAAGGGAGCATATCTGCTGCAGCAAAGCCAGCCGAGACGGCAGCGAGAACAACCGAGGCCTTCATCTTGGGCGATGTCGAAGATGGAATAGTAACGAGTTGGTAGGACTGTCTGCGTTTCTGCCGAGTACTGTAAGAACTGCTGTGCCAGAAAACAGATGCTCAAAAGAGTGCACAAAAAGAATTTGGATACGTAGAAGGCGGGATAGTTGAGGAGCTTGTAATGCTTGAAGATGCCTATGCAGTTGTTGTTGCTTGGAGTCTGCGGATGGGTGAAGTGAGAGAAGAGAAAACAGGAACGGACAAGCAATTGTGAAGTAGAGTAGAGACAAGATTAAAAAGCACGAGGTGCCACGGGCTGGGCTTTCTTGCTTGCTTTTCTGATGCAATATGTGGTGCAAAGAAGGTGCAACCTATGGGTGAATGAGGAGGCAGGAAAGATGTACACGGGGAAGGTGCAGTGGTGCGGTACCAGCAGAGGTACCGATCTAGAATCGAGCACACCTATGTAGGTATACCAAATTCCACTGCACGTATGCAAGTGATACTTGGGTAGGTGGATACACTTGAGATCAAGCCTACAGGAGGTGCAGATGGGATGAAATTTGAAGACTGACATGGAAATCCAGTTAGAAATGGTATCTCAGCAGATAACCGGGCTGTGTATAGGTGGTAGTGTTAGATATTGATGTTGTTGAAGAGGAGGAAGCTATAGTGCAGGTATGAGGGAAAGTACAGGGAACGATGAAAGGGATTGTATAGATGTGAAAATGCCTAGGCACATGCCCTAGGGACTAAGGGAGGAAAGACCGTGATCTCAGTCCGTGTGTCGGCATACTTTGCAAGCACTAGTAGTGGCAGGAAGGGAGAGCAGATGATGGCTGCAAGCAAAGGGATGCTCCACGTTGAGTGTACGTTTATTCACTTACCTAAGAGGCCTCCGAAAGCTCTAGTGATTTGCGATATACACGAGATGTGTGAAGGGATATTGAAGAACAAGACAACAAATGGCGACAATTTACTGAGATAAATAGTAGTTAATGGCGATGGCGCAGCTTATGTTATGCGTAGCATTTGGCTAGGTTGCAACTGACATTGCTGTGACGTCGACCTTGAAGGATAAAGTGACAACAGCAATTGTGACAGCTACAGCTGATACAGGTACAAGTGCAGCTCCATGTACCTAGGTTTATTGTATTTAGAAGAAATGGGCCAATATAACATGGCGATCAGCTAGATGCCGCAATTGGTAGGTACATTCAGCATCTGTACTTTGACCCAATGTACTACTTTACCTACCTGCCTCTGGGTTGAGAGGTACGGGTGGGTAGGTGAAAAATGGTAGGCCAGTAAAGAGCTACTTCAGTCAAGTTTCTAGATTGATAGACTACTGAAAGAGAGGAGATAGTGAATTGAGACATATTACCTTGGGCCCTGTCGTACTTACCTGCATATGATTTCTTTTGTTGTTCCTGCCTATGAGCTAGGAAGAGAAGCTGAGATCGCCGGCGGAACAACGTAGGCGTAGGTCGAATATTGCGATTCCATTGTGACATAATATCAGTAATGGCCATGAATTGTTTTCTGAACTTAGCTAATATGATGTAGATACCTACCCAGGAGAGGTTGTGACCAGTGACGGTGATAAAAAATTGTCTGCTTCTACCGATCCTACGCGACAATTACACACAACTTTAGTCACCATATATCTCACAAGACTGGTGAAGAAGAACTCTAAAATGCATCTAAGCTCTTTAAGACACGCATGAGCTAGCTATGTATTGAGATCAACTGCATACTTAGTCCTAGAACTAATATGTACAGATGTACAATATCACTAAATAGCTAGGCTGGTTATCTGGTTGCCGGGTCTACCTGCATAGGCAACGCACGGCGCCGGTTCCAGACCACAATGCCGGTCCTCATTCGGTTTCCCCACATTTTGAAGCTAGCTGCGTGTGTAGGTACTATAGGTATCTGATACTACCTGCCTGTAAAGTACCTTATATATCGGACGTCATGAAAAGCAAAGCTACGTCTCCTTTGACTCTGCCTTGACCGTCTTGGATGGGTCCGTGCTGCGGAAGCTTTTCTTATATTGTCCTCTCGGTATAGGATCAAAGCTTGCTATGGAGACTCAGGCCTCCATACCCACAGCCCGACATAGCTTGGATGAGGCAGGTAGGTATATGTACGTAGTCGTACATCTCATTGCATGAATCACAGCTGCTTGTGCACTAGGTAACCTTACTAAGTAGTCTTTTGGCCATTTTAGTGCCTCTAGGCCATTAGGGACTACATACATACTATGGAGATCGCTAGATACATTGACTTGAGATACAAAGTATCTTTACATTTCAGGGGCCGTCGTCGGAATAGTCGGTTGCGCAGTTTCGGGATTCCATGCGGTGTAAAGGCGGGCCCTCTCACTGCTAAGCCTTGGTGTGGTCATTAGACTTATTGTCTGACGTTACTGATGATGAAGCACCTCTCATTCACTTTTTGAAGTACCTGAGAAATCTATACTTGTTAACAAAGCTGGTACCGATGCCTCCATAAGTAAGTAGCTAGGGTATAATAAGGTTGTGTTTACGTTGGATAACTAGGTATCGGTATTAAACCTCATCATAACATCTCGGGTAAGAGAGGAAGCGCGCAGGCGATACATTCCCTTACCCTTGCATGCCTAGCCTCTATGCACTAATTGAGGCCAGAATACTTACCTAAGGTTAGGTAGTTGCTTCCGCATCATCTTCAAAATCCTCCAATTTGGGCATAACTATCTGCCACCACTAAATACTAGTACCAGTCTTACCAATCTTACCAGGCCTGTTAGTCACTGACCCACGTAGCCGAGATATTGAGCATCGAAAACCGAGAACCCTGCAAGACCAATTCTGAGGGTATCCCCCTCGAGTACCTACCTGTATGTAACGTACGTCGGCAAACGTCGGATTATGAGTTCCATAGGTAGCTCCAGGATGATATTCTGGGGAAGACAGAAAAGTGGGCAAAGAGCTAAGCTGTTAAATCAAGGTGATTACTACATACATAGGGACAGCCAGCTGTGGCATGAAAGCAGCTATTGGTCAGTGCGTAGAGCTCATGGAGATTTGCCCTTAGTTTCAAAGCCTAACCAGCCAAAACATGTCGATCTCGAATCTATTTACTAGGCGGTCGTGACGTGGCTACAGAGCAACAAACAGTGGGATGCCGTGTCTTTCAAGCTGAACGCATATCAATATCCCTACATACCTATACCTAGACTCTTTGATTGTAGGTACTCGGGAACGATGGTGACATCAGCGGACATTAAGCTGGAAATTAAGCATGTATGCTGCCGGGCATACAGCTGTATTGTTAAGACTTCTCAGAGCCCATGGGCTCAAAGTTGACTTCCTACAGCATATTCAGCATACAGATGTACAACATGCGTAATAATACTATGGACCATAGTACCCGATGAAAACAGGAACGGTGCGAGGTTTGAGGCCGCCGCTCATGTCAACGTTCTTACTACTTGCCCACCTTGCTTGCCTCTCTACCTTTAGTCTAGGTATAAGTAACATCACCCTCAGCAGCATATATCAACCCCGCTTCAAATACAGTACATAGTATTTGACCATATGCACAGCTAACTGAGCTTTGCCCAACTTGTTCCTACCCAATACTATGTATGCCGCAATATTACATACTGCAACTGTAACTACCATACATAGTATAGTAGACCAACTAAACGCGGGTCTGGGCGTCGGCTATTGATGTCACTAGTCCACATCAGGCAACGCTCCAATGATAAGTAACCGCGTCCGTCCGTCCCAACCGATCAATCAGAATCCACGAAGATGTTTTCGACTTTTTCAGCTTGACAAGCCTGTTTGCCCCGTCACACCGCGGACGCCACTTACCCGTCCAAGATGGAGTGTTGCTGCAGTTGTATGCAGTTATTTCCGAACTCACCTGTGCTCAGCAGCAACACAGCTGTTACAAGTACTGCCGTTGTGTGCGACTTTCGGAGATGTCATGTACAACTCTTCAGTATGGTCTGATGACCATTAATCTGTCCGTATTGCAGGACGCTGTGGGTGTTGGACTTTGTAACTCGGTCAAGAAAATTCACCAGAAGAGATTCCGATTACCTTCATGTAGTAAGAGTGTAGGGAGCAGGTCGTTGTCCTGGATAGGTGGCTGTAGATCGCATCGCTAGCATCGCCAAGCCGGAACCCAACCACCGATCTACTCTGTACAAATATCTCACTACGTGAGCCTCTTACCAACGCGTCGGCTTCCGGTAAGCTGCCACGAACATGCACCTACGTATGCATCTAACTTAGGTACAACGCTTCCACAAATGAAGAATACGCAGTCATTATTCTAACATAATCATAACCAGAGATGTCCGAAAGACGGTCCTTTGTGTGAAGAATGCAAGAAAAATCTCTTGTTGATATCGTCATAGCATGGCATCAGTTCTTCTAATAGGTCTACCTACAGCTACACCAAGCGTCCTACGTCATTAGCCAGAAGTATCACTGATGACGTGCATGTCATTAGGTCGGTAGGAAGTTAATATAGAGAGTAACCACCATATCCGGCAGACAAGTCAGGCAAATTGTTGCCTAGTATCCCTACGTACCCAGACTCCAATTACCTAACTTAGGTACCTACATTTCGCCTGGTTTACAGGATACCTAGCTTGGGAGCAACAAGGTAAGAAACGAATAAAGCCAAGATCGAGAGCGATCGATTCGCAACATTTATTCGCATAAGTCCATACTATTACTCCCATATCCTTGTCGTGGAGAACGACTCCCAGCGGTTTGGACCGATCCATGTGGCTCTACAGTACGATGAGAGTCTCGCGCCGGTTTTAAGACCGCGCCGAAGTGCTCGGTCAAGAAAAGATATATATCCCCCCACCTTAGCATCTCTCTTTGGCTTCGACAGTGCACAAATAGGAATAACACGTTGTAGTGTGTCGATTTGTTGTCAACTGAACTACCCACCTCTAATAGACCACATAAGTATAAGAAGAAATAGCATCGGTATATATGTTAGGTACGCCTCATATTCGTATGGAATCCGAGTTTCTTCCCAATGGTTTCTGAGAAAGCATCTGATGTTGGAGATGCTACGGAATACATAAAGCAAGGCAGGATATTCTTGAGCTGACTAGAAATATAACGTCCTTGCCAAACAGGACACTTAGCTTGTGTCATCAGCAATTCCGACATATCGTCTCTAGCTATCCAACTAGTCTAGTATGGGATACAGCTTCTTTGATCTCCTCCTGTGTGTCACGTTCCTCTCCTCGTAGTTGCAGGTCTCAGTAACAACCGTCCGGCCCCAAGCCGTTTCATTCGGAGGGTAGCACGGCTCCCAAATGAGGCCCAGGTCCATGGACCACCCGGCTGACCACACGAGTTAGCAAATTACGCCGCGAAAATTGCTTGTAGTAGCTAATATGGGATTGAGTACGCACGTCCGCTTGTTCCGCCTGCAATTGAGTGACCAGCCACTTCAAAATGCATTTTGGTGTAGTTATATACCCAATAATTGAGACAATTAGTCCACTACGAGGCAGCATTAGCACTTGCAGTTGTCACTTTGTTTGGGGTTTGGATAGATCGGACAATGATCCATCTCTCGTCTGGCCTCTATATCCGCCCTCTTGGTCAAGAGACGCTTCGAATTATGTATATGAGGAGAGTTTGCGTGACAACCCAAAGTCCCTCCTATTATAATTCATTCGACAGCAGGAGTTACTTACAACTAGCGTGGGATTATGGGCAGTGAAGTTATATGGCCCTTTGTGGTCTCTCAATGCCGGGTTCGCTTTAACATCTAGCTAATCAAAATACAATGTACAATATCAGTTACTCTTCTCTGCCCTAGTGTTTACTCGCTCATCAGACGTTGTGAAGAGCACTTCTTAGAGCTTACCATAGTAGCAGTGGTTATATAGTTAACGACAGGATTGATCCACGTTTTCTCGTCTACACTCTCGACGATGAAGTCAACCTTGGCGTCGAGGCGATCCAAGAGATTCTTCCCAGTCAGGTTAAGGTCGTCAATCCGCCACGTAACATCCTTTATGGCGAAGTGAGCATAACTCTCAAACCATTCAGCGTATTCAACAGTCGCGCCACAACCGACGGTAGAGTTACCCCCTGGATAGCCGTGAGCAGGAGGGTTTACCCAGAGCTCGGCAGTTGGAAAGCTCGCCGTGACGCTCTGGTGATCCTTCGAGAAATCGATTTTCACGCCTGTGAGCGCATCGCACGCCCAAGGGTTCGTGGCTACCACGGACTTAGAAATGATTGCTTCCGCAGCGGATGCGAAGGCGATAATATGGGCGTGCCTCATTTTGGTTACAGTTTCTACTTAGGCGACTCCCTTAGGTGTAATGGTAGACACATATACGAATCAGTCGCGATGCAATCGTGCACTATTTCGAAGTGACAGGGACTTCATTATAAAGTCGACTTTGTCTTGCGTGTAAAGAGAGCCTCGGCTAATGTCACTGATCCCTTTTTGGAGCCTGAATGATCCCTTTTCATTCGTATTTCGCCGAAAGCAGGAATATTACTAGTAGCGAAAGGATGAGAATCGATATCAACTCAGGCTAATTAGGCACATACTATTACAACTTGGTATGGATATCGCTGCACTATATAATCCGGCACTTTAGACTCGCGACTGTGAGTCTTATACTGAAGGCTTTAGAAGTAATCTAGTGTTAAAGCATATACGGTAGCATTCAGGGTAGATGGCATTGCTCTAATGGTAAGAGTAAGACAATAAGACGCAACACCTTTATGTAACTAGGTCGTAACTGTAAAGGGCATTGAACTGTGACGATTTCGTGTATCAACAAAATAAAGCCGGTATATCAACTAGGCGCGAGCCCATTGATATTCATGTGTTTGGATGACAACATGTCGTATGAGAGGACTCATAGCATTATTACGCATAAATGCGAAAACGTATAAGTAGGTAGATTCTAATCAGCTTTCGCTCTAAGAGACACTTATTCAACATGTTCTAAGTCCTATCTCATGATCACGAACGAAGTAATTAGCCCGATATTGAGTATCTTGCTCATCGTAGAGACTTGATGAAGCGTTCGATATATTGGGGTCTTGCGCATAGTGACTCGTGAAGAAGAGCTGATGGCAATGCTATCGCTCAGTGCCGTCCGTAATGCGCCCCGGTTAGATGCTAATAGAGTTGCGTTGCTTGACCTCATTCCCGCCCTACACTGTCTGTCTTAAAAACAAGCTGAGAAGTCTGTGGTCATGAAAAGCTCGGACTGGATATGATATACTGTTTATTGTTGAAGTATTAGGTCAAGGTGACATAGCATGCACAGTACCAAAGCATCAGGGCATCTCGTGTATATAATGTAGAGCCTTCCCACCTCACATCCAGTCAGTTCAGTAGTCAATCAAGTCTCATATACCCTTCATTTCATCTTTTATATAAGCTTAGTTGTCCTGTCGCGCTTTCGCAGAGATAACGAATTGTGATATCAGCTTCGGCCTAAGATTGTGTATAGTGTTGGATTTTAGCATCAGATGTTTTAGTTGCTGCTTTGATATTCCTGTGTCCTATAATGCTTTGTTCTTCACCACAAACAATGAAACGGAATTTGCAGATTCTCAACAACTAACACTGGTTTGGAAGGGTCTAGAATGTTACGGAGAGGATTATCATACTAATGAAACAGATATGCTACGTTTATCACATTCTATTTCTTGCCCAAGTTTACTCTTTCGTTCCATCTCACCCATAGATAACCGGATCCAGCTGCAATTGTGCCAACAAACACATCTACATACTCCAAATGATGAGCAGCTCATCTTTAGCTGAGTGAAAGTTAAGATCATGATCTCACGGAGAGGTGGCTCTTATGCCCCCAGGATCCTCAACAACAATTAATAAGATGACACCAAAGACTTACATACGATAAGATATGCATTTATGACCATATGAAGCGATTAACATATAATATGATGTAAAGCGCTGGTCGTGTAGGAGAAATAAGTGGACGAGTGAAAACGGAGCCGGCCGACGCCATGGTGGGGTCCCTAACCCCGCGTTCGAACCGCCCCCAATAACAGAGGAGAGGATTGTGGCGGTTTAGCTACTCTACTCGCCGCTCGCCTGCCTGCAAAGACCAGTCGTTCTGATATCCGTTGGCGATCCAGAGCAGGACCCAGACCCCTTTAAAAACTTTCCAAGGTTGTTAATTCGATATATCAGGTCTCTAACTCGCTACTGCTAGTGGCGGTGTGCAGGCCGGGCCCATTTCCCAGAGGAGCCCAAAGTAGTCCGGAGCCGAGCGATGAAGAGACGCAAACATAGGCACATTAGATAAGGTACTTACCTAACGCATCTCTCCCTCGCCGCAACATAGTTAATACCCATCAAATATATCTCATATACGAACCAGCATTATCATGTCATTCTCCTCATAATCCTAGGCAACAAACACCCGTCTCGTCTTTCCATCAGCTTCTTCTCCATCAACGTGCATCTGGTCATTTCATGGCCTGTCAGATCGGTTAATGAACCCCTCACTTGCATATATACGTGATTGAGACCGCCACGATATGAGTATAGGGGTTTCGGTCACAGTCCCAGCGTGAAATACCATTTTATTGATGTTTTGAATAAAAGCAGTTAATCGAATTTGTCGCCCGCTCCCCCGTGGCGACTGCCGTATCAGATCTGGGCTCATTCCCCGACTCTTCTTTTGACGATCCCTTTGTCCCTAGCCCACATTTGCTGCACTCCAATACTGCCCACTTGCGATACCTGTTGCCTCACAAGACGATACGATGGCTCCCAGTGCAGTCTCTCCGGAGAGGCACTCAGGTCTGGATAAATCTGCATTGACGACTGTCTACCATGACACGCTTCGTTTCTACCTGAATGGTACCCGCGTTGTGCTTGACGAGATAGACCCTGAGGTCACCTTATTAGAGTATCTGCGAGGAATTGGCCTAACAGGGACGAAGCTGTATGTTTAAGATTTCTTGTTTCTTTATGACCTATCGTCCTCACATAGCCTCTCTTCGTTTACGTACTTTACTGCGAATTACTAATAGAATGTAATTCAGTGGTTGCGCAGAAGGGGGCTGTGGTGCTTGCACAGTTGTCATCAGCCAGTACAATCCTACTACCAAGGAAATATACCACGCTAGTGTGAACGCCTGTCTAGCACCGTTAGCTAGTGTTGATGGGAAGCATGTAATAACTATCGAGGGAATCGGCAATGTGAAGCGGCCACATCCAGCGCAGGAACGAATAGCCAAAAGCAACGGCAGCCAGTGTGGCTTCTGCACGCCTGGCATTGTTATGAGTTTATATGCGCTACTGCGGAATAACGAAAGCCCTAGCGAACACGATGTTGAGGAGGCTTTCGATGGGAACCTTTGTCGCTGTACAGGGTATCGTCCTATACTCGATGCTGCTCAGACCTTCACCGTGAAAGCCGGTTGCGGGAAGAGCACTGCAAACGGGGGATCCGGCTGTTGCATGGAAAACGGCAACGGCACAGATGGCGGGTGTTGCAAGAATGAGAATATCGACAGCGACCAGCCCATCAAACGTTTTACGCCTCCAGGCTTTATTGAATACAACCCTGACACTGAACTGATCTTCCCTCCGTCGCTGAAAAAGCACGAGTTCAAGCCGCTAGCCTTTGGGAACAAGAGAAAGTGGTGGTATCGACCAGTCACGCTGGACCAACTTTTGGAAATCAAGAGCTTGCACCCGGATGCAAAGATCATTGGCGGAAGCACGGAGACTCAAATCGAGATCAAATTCAAAGCTATGCAGTACCCGGTCTCCGTGTTCGTTGGCGACATTCCCGAACTGCGACAGTATTCCTTCAAGAGCGACCATGTCGAAATCGGAGGAAACGTCATACTCACAGACCTCGAAACTATCTGCCAAAAGGCGATCGAGCATTACGGGCAAACGAAGGGCCAGGTTTTCCAGGCTATCTATAAGCAGCTGAAATACTTCGCTGGGAGACAAATTCGCAATGTTGGCACGCCAGCTGGTAATCTGGCCACCGCATCACCAATCTCTGACCTGAATCCGGTATTCATGGCAGCAAATTGCACACTCGTGGCTAAGTCAAGGGAAAAAGAAACCGAGTTGCCCATGGCCACATTTTTCAAAGGCTATCGGAGGACAGCACTGGATCCAGATGCCATCATTGCCTCTATCCGTATACCGATAACCGGCGATAAAGGAGATTACTTCAGGGCCTATAAACAGGCTAAGCGGAAGGATGATGACATTGCAATCGTGACCAGTGCGTTCCATGTAACCGTCGATGACAAAGGGGTGGTTGGGCATTGCAACCTTGTATATGGTGGCATGGCACCATTCACCGTCGCGGCAACCAAGGCGAACAAGTATCTGAAAGGGAAGATGTTTGCACATCCAGACACACTTGAAGGTGTCATGAACGCGCTCGAATCCGACTTTGACCTGGGTTTCAGTGTTCCCGGCGGCATGGCCTCTTATCGAAAGTCTTTAGCTCTAGGTTTCTTCTACCGTTACTACCATGATGTGCTATCCGAAATCAATGTCGAAAGCCAGCATGGTGATAGCCAGGCTGTCGAAGAGCTAGAGAGAGCCTTGTCGACGGGCTGGAAGGATCACGAAGCAACGGCCGAGTACGCCCAGGAATCTCTTGGTAAAGCTGCCAATCATGTGGCTGCTTTGAAACAAGTTACGGGCGAAGCACAATACACGGATGACATCCCACCCCTGAAGAATGAACTCCACGCCTCCGTAGTCTTCTCGACTAGAGCACATGCAAAGATCAAATCTATCGATTATTCTGCCGCTTTAGATATTCCGGGAGTTGTGGATGTCGTGGATAAAAACGATCTACATAAACCCGAGGACAACAGATGGGGTGCACCGCATTTTGATGATTATTTCTTTGCTGAAGACGAGGTGTTTACTGCGGGCCAGACGATCGCCATAGTGTTAGCTACCTCAAAAGCCAGGGCGGATGAGGCCGTGCGCGCCGTTAAGATCGAATATGAAGATCTCCCGGCGATTTTCACTATGGAAGAAGCAATCGAGAAAGAGAGTTTTCACAAATATTTTAACTACATCAAGAAAGGCGATGCAGACGACGCCTTTGGGAAATGTGATCACGTCTTTACTGGCGTGACACGCATCGGTGGGCAGGAACATTTCTACCTCGAGACCAACGCTTGCGCTGCAATCCCTAAACCCGAAGACGGCGAGATAGAGATCTGGTCAAGTAGTCAAAATCCAACTGAAAGGCAAGATCCTCACAAACAACTACTGCCATGTGAATCATAAGCTAATATGCCTATAGTCAAGCTTATGCGGCGAAGATTCTTGGTGTACAGGCCAACAAGGTTGTAGCACGGGTCAAGCGTCTGGGTGGAGGGTTTGGCGGCAAAGAAACGAGATGTATCCAGCTTAGCACGATAATGGCCTTAGCTGCACAAAAAACCAAGCGCCCGGTAAGGTGTATGCTCAACCGTGACGAGGACATGGTAATGTCCGGTCAACGCCATCCCTTCCTTGCGAAATGGAAAGTTGGCGTCAACAAGGATGGCAAACTCCAAGCGCTTGATGTCGACGTTTTCAACAATGCTGGGTGGTCTTTCGACCTTAGTGCAGCTGTCTGCGAACGCGCTATGACCCACATTGATAATTGTTACAAGTGTCCGAACGTCCACATCCGCGGCCGTCTGTGCAAGACCAACACCATGTCAAACACGGCTTTCCGCGGTTTCGGTGGGCCGCAGGGCATGTTCATCGCCGAGTCTATGATGTCCGAAGTCGCAGATCGCCTGGACATAGCCGTGGAGGACCTGCGAGAACTCAACTTCTACGAGGTTGATGAGAAAACTCATTTCAACCAGACCCTCACGGACTGGCATGTGCCGCTGATGTACAAGCAAGTGAAAGAAGAGTCGGACTACGACAACAGACGGGTGGCAGTCCGGGAATTCAATAAACAAAATAAATGGCGCAAAAGGGGTCTTGCCCTCATTCCCACCAAATTTGGCATTTCGTTTACGGCCCTCTGGTTTAACCAAGCTGGTGCGCTGGTTCATATTTACCACGACGGCTCGGTTCTCGTGGCACACGGCGGAACCGAGATGGGCCAAGGTTTGCACACGAAAATGATCACGCTCGCTGCTGAAGCGCTTAAAGTCCCTATAGAAGATGTTTTTATCTCGGAGACTGCCACAAATACCGTCGCAAACACATCGGCCACTGCAGCTTCCGCATCATCGGACTTGAATGGATATGCGGTGTGGAACGCCTGCGAGCAGATAAACGCCCGGCTAGCTCCGTACAGAGAGAAGCTTGGGCCAAAAGCGACGATGAAGGAGCTCGCACACGCGGCTTACTTTGACCGTGTGAACCTGAGCGCGAACGGGTTTTACAAAACCCCAGAAATTGGGTATAAATGGGGGGAGAATGTGGGCCAGATGTTCTTTTATTTCACTCAAGGTGTAACAGCAGCAGAGGTTGAGATAGATTGCCTCACCGGAACTTGGACGTGCTTAAGAGCGGACATCAAGATGGACGTCGGGCGTTCAATCAACCCCTCTATCGACTACGGCCAAATCGAGGGAGCCTTCGTTCAAGGCATGGGGTTGTTCACTATGGAGGAGAGTTTATGGCTTCGCAATGGCCCTCTCGCCGGAAACCTGTTTACCAAGGGCCCAGGGGCCTACAAGATCCCAGGATTCCGTGACATACCACAGGTCTTTAACGTCAGTCTCCTCAAGGGAGTCACGTGGGAGAACCTCCGCACCATACAGCGGAGTCGAGGCGTTGGTGAACCTCCTCTGTTCATGGCAAGCGCTGTGTTCTTTGCGATACGAGATTCTCTCAAGGCTGCACGCGCAGATTACGGGATAAAGGCTAAATTGGGCGCCGAAGGTGGCGAAGACGACGGTTTGTTAAGGCTCGAGAGTCCCGCAACCCCCGAAAGAATCAGATTGTCTTGCGTTGATCCTATCATGGAACGAGCACGTGTTCTTCCAAAAGAAGGCGAAAAGAGCTTCTTCATTGCCATATAGCTAAAATGGCACTCGTTCATATTAGCTTCGGGTTCAGATTGTTAGCATTGGGCGCAGACCAAGTTACATACATAGTCTAGGCTGTTAGGGAAAACGTTTAACCATGCCATGGAAGGAATGAGAATGTATTTTTGGCTTACTTAAGGTATCTGATATGTATTGACTTTGTGACTGACAATTACTCGGAAAGTGGTTACTACATTGGTCCTATAGGTTGCTTTAATGATCGTCTCTAGTTTTCTCCGATGCTTTCACTGAAAACCCCATCGGCGTTTAGACTGGTCACATTTATCGCCGAAATCTGTCGCGATTGAAGGCTGCCCGCGGCCCCAGTTCTTTCTCGCGACATCTTTCCTAATATGTGTTCACTATAAAGTATCTATTATTAATTGAATAGCTAACGCCTGCCTTGGAGGGTACGGGACTCACGCCAGTACGGGACTCCAAATTTATTTTAGAGATGTGCCTGTTCAAACCAAACGTGAAGGAGTATATGGGACCAGTTTTAAGTTGCGATCGATGGACCTAAGGCCTGTCTTCGTAAGTTATCCATAATCCGATGGCATCATATAAGACACCCACCCATCGCAATCATATATAGAAACTTGTCTGCATAGTACAATCGTACATATCTACGTACCCTACATCTATTTACCTATAAGTTCAAGAAGAATCCCAGAATATCAGATATTTCGCAAGCTTTCCACAAGACGTTTCCATCCAGACATGCCGAAAATCGCCATCGTCGGCGCATCAGGGAAACTAGGCGGGGCGACGCTCTCGGCGCTCCTAAAACACCAACTCGCTCCCGCATCTGACGTCATCGCCCTGACCTCGTCGACGCCAGACACGGAGACATGGACAAAGCTTTCCAGCACGGGCGTGGAAGTGCGGCACGCGCGGTTCGAAGACTCCGCGACCTTTGAGCGCGCGCTGCGGGGCGTAGACAGGCTCTTTCTCGTATCGACGCCGAATGTCGGGCTCGATTTCGGCGTCACGATGGACTTCGACGGCACCGCGGCTGAGCCCAAGGACAGCGAGAGGCCCGGGAGAGAGAGACATCACAAGAACGCCATCGACGCGGCCGTGAAAGCCGGCGTGAAATGGATCGTCTACTCGAGCCTCGCCTTCGGCTTCTCGGGCGGCCCGAGCAATGCCAGCAAGGCGGGCGTCATGCGCGCGCACCTGCGCACGGAGGCGTACCTGCGCTCCATCCACTCGAGACACGGCGTCGACGTCACGGTCTTGCGCGAGGGCCTGTATAACGAGTCCTGGCCGCTCTACCTCGGATACTTCGCCTCTGGCGATGCGCGCGGGGAGAGGGACGTCGTGCCCCTGGCTGGAGACGGCAAGATTTGCTGGACGGCCATCCACGATCTCGGCGTTGCTAGTGCGATCGTTCTTACTTCTAAGCCCGGAGGAGATACCAAGGAAGAGGACTTTGTAGGCAAGACGTTCTACCTGTCTACCCGCCCTCAAACTGCGAAGACTATGGCGGAGATTGCGCAGATCGTTGGGAAGGCTAGGGCCAGAGAGCTTCAGGTGAAAATTGTTGGGCGTCAGGAACATGTGAGGTATTATTCTGAAGAACGGGGACAGTCCAAGATAGCAGTTGAGTGGTGGGTGGGCACTTATGAGGCGTTGGAAGATGGGGAGTGTCTTGTCGACGACCCTACATTGGAAACACTGTTGAGTCGCGTTGGTCTGAGTCCCATCCCTGTCGAGGAGACTGTTACTGCCATGGTCAACGGACAAGGAAGCTGGAAGAGCAGACAAGAGGCTTGAGATATTGTTAGGTAGCTAATAAATAACTAAATATTTTTCATGTTCCAACTTCTCATGTTCAAGTCAGGTGCTTTTTTGCTATGTCGATATTCAAGGGGCCAGCAACCACATGAGTCACATCATTCATGGTGTCCACCTAATGGCTCACATCAACAGCCCACAACATACATGCATAGTTACCAAATCGGAGAGCAAACAGAGGAGCAACAACGAATGAGCAAACATGACCTAGATAGAGATCCATAATGCCGACAAACCTTCAACAAACACCACAACAGCCCGGTTGGTGTAGTGGAAAGCACGCTCAGTGCCTGATTCTACCGCGTCACTGTCTGAATAATGTTAGTTCTAATTAAGTTCGAGTGTTGTCAGATTAGGCGGTGGTTCTTCTGAGAGACCTTGGTTCGATCCCAAGGCCAGGCAGGTTTTTTTTTCTCTTTCCCGTCTGTTTTTTTTTCTTTTATAAGTTATCATTAATATGCTGTGAACTGCCAGCCCTGCTAAGATAGACACAGACTGTGCGATGTTAAATAGACTTCCTTGCTCCTCGGTGTGGATATCTCCTCACTGCTAGATTACAAGAGTAGCAGAGCTGCAAGAAGCTTACTCATCATGTGGTATGTAACTAATATTTGCAAGGTTGGGCGATGACACAAGTAGAGATAGTGCATATGGGGTGGAAATGTTGGTATGCGAACCTCAAGGACTGGAGGTGTTGAATGATCGTGTGCCATGATTTCTGATCTCGTAAGAGTCAAAGTATCTTTGTATCAGCAGTACAGTATCTTAATCAACGGATCTCGGCGCAGCGAATAATCCATTCGCTCGCCACCCATAGACGACATTCATCAGCTGCGTCTCCATGGGCGGCTCTACCAGTGAAGCCTGTAGTTCCCATACAATTAGCCAAAGCCAGGGGAAGAAAGAAGAAGTCGAAATCCATACAGAAAATGAATTCTGGTTTCGCTATTGAGTAAATTGACCTTCAACGAGCTCCTCTCCGGGGGGCCTACATGAGGATCTATCATGGAATAGTCACATCAGCAACGTCCTACCCAGTACGAAGGAGGGGTGCCATACCGTTCCACCGCTCTCTCATTTCTTCTGCCGGACCGGGCAGCTCCTCTTACAAACATGAACCCTGTTTATGTTCACTTTGTTACCCTACAAGATTGTCTTGAACGAGTCGCAAGCTGAGCGGTATTTTTCTCTTCTAATAGTAGGGGGTTTAGATAATAATGATAGATAGTTAATGATGAAGAGTTGGAGTTAAAAAGCACGGGGAAAGGGGTTCTAGTTCGACCTAAGAAGTCGACGACAGCCATTGCTAAAAAAATGGCATTGGGACAAACGTCCAGGCAGAGGCAAGCGCCAGAATTCAATTTCTACTTCCTCCCGCGTCTAAAGACCCCCCTGCGTACCGAGTGTTCGGTACTGCTTGCGCTGTCGGCTAACTGCAATCGTATATGCACCGATGGTAGGTATGTAGGAGCTCATAACCGGACGTATGACTCTATTACTAGAAATTATGTTGTCACTGTATGACTATGAACACCAACCTATTCCCCCTATTCTTTCTTGCTATGTGTTTTTCGGCTTTGTCGTAGCGTCTATGTGATGATATTATCACTGATACTGTGTTTTCAAGTTGTGTAGGAGCGATTGCTACAATATGGAAATGATTTTTGCTATTTCTTAAGATATCAAATAGTAATGTTTTATTCCCATTCCCCACAAGCATAATTTTGTGCAGGTTTACCGCGTTAGCACCGTTGGTGTCTACATCCATGTGACGATAAGGGTGCCGGCTTTGCGTCACAAAGTTGTTTTCCTTCCAAGTGAAAGACTACGTACTCATTTGAATCAAACCTATGCCTGTTAAGCTTTCTCTGACGGTTTGCACCGTTTTGTGTGTCAAATTATTAATCAATACAATCAATTTACAGGGTGGGCGAGTTAGATTACATTAGACATACATATATATATATATGCATACAAGCATCCTTGACCCCTCGTTGGTTCGGAAGGGTTCAGGAATCCGTTCAACTTCTTTTGAGTTCAAGGACCACTACCTCCTCCCTATTGCAATGTCCTTTATACTTGCTTTAGAATGGTGTCTCTGGCAATAACCCGCTTCATGACAGGTTACGATTCATCTTTAAAGGAAGCATGTCTCACTTTTCGAGGCCGCTGTAGTGAGCACGCACTAGATACGGCCAGAACACAATACTCGAAGATCACGTTAAACTCAAGAGCTTAGGTAGACTGATTACCTGTTCATAGGTTTATTTCCCTCATAAAAAAGCTTGAATAGGTAGTCTAACTACCATAAGCTTTATGAATAATGAAATCTGCGCTTACGGTGGGCTACATTGTGGCACCGTGAATGTGCTGCTGGCTGACCTCTATTATTACTATCTGGAGTCAGATCTCTTCTAATTTTTTTAAACAAATATTAAGTTATTTAATATAGCGCAAACTAGCAGTTGCATTATTTTATATCTAGCCTGTGTATATCGTTATGTAGATATTGTTCAACTTGTTAATTATTCTACGATCCTATTATTCATCACTTTCGTAACATTCTTCGCCGCTGCTCAACAAGCTGGTTATTGTTAGTTGCATTGTAAAACCTCTCAACTGTGCCATGTATTGAAACAGGATACGGCACATGTATTCGAGTTATTTCGGCTCTCAAGCCATTCAGGCATACATTTCTGTTGTCGGCATGGTCAGCCAAAGTATGGCTGTGGTTTCCGACGCAACGCGGATAAATGGGCAATCCTGAGGCGCGGATGAGAATACGCGTCTTCCACAATGACCAACTATGTTAAAGATAGATTAGGAGTCGTAGTTTGTAAGTAGCAAACGCAGCACCTCCTGTTGACCATTTTCTCATTCTCATTGAAAATGGGTATTATAGGTGTTCTCTATGGATCGAGGCTTTAATATGCTTGTTTGCCTCCAAATGAGAATGGAGTAATATACGGCGTGGTGTCAACTGGCAGGTTAGTCTAGAAGACTAAATCAATGTTAAACGTAAGTTCTAATGGTGAAGGGCCAGAGTTTCAATGGCTTTTGCCACTGTGTTCCCCACAGTGGGTAGCAGTAAGTAATGGACCTTGTCAAAATGATTTCGTGTTTATGGTAGGTGGTTGCTCCCAAGGGCGATTTCAACCGAGTTACTGATAATGGTTTAAGTTGGTCATTTATGCTTAAGTTGATAAGTCAATAATCCATTCATAATGATAATGATCTTATGGCCATCGGGCCATTCATATATTTGCAATACACACTTTAACCCAGTCATTATTCGCGTCTGGATACGGGTGAGGGACACACCATTATGAAGGTCTGCAATACTCCGTGCTATGCTCTTCTCCATTCATAGGGAGCTCCATGAATGGGCTTCATAGCATTATGGTGCAGGCCGTATCCCTCTCTGCAAATACCTATATAGCTACCTGTCCCTCCCAGCCCTGAGCCGTCTTCCTTCTCTCTTTCCTCATAGTATCTCAAGTCAGTTCCATAACAAATCAAGAAACCTGCACAAGAAGAACACAACCAAAAAACAACCGAAAAACCATTCTACCACAAAAACTGCTCGGAACCCTAGGCACAGTACCATCCTTCGAGAGAAGTCGACGCTGTCTCTTTGTAGACGAAAATCCTAAACAAAAAACCCCCATGTTCGTTGACCCAGTACTACAGACCTGAGTTGACATTAGCTAACATCTACAGCAGTTCGTACATTTAAAAGCCAAAATGTGCTACAGGGTTACATACCAGGACATTTGCTGCCACTGCCGCAAGGTATACGAGGAAGAGGTCTCATATGAAAAGTGCCCACGTAAGTATCTCAAAGCCTCCTTCCATCATCCAGAAAATCAATACAGCTCTCTTTCTTATCAAGTGATACTTTGATGCGCAAGAGGAACTATATGCTGACAGCTGTGGTAATCATAGCCGTCGCTGCCAAAGGCCGACGCGGCTTTTACAAGGAATGTGGAAAGGAGGAGCGGGCCACTCATAAGGCCCTCCAGGGGTCCTGTACACCATGCCAGAAGAAGTACAGAACCAAGGACGATGACTCGGACTAAAATGTGCGAGTGAGGACGCCGCGAGGCAGGTGAGATTGCCACCTATCACCTGCCTCCGCGAGCGGTATTAGGGGCCGGCCTGGTGGCAGATTGGAGAAATTCCCGGTGTAAATAGCTAGGCGGCCATTGCATAACTGAGGATATCAGGGGTGATGCTATATAGAACATAGCTAGTCCCAGAAGACAATGCACACTTTCCCCGACATTTCTTAGATAACAAGCGAACCCAGAATGCTAGAAACAAGACCGTAGTATCCAGAGACAGTGAAGTCGTAAGTAAGAGCCGTTGTAGTAGTATTGCGGTATGCTATCTAGTAGAGGAGTTACAGATAAGGTCGTGAGATAGCCCGTCCCTGTGTTCCTCTTGGTAACGCTCGAGTAGGTAGTACATACACGCCTATTCTGCCTGGACCCTAAGATGAAAGCCGTCAATCACGTGTTTGCTCCGTCTTAGAAGGTGTGCAGGATATTTCATATAGGCTATGGCACACGAGAGGAAATCATATACAATGCAGCTAGCATAGAAATTGATTAAGTGCTATACACTTACGTCTGATTCTAAGAATACACTTTAACCAAGTCATTATGCACGTCTGGATATGGGTGAGGGACACACCATTATGGTGGTCTGCAACACTTCGTGCTATGCTCTTCCCCATTCATAGGAGAGCTCCATGAATGGGCTTCATAGCATAATGGTGAAGGCCGTACCCCCTCTGCAAATTCCTATATAGCTACCACGCATTTCCAGCCCTGATTCTCACTTCTCCTCCCCCATCTCACACTCACCATACTCTCTTACCTGAAGCATTCAATAAACAAAAAACTCTTTTCTGTACTCACTGCGAACACAGAAAACACTCAACACTCAACACTCCAGAACAAAAACAACTACCACTTATTAAACAACAACACAGTTGTCGACCGAGACAACAGTATATACATACACAGCAGCGAGGACTTATGTTTGTTGGCCCCTTGCTGCGGACTTGAGGTGTCATTGGCTAACATTGGCAATAGTTCACACACACAAGTCAAGATGTGTTACAGGGTTACATATCGGGATATTTGCTGCCACTGTGGCAAGGTTTACGAGGAAGAAATCTCATACGAGAAGTGCCCGCGTAAGTATCTCAAGCCTCCTTCTACTATCTAGCAAATTAGTACATAACTCTTTTATACGCAAATGACATTTTGATGATCGAGAGGAACTATTTACTAACAGCTGTGGTATTCATAGCGGTTGCCGCAAAAGGCCGCAGGGGCTTTTACAAAGAATGCGGCAAGGAGGAACGGGTCACACATGAAGCCTTGCAAGGATCGTGTGGACCATGCCAAAAGAAAAATAAGGCTAAATTCGACGACTCTGACTAGACGCGCAAGGACACCGCGAGGCGGGTGGAATTGTCACCTATCACCTGCCTTAGTGAGCGGTCTTGGGGTTGGGCCTTAGTGGTGGACATAGCTGGATGGCCTCCACACGCTTGAGATACATGGGCCGAGATTCTAGCAAAAGATAGCTGGCCTCGAGAATTAATAGAGACTTTCCTAACAATTATAAAATAACATGCAGAGACCACGTGCTGGAAACAAGACCTTAATACCTAAGCATGGACAAGTCGTAAGCTAAGAAAGAGATGCTATGATGGTACTAGGGCATGCTATTCAGTAGAGGAGTTACAGATAAGCTCGTGAGATAACGTGTCCCTGAGTCGGTCTCGGTGACATCGGAGTACATAGTGCACGCCTATTCTGCCCAACTTCCGAGATGAAAGTCGTCTATCATGCGCTTGCTCCGTCTATGTGTTAATGTTTAATAGAGGCCATAATACGCGAGGAGAAGTCATACACAATATAGCTGGCATAGAAGTTGATTAAGTGCTACACACGTACACCTAAATTCTGGGAATATATATATGACGAAATGACGCTTTAGGCCTTATTGTAGGCTTTAGTAGCCAAGAAGCACGCGCGCGTCAATGAAGGGGAGGCTTTAAGTTGCATCAACGTATTAGAATATACCACTTTACCATGCATTGTCATATCCTATGAACAGATGCTGATTATGTTCACGGAGACTGCAGCAACCAACTACGTGTATACCGAACGCCATCATATCAGCCCAATATCCCTTTATTTCGAAGATATCGCATCAAGTTACCTTGACGCCAGAAGGAGTAAAAGCCTAAGTTTCGTAAGAACTCCGAGCCGGTATTATTCATCCTCTCAACTCTTTTCTTTTCTTCTTTTTCTTCATGACATATAATTATTCGATGTAGTATCGCTAGTTGCGCCCCGATCACGGAACCATCTTGGACGACTTCTGGCGCAATGGCCATTCCCGACCCGTGAGCTTGTTCAACACGATTCTCGTGTCTACCTTGGACGGCTCGCCGTCGCGCGTGGTGAAGTAGAGAGTTAATATGAACACGAGCAACAGAAGGGATACCCAGCCGAGGATTAGCTGTACCCTCCGTCTCGGCCTCGGGCCGTAGGGCGAGAATCGCGGCATCGTTCGGTACGGGAGGTGATGGTGTTATTAGGGTGCGCGGGGAAGTTTTCCCGAAGGCTCACAGTTTTCCGGTGGGCAGATAGAGCTCTCAGGTCGCAGTAGTGGGGGTCAAAAACACAACTGATAACGTAACTAAGTCCTTTGTTTACAGGTTCTGGGTTGTATCTGCTGCGGGTATAGCAAAGCTATGTATTGATGTTTCCCGCAAGATAGTAAATATGAGGTACTTTAGGTAGTATGTTTATCTTTATCAGCAGTCGCTAAACAGCGATGCGCGCGACGTCATGTAGCTTAGTCATCATTGCCAGCTTTGCACCTCAGCCGTCGCTTCTCTCTTCCGAGCCTCTTTCACCAATAAAAGCCCTTGGTTCTGAATGTACATATTTGAGGTGCAATTTATACCGAAACTGCTTAGGTATGCGACCTTGCTGGTTCGCTTCGTCTGGCGACAACTTTGGTAGAGTGCATTTAATCGAGGATGTTAGAGCACTCCCGATGGTTGTACATGATGTGATTCTTAGTTTGATGGCGCTATTTTGGGGTCTAAATGTGACGCGATAGCTGCAACATCGTGGCGATATTATAGCCAACAAGTATCTAAAAGATATTGTTATATTTGATGGACCCTCTGTGCTTACTATGTAGTTTGCTATGAAATAGACAAGCTCACACCTAATAAGCCGTTCTTGTTATCAAGTTAGTGGTGAAAGACTAGAGATGCATACTGAGGTATACCGTATACAGCTACATCTCAGCCCACTGCCAATATGGATATCAATCCAAGTCATTTACATTTGTATAGATCAAAGACTTACTTGAAATGCTTTTTATTACCGAGATTCATGCAACATGGATAAGAGCCCAGATTTCCAGAATCCAGGCTGACCAAGGATAATGGGCCTACTAGCATATATAGTACATAGGTGGGCACGTAAAACCCTACTTATTGAACTTAGATCATAGCCAGTATTGCAGAAGAAGAAATACGAACACAAGAAAAGAGCTGCTTACTAGGTATATACCTAAGGTTAGGCGTGGTACCTACTTAAGCAACGTGAAATAGCTAAAGTTATACGTAGATGCTTGACCCCAAGTTGCTGCTGAGCATGAGGCTTTGATGCCTAATAAGAGTGGGAGCGGCTGGGAGGCCAAACATGACCCTGGACACAGATGTTTCACGTGGGTGGGTTTGGTCAGCTTGACTGCCCAAGTACAGAACTAATTGTTTCTAGGCCATTTTAGCGTCCTGACTACAGCATGATGTCCAACGAGATCTCCAAGAACGCTCGCTTGTTCCGTCCGTGCTCCTGTGTCCTGTCATATCAAGCCTGACTAAATAAGTGCTGCATAATAAACTAATCCTACGAAGGTTGATCCATAATGTTTGTTACACCTGCTAAGCAAGTAATGGGTATATAAACTGTATTCTGTATATCCCGAAAAGCCAGGGAGCGATTTAGGTCGTAGGAGGCATGTTATGTACCCAAAGTACCACTTGCGCCTGCTGCGACACAAATCGACATGCCGACTTGAACGTAATCCCCAAAACCTGCCTCTCCATCCGTCCTGTTTCCATCTTACATCAACATTCATTTCTTCTGACTCCTGCTACGTCTGTACTTCTATTTGTTTCTACCACCGCCGATTCAACTACCCAACGCCCTACAAAGCGTTACACTTCCCAAGCCATTCTCCAGTCTACTTCTCTTGTGTTTTGTGCCCAAGTTTCCGCCCATTATTGTGCGATCTAGCTTAGGTGCCTACTTAAGTCGACTTGGGTCTCTCCCAAACCGAAACCATACATCTTAATAAGGCACAGTGCCAGTAATCGAACATCGCCGGCTGTGTAGTACACTACTAGTCTAGCTATTTGCCCACAAATTACAATATCGACCGGACTGCGCAACCACTGTATCGATTAAGTACACAAACCCTTGTTTCTCGCCGACAACGACCCTGAACAAAGACGGCGAGTGCAGCAGAAATAAACAATACCCCCCGCAAGCACCGGCTCTCTACGGCCTGGTTGTCTTTGTGCGATTGCGACCGGTTACCGTGTGCACGCACGTTTGGCTTGGATCGGTCTGTTTTGCTCCCGTCTCCGGACAGCCTGCATTTTATAATCTGCAATGCGCATGGCCAGCCGCGCACTGTCCCCGCCAACAATACCAACGATATCATCTCTGTCTTCCCATCGTTCTCATCATGCGCCGCGCATCCACCGACCTGACCGACCCGTCTCGGAACATAGAAGAATCTGTTGGGACACCCGATACTACCACTCCGGAACCTGATCTCGATTTAGACATGACCATGTCCGCAGAGGAGGATGAACATCGCATTTACACGCCGCCTCCACATATTGCTGCGCGCTTTTATCGCCCCTCGCAGAGTCGACGAAAGGACTCCGCTGCTTCGTCGCGTCGGGGCTCGATCGCCTCCGCTCAGTCCCGCTCATCGCATGGCTTCACTCACCATGTCGGTCCCCAGAGTAGATTCATTGCGCAGCAGCTGCGCCGTGCCTCCATCCTCGAGGACCGTAAAGCGCGACTCGCCGACCGAGCTGCCCACGCCGAGAAGGTGCGTCTGAGGGCCGCCGTGGCCAAGGCCGCCCAGCAGAAGAGCTCCAATTCCGAGGCTCGGGCCTTGGCTGCAGCCCAGGCACGAGAGAAGAACCTAGCCGAGATCGTTGCAGCTTGTGCCGAAGAAGTGAAACGTGCCAAGGCAGTTGCGGAGAGCATGAAAGAGAAGAGGGAACAAGAAATCCGTAAATTGAAGATGCAGATGGAGGAGCGTCTGGCTGAGGCTAAGCGAAGGAGGGAGTCGTTACTGAGCCGTCAGGCCGCACGGCGCTCGCGGGCCCATAGTACTATGACTAGGAAATCAGCTGGCGACTCAACTGCATCAGAACATGACGAACAGGAGTCGTCAAGCATGAATGGGGAAACAGCGATGAGTGAGGATGTCGCGGCCTCCAAGATACAATGGTGGTGGAGGGGTGTGTTGAGGAGGAAGACAGTACACGACTTTTCGGAGCTCGGTTTGAGCATTGACCGAGTCAGAGAGACGCCGTTTGAGAAAGTGGTTGAACTACTTGCCGACGAGAAGGTGTTGATGCTGACAGCACGGGTTCTGCGCTTATGTGGTCTTAGTGAAGGTGATGCTGGATCCGTCACCGAGATGGCTGCTGTTCGGACATTTCTAAGTGCTTTCCTCATCCTCGGGCATCCAACCCAAGTTCTGAGCAATAAAGACCACAAAGGAGAGCAGGAGCAGATTGGCGCCTCCCAAGGGCAGCCCATGGCGAGGGACACTCTGGCCAATCCGCAGCTGCAAGATCTTGTTGCCAAGGCACGAGATCTCTTGATTACCTTTGAGAATATCCTCTCAAGGTTGACCATGATAAATAACCACACGCCTCCGCCGGCATTACAGGGAGTTCTGCCCGAAGTATACGCCACTTTCCATAATGCTTTCATCGCTTGGAAGGCGCGGGACTCGGATGCTCTGGTGGAGGTGATGATCTTGCAATTCGTGGAGCTTGATGCCATCCTTCAAGCTGTTAAAGAGGGCCCCGAAGGGGCCGTCACCGAATCCTACCTTGAAAGTATTAGGGACAATCAATTGATGCTCATGGTGCGGATCAAGAAGCTTACCGGAGCTCAGGAAGGGAAGAAAAGGATATTCGAGGCAGTGAAACAAGCAAGAAAGGCTAGAGCAGCGAAGAAACCTGCAGGAGATACGAAACCCAGGGTTGCTGAGCACTCCCTCAGCAGCGAGGGCTCTTCAATGATCGATTCTAGCACAGCAGACCATGTGATCTCGTCCCAATTACAGACGCTTACGCCTCCGCCGACACCGAACAAGCACGAACCAAAGCCAAGCACGTTCCAGTCGAGCTATCCACCTATTTTACCAGATAACAGGATCATCGTTCACGAACTAGCAATCAACCGAGAGTACCGCATCGAGTTCGAACATTTTCAAGAACAACACAAGTCTCGCATGGGACCCCTCTTCAAGGACCTCCGATCAGGCCCTAGGAGCGAAGAGAAAGAGTTCCACTATCTCATTGTCATGTCAAGCTATATAAGAGACAGGCTACAACACCTTGTAAAGTCCACATCGACAATGTACACCTTTATCGGTGAAATGCTCGATACAGAGGTCGCTGCGCGTCAATTCCAAGCAGGCAGCTTTTCATACGAGAGGTTCTTTTCGTCCATGGGCTCTCTTTTGCCTAAACTGTGTGCCCCAGTTCGAGATGACGAAGTCAAAGATCTGGTGGAGAACAAGCTCAGCCAAGGTCCTATTGTTGACCGCTTCGAAGCACTGGTCTCATTTATCGATGTGATGCTCTATGATTACGCAAATTACATGTTGCAGTTGGTGGCGCCTAATCTTGCCAAGCATGCTTCTCCGTACGAAGCGAAGAGGTTTGCTGAGGATCTAGATAACGGCATGGTCACCCTAGAACGCGCTCAAGCTGCATGGTGCGAGGCCCGGAGTAAGGTGCACGCGGAAGCGGCCCGGCGGGACCCGGAAGGCGTCAACCACCCAAGGTCACGGCCGACCGCAGACAAGATTTATTGGCAGATGCTTGTCGATCAATTTACGCAACCTTCGCCGTCGGCTGACACACTTCCGGAGCCTCTAACTCTAGATGAGAAGCGTCGTTCGCGACTAGGTGTTCAGACCCTGGGTATCGTGGCCGCAGGCGCTATTCTCCTGCAGTGCAAGAACATGCTGAAACGCGATGTTCGCGCCCCTTGGAAGACAGAGGCCGGCCGCGTGTTCACCATCCTCGAATCGATAGACGACAGCACGAAGCCTCTTAATCAATCCACAGCTGTGCATGGTATTATGGCCGCCCTTGAAGCTGGCCGTTCCATGCCAGCAGCTACAAAGAAACACCTACAGGCTTTAGTAACCAAGGTCCTTGATGCTTATGCGGATGCCAAGCGCGATAATGTAGAACCCAGAGAGCCCGTGATGAAACTCCTGCTTAGTCGCATCAGAGGCCATATTCTCAGCAGGCTACAAGCCGGCTCGGCCAGCGAAAAGGTCAAGGCCACAAGCACGGCTGGGGAGAAGTTGGCCAGCTTGGGATTGCCCGAATTCGTCGAGCGAGTACGAGAGATGATTGACGAGATTGGTCGAGTTGGGAGTGTGGATCGAGACACTCATGGTGTCTGGTGGGAGGGCGTTGCTCAAAAAGTAGAACAAGATGCTGCTGCTACTAACCAGAGCAGTAAGGTACCATGAAACTGCATTAACATTGCATTATTACACCGGGTTGGAAGGGCGGTCACATTCTGGCATCAGAACATGAGCATTTTTGGGATTACTTTGCATGGATTTGTATTCACACATTTGGCTCGGGCTTGGGTTAGGAATCGGCGTTCAAAGGGTGGGCATGATTATCTATGGTTGAACACGAAGGAGGCTTCGAATGCATCTAGATTGCCGACTGATATGGGACATGGGCTGGGGGCAGTTTCTGTTTGCATTGCTAGATATTTCATAGCTGACTTGTACTATCCAGTATTGATTACGGGTGCCCGGGGACGAGTTGCTCCACGTATAAGAGGCACTTTTTACCAACAAAGCGTTGTTTCTATAGAATTGGAGATTGCAGAAGGTGGCGCTGTAAGCCACAGCGATAAGATCTAGATTGTGACCTACATACAGATGTCAGGCAGACACAGTGCTTACTTAATCAGGCACATATTTGATTGAGCACGTGATTTCGCGGGGCGGTTTTTGTAGCACGGACCTATTCAACGCGTCTTGGGCTAGGTAGGCACTTCAGGAAGGTACCTACCGATTTACCTAAGTGCGTGCCTACCTGTCTACATAGTTGTTCGTGAGCTTCATACCTGACCGCGCTGAATTTGGCCTGCAATTGTATTGTGTCTCTTTATAGACGTGAATAATTAGACTGGAGCCATACCGCTCCGCTAGCCACGTCAGGTACGTCTTAAGGTACCTCAGCGACTCCAGTATCACTCTGCTATCAGTGCCAGCAGTAAGCATTTTAACTTATCTAACTTTGACTTAACTTATCCAGACTGCTTGGGATATTGTATGCTAACTGTCTCAATTGAGTCAAGAGGCGTCAGGCCGTCTCTCAAATTATATCGCTCATCTAGTTCTTATTCATGCCTTATCGTTGGCTGCTTTTGCGAGTCGAGGTGAAATGAGACATCAGTACAACGGCCCTTTAATTATCGAGAGGACCGTAGCCGCCAGTAAGGTCCAGGGTTAATAATAAACCAACGGGACAGTTGCCTCCCGTTTGACCCCTTGGATCCCAACCCAAGCCATCACAGCTAGCTGGACATGTCGTCATCACGGTTAACAGGTAAGATCCTTTAGATTGAACTCTGCACCCCAGGTGGGGGCCTTGACTTTCTGTATCTATAGCTAATTCGCATTAGATGCGGACGCCATTCGCATCCTCGTGGCAACCGATAATCATGTCGGATACGAGGAGCGTGATCCGATCCGCAAAAATGATAGCTGGAAGACATTCGATGAGATCATGAAGTTGGCACGGACAGAAGACGTATGTGACCCATCACCTCATAACGTCTCCTCCTTCTGCTTTTCCTTGCTCAGCCTTTCTCACCAGATCACAGGTAGATATGGTGTTGCTTGCCGGCGATCTGTTCCATGATAATAAACCGTCGAGGTCAGCCATGTATCACGTTATGCGCTCCCTCCGACAGAATTGCCTCGGCATGAAACCGTGCGAGCTAGAGTTCCTCAGTGATGCCAACGAGGTCTTCGCGAGCGCCTTTGGCCATGTCAATTACGAGGATCCGGATATTAATATTTCAATTCCTGTATTTTCAATTCATGGGAACCACGACGACCCCAGCGGCCAAGGCAACTACTGCTCCCTCGATTTGCTCCAGGTCGCTGGCTTGGTCAACTACTACGGACGCACGCCCAAGGTCGATGAGATTGACGTTAAACCTGTCCTTCTCCAGAAGGGCCAAACCAAGCTGGCCCTCTACGGGATTAGCAACGTGCGTGATGAGCGCATGTTCCGCAACTTCCGTGATCATAAAGTGAAATGGTTCCGACCGAACCAGCAATCTAATGACTGGTTCAACCTTCTTTCTGTTCACCAGAACCACCACGCCCATAGTGCCACCAGCTATCTGCCTGAGAATATGCTACCCGAGTGGCTCGACCTAGTTGTCTGGGGCCATGAGCACGAATGCCTCATCGACCCCCGACATAACCCAGAGACCGGCTTTCACGTTATGCAGCCGGGTTCATCAGTAGCGACATCACTGGTCCAGGGTGAGGCTGTCGCCAAACATGTCGCCGTCCTGAGCGTTAGTGGCAGAGAGTTCTCCGTTAAAAAGCATCGTCTGAAGACTGTTCGGCCTTTTGTTACCGCCGAGATCGTTCTAGCCACTGACAAGAGGTTCAAAGGACTAGATAGAAAGAAGGATAATAGGCAGGAACTCACCCGCAGATTGATGAGTGTTGTGGACGAGATGATTGAGGAGGCCAATGCCGAATGGGCCTCGCTACAAGAAACTGAGGTTGACGAGAACGAACGCCCCAGGCCTCTGATTCGCCTCAAAGTCGAATACACGGCCCCAGAAGGGGGACGCTACGATATTGAAAATCCTCAGCGTTTTTCCAACCGTTTTGCTGACAGGGTTGCTAATACGAATGACGTAGTCCATTTCTACAGAAAGAGGACGGTACAAAGTAGGTCACTTTCTCCCTGTGGCCTCCCACGTACTAATGCGAGACAGAACGCCCCGGCGCGGATGCTTTGCCGGAAGACGTTGCAGCTAGTCTTGCTGCGATGGATAGTGTGAAGGTTGCGAAGCTTGTAGAAGAGTATCTCAAAGCCCAGTCACTCAAGATACTGCCGCAAGCACCGTTCGGCGATGCAGTGACACAATTCGTTGATAAAGACGATAAGCATGCTATGGAGCAATTTGTGAGCGAATCTCTGGCTGGTCAAGTCAAACAAATGTTGTCATTAGAGGATAATTACGTCGATCTTGACGACGCAATGGCAAAAATCAAGGAGAGTCTCGAGCAAAAATTTGCCTCTGGCCAATACAAGCGAAGTACAAGGCGAGTTTATAAACCTAAGCCAGATGAATGGGATTCGGATATGGACGGCCACTGGGAGGATCAGCCAGAAGCACTCGAGCATGTACCGTTGGAGCCGGAGAAGCCTTCTCAGCCTGCGCCGTCCCGGGGTCGAGGACAAAAGCCCGCACGTGCCGTATTTATAGATGATGAAGATGAAGAGATGGATGGCGTTGCAGAGAACGACAGCGAGGAGCTGATCCCTGCACGCAAGACGACGAGAGGACGAACTACAACAACAACAACAGCCACGAAAGCCAAGGCCGCCCCCAAGGCCCCGGCAAAGAAAGCACCTGCCAAAGGGCGCGGCCGGGCCAGCAAACAAACCCAAAATGAGGAAGACGAGGATGAGGATGTCTTTATGGAGGACGATGTCTACGATCCTCCCGCTCCGCCTCCAAAACGCACTACGGCGACGAGAAGTACAGCTACAAGATCGCAACCAACACGATCGCAGGCTTCCTCGCGGGCGTCGGCGTCTGCTTCCGCCTCAAAGACGCGACAAACGAAACTTAATTTCTCTCAAAAGGCAACTCAGCAAGAGCCACTTGAAATCAGCGACGATGAGATCTCTGATGATCCATTCGAGTCTGCGCCGGCAACTAGAAGCCGGAGGCGCTGAAGTTGCCGGGATCACTAGTTCTACTAGCTAACCGATCGAGCTAATGTGCGCATGCTATGTCTCTTCCTCTGTAGCTATCTAAAGTCATTAGGCGGGTAGCTGAAAGGAGAACTACGTTATCTTCCTATGTCTTCACGTTTAAAGGAGGGTACCCAAGTTCGTGGCCGTCGTGAGCCACCGGTTTCCGTTCGTAAATACACCTAAGGCGACATGTCGGGGCTTAAAGAGAATTTGAGGTGATAGTTGGCATATAGCAAGGGTATTGATTGCGGGAAGGTCGTATATAGGTATTTAATCTTGAGGAACATTCTAGCAAGCCCCATGTCCTGTCGCTGTTCTTTTTATTAACTCGAGTTTGCAGTACTACTCCACATGTCTATACTTGCTCAATACTCTTCCGTACTTACCATTTGCAACCTCTTCCTGTCTGTAGCTACTGAATCATTGTCGTCCAGGGAAATCATTATATACGTAATGTTCTTTTGCTGTCTAGCACCTCCGGTTATTTTATCAACTAGCGCCTCTTCTACTGCTCAGTGATCCTATGACGTTGGCACGAGGTTTTAGACTTTAGGAATGCTGAGAAGAGGGCCGTATAGGAAATTTTTGCAGTTTGCCGGGATGCAGATAGGTCAGTACCTAAGGCAGCTTCTACATACGTGCTACCATTTATTATGAGAGTGTAGCTAAATATCGTATATACTATGACGCGCCTGTAGGTAGTATGCGATGACCTTAGACAGGTTAGTGTAGTATGATAATTGAAATACATACCTTATGTATCATATTATAAACCGTGAGTATTTTAAGGGGGTTACAGGGCTAAGGAGAAAGAAAGAAAGTAAAGAAGAAGGAAAAAGCAGCACAGAGGTTCGCTCGTATTCGAACACGCCATCTTAATAGATTGCATACAGAGAGGAAAAGAAAGGCTACATAAATAGGTAGTAAAAAGGATTAAAAACTCAATAATGAGGCTTCGCCCGGAGTCGTACACCACATCCCAACATGTCTGCACAGTCCGACGTCGGAAGAGGGTCCGAAAAATTGCCTAAACCAGTGGCAGAAAAATAAGGATAAAGCATACAAAAAAAAAAAGGGGGGGGAGGA
>Ga0247782_1000392_pt1 | contig 33762 bp, 19 predicted proteins | sample UWRJL019104C5_FD_179928 | JGI IMG/M metagenome (GOLD analysis project Ga0247782, IMG submission 179928) | Plant litter microbial communities from Arlington Agricultural Research Station in Wisconsin, United States - UWRJ-L019-104C-5 | ecosystem: Environmental > Terrestrial > Plant litter >...
GGGGGGGGGGGGGGGGGGGGGGGGGGGGGGGTGGGGTGGTGGGAGAGGGGGGGGGGGGGGGGGGGGGGGGGGGGGGGGGCACCACGTGGGCCTACGCAATATTAAGGTTTGATGCGGCAGTGGTATAGTAATCGTTGTGGAATCCAGCCTTAAGTTAACTTTAAACTCGAATGTCGAACAATGATATCAAAATCCTTTGACTTTATACTACAACTCCCAAGTAACTTTCCAGATATATCAAGTGGGGTTTATATAACCAAAGTATCCAAACTAATAAGTATTGGAATACATGTGACGAGATGGGTAGGTTGTGAGATGGGAGTAACATGACGTAGGAAGGGCAGCGCCGTTGGATATATACAAACTCTGGACAAGGGACGGATTCCAGTAAGACAAGACCGAGCCCGAGACCTCGGGGGGTTTACTTACACGGTACCTACCGCATCAATCAATAGTCTTATTAAGCAACATTGAACTACCTAACTAAGGCTAGATAGTCGTATAAAGGTAGATTGACGGAGTTGAGTTGGTCAGACAAAACGGCGTTGGCTTCTGCCTACAATACATGGTAACGGTCCACACTTATTTCATCGTCGGGAGACTTTCTTTAACCAATTCAAAAATGAGCCTGAGACAGGAAGGGACGGATGACGGAGCTTAAGCAAAAGCGCGAGCCGATGACAAAGCTATCAATTACCTATTTCATGTGAAACCTTGTACAAGCTGAACAAAGGATCCTTGACCAAATCTCGATTCCTAACTAAGGTTGGCTTAGATGCTCACCTCGTTCTCCGCCAAGTTCATTTGTCTAACCCTAACGCGGTGCCCCCACGCGGACGCGGTGTCCACCGACCCCGACTAAAACCGACTTGACTGCGAGTTACACAGTAGTCTTCGACCCCCCATCCCCCCGGGTGACCTTTTATTTCGGAGATAATTGGTTCTAATTTAGGGAGAAATATCAAGGCTGACAGACCCATAAAGTCTAGAATCAAGAAATTTACATCCTTCGGCTGAACTGAGTTCGGGTTCAATGGCAAGATCGTCAAAGTCTCCGAAATACTCGTGGAATTCCTGAGGAATGGTTCCGTCAAGTTTATTTTTATTTTTATTTTTATTTTACTCTTCCCCCCTTACTGTACCTATATGTTTGCGAATACTTCCTAGCCGCCTACTGATAAAGGTACCTACTCGCTTTCCGTGATTACTAGTTCGTGCCAAATCACCATGCAGATTTTCCCAAGTGCGCTCAATCGGTACTTGCCTTCGTAAGTAAGGGAACACTTCATCGTACTTATTTCCACAGATATCGAAACCAATCGATTCTCACAGCTTAGCCAATTACGACGAATCTAGGCTTAGAAGATGGGAGGTGGCAAAAAGCAAAAGGCAAAAAGCCATAATAGAAAGCGGCAAGGAAAATGCACCGAATCGGATCACCTGAGCAACAGAGCGAATTCTTTATATTCTTTATTATAGGTATGCATTAGGTTTTATTCGGTACCGAAGCAAGCCTCCTGGTATTTGAAATATCGCTTGCTGGGTACCTAGGTATAGGTACTATCCCTGTCTACGGACGCCACCCTCGTGAGTGGCTTTTCTTTGTACCATCATCATCATCATTACGCGAAACTTCAAATCAAGAACTTGGTGACGTGCTCCATGAAAGAATCAAACCCATCAATGAAGCAGACATGACCAGCATTCTCAATCACCTTCAGCGCGACCGATGCGGCATCGCCTTGTTTGCTCTTCAACCCATTCTCGATGTCATGACGCAGCTCTTCCATGGACTCAGGTAGATTCGCATCGTTCTCGCCGACGAGGAGCAACGCCGCATCGACACCGCTTCCCGCCTTAGTGGTGACGCGACGGAGGTCGAACGTCTCGCTCTTCAGCGCCGCGCAGCACGTCTCGAAGCCGTCGATGCTCGTGCCGTGCATCAGCTTGCGCATCCGCTCCGTCTCCTCAGGGTTCTTCTCCATCCACGAGCGACCCAGCCAGCGTTCGAGGGTGCCCTCGATCGTCGCGTCCATGTTACCGGCCTCGCGCGCGGCCGCGACCCGCGGGGTGAACGCGTCCGCCGCGCCGGCGTTGACCGGGGATGATGAGATGGTGTCGCAGGCTATCAACTTACCGACAACGCCGGGATACTTGGCGGCGAAGACGATGCCGGCCGCGGCGCCCATGCTCACGCCGATCCAGGCGTGCAGTTTCTCGATGCCGAGGTGCTTGAGCAAAGTGTGCACGTCCTCGGCCATCGAGTCAAACGTCGTTGAGGAGAGGTCTTTCGGCACCCCTGACTCCCCGTGACCAGGCTGGTCATACCGCAGGATGTTGAATCCCAGAGCAGTCAAGCGGGGGACAACGTGATCCCACACCGTAAAGGGTGCACATAGTGAGTTCGACAGCAACACGTAAGGTCGTTTCCCGCTTGATGATGAATTTGAGGTAATAGCGTATGAGAGTGCACGCGAATCTGTGACCTGCAGAGTATCTAATTTTGTCGTCGCCATTTCTTCCTTGTAGTGTTTTGGGTATTCTGTAGTGTTTTCTGTAGTAAACAAAGTGGGAGCGGAGATTAGCTAGTATTGATGGGCGCAATGATAACGTACGTATTAGATGAGAACTACGTAACCCACTCTAGCAGGTAGGCCGGAAGAGTAAAGCAAGATATTTGTAGAGAAATCTACAATGATCTTATTATTGTTCAACGTTTTGTTGTTTTGAATACAATTGTTGCGATGCGAAACACAAACATTGATCTCGACAATACGTCATCCCCTCGATATATTACCCCGCACTTACTAAGAGCTTAATACACGCTAGGTCAATATAGAGGACAGTAGTATGTATACCCAATTATCAAGGGTCCCCGGGTGTTGCATACGCATAAGGAGGATATCGTCGAACTTGACCTGCCAGGACCTACGTATGTCGGCTTTCAGATGTCTATCATTGATTGTAGATAGTGTTACATCATAGAGGGCCATATTCTACTTGCCAATTTAAAAATCCTGCCCCGAATTTCTCTTCTTTAATTTCGCCGCCATCCTTACTTTGAGAGACTAGGGTTAATACAATATTTGTTTAGGCTTTCTGTCTCATCCTGAACCTCCCATAATAGCTGCTCACAATATCAACATAAGGGCGTAATTGCCAGTGACATCTCTATCAATCAAATGCTTGGTTTTTTATTATTATCGCCAATCATACATAATTAATTAACAAACTCAAAATTTCGAGCTGAGCTCTACATAACAGCCTTAACGGCCGTGTTTTTTGTTTTTTTTTGGTTTTCTTTTTGCCAGCGTTGACTTTATATTACTAGGCGTGATCTTCGCAATATGTGCCTTCCACACAAGTATTTTCGAGAAGACCTATCAAATCAACATAGCTAACCCTTGCCCTCCGGTAGACACCAGACTCCGGGTAAAATCACCGCCCTTCAATATCTGTTGCCTAACGACGTGGTTTCCTGATGACAAGGTTTCTTAGAAGTAGCCGTATTGGCAGCAGTTTATAACATAACAGGGTAAGCCGGCGAAACCATAGCATGATATGCCATTCTATGATCCAATACCGCGCAATGAGAATGAACACAACTGCTTCGGTCGCCCCTGGCATGCACATACGAGTGGTTGTTAGTCAGAGAGAACAAGAACATAGTAGAACTTGATTAGAAAGAGACAGACTCACCGGTTGCGGCAAAGATTTGCCACCATCGCCAGGAAACCCCCGGGATCTCCTTGGTTTTGAGGGTAGTCGCGACTTGGAACCGCGAGAAGACTGGTTACGAAAGACAGAGGTGTCTGTGTACTCTTTCAGTCACTGGATCAACATATCTTTTATGTACACAGTCAGGGCGGTTAGGAGTGACCTATAAATACAAAAGTAACTAATGTGAAGATGAAGAGAAGTTGGTTGTGTTTCTCGCCGGCCCTCGCTCTGTCACCCGCTTCGTTTACTAGCAAACGGGTGTCTCTTGCCTCGTCAAGGTTGGCTTGCTTTGGTTTGAGATCCGAAAGGTGGTTGAGCTGCGAACAAGTCAATACGTGCCTTAGCACGAGAGGTGGGATTCCAATCACTGAATTCTCCACTGAAAGCGCCTCTCTATCAAGTCTTTCTATCTTGTAAATTCGGCTTTCAAAGTTTTGTTCGAGGGTGGTGAGCCTGTCCACCACGTCTGGCGGCAGGTTGCCATTCCGACTGGCCCGGTATCGGGCAACCACTGTTGCTTGGTCTTGAAGAACTCGTTCAATCATTTTTAACTCATCTCTGATGTCCTTCGCCTCTCCAAGATGGATAATCTCGTTCGTGATGTCGCAGATATCCTCCTCATCCTCTTCACCCAATCTCCAAAGTTGATCCAGGTCCTTAGTCATTCCTTTCACCCCCTTCCCTATCTTTCGATTCCTGTTCGTCTGCGCGTTCGTAAAGGCATTGAAACACTCGGTCTCAGCATTTGCCTGCGTAGCAGCTTCGTTCAGTACCAGTTCTTCATCTACGGGGATTTAATACTTACCCGATACGCGATCATATGATTGAAAATGTCGAAAAGGTTTTCATCTAGCCCGGCGTTATTCGGCGTATCCATGAATCCGACGACGCTGTTTAGGATCTGAATTATCATTGAGTCCAACGTAGATGGCATGTCCTTCCCCATGACTTGGGAAATATGGCCTAGAAGATATGCTGCTTCACCCTCGTAGTAACGATCAGGAAAGGCAGTAAGCAATGTAGCTATATCATGAGATCAGCACGTAAGAATGATACACTGGTCGGCATTTACGGTCTCACCCCGATCGACCTTCCAAAGCCACAGTTAATTAACCATAAGGAGTTTTGTGGACTTGCGAGCAGCCTGGTTTAGGCCGGATGCATCACCCTCTTGCCCTTTCTCTCTTGATCCTATCGGATCCTGGCCGATTATTTGTGTTAGGGCGTTTCCTTTCGTTCTCCTATTTTGAAAGTCAGCGTATTTTACTACTACTTGACTTGTATCACGCTCCGTTGAGTCATCAAGAGATAAATAGTAGGATTGATCGAGTGTGCATGGAAAGTGCAAATCCTCGGTTTTACTGCTAGACTTGCGATAGAGTCTTTCCAGTTCTTGATAATGCCTGTCTTTCCAGACTCCACAGTCGAGGTATTCCTGAAGGGAGGTTGCATCAAAGTATGGGACCTGGAAACGAGCGGAGGGGTTTAGCACTGCATTTTTGAACTGTGATGGAGTGCCAAACTTACAACTATTGAAAACGCGGCTGCTGTGGAATTAGGGAGCTGCGAGAACAACGGTCTGCGCATGCGGACATAAGGGGCTGAACCTCGTAATTCGTGGTATGAGCTATCGATGAAATCATGTAGCTTCTCTAAGTCACCATCAAGTTTGATGTTAGGATTATTAAACAAGGTATGGATCGTGTCCTGTCTCCTTGCCATATAAGCAATGTACGAGACTGCAGGATGAAAGTTCTGACCTTGGCCCAGATTTTCTGTACCATGTTAGCAACTTGTATCAAAGTCATAATGAGGGCGGGCAAAGTAGCGCTTCATACATACATGATTTGCTAGTAAATGTATCCACTTCCAATACCCAGGAACTTGGAGCTGGGGGTTTCTTGATACGACGTCCTTTGCCCACATCTCAAGGTCAACGGCGTCAGATTGCCAACCGCTGTCTGTAGCCCGCTTATATATATAATTCCCGACAGTAGCTTCACGCTGCTTGTGGGAGTTGGATGTATGGTATTGGATTTGGAGGGTAAATTGATCGCACACGCGCATTTTTTCGTCTTGAAGCTTCAGTACTGGCAAAATTGACTCGTGTCCAATATTTGCCTCTACGGGAGGAGGATTATTCAAATTTAATTCTATATCCTGGAGAGCATCTTTCTGTGCATCACCCAAGTCACTCGACTCAAGCGCATTCGTCACCACTGCCTGCACGGTCAGACCGTCGGTCCATCAACCACTCGGACGTGGCCAATTCCTAGGGGGGGTATAGTATCGCGGCCTGAGCCTGCTCCCATGAATTGGCGATAGCTAGCGTCCCTATCAATTACTGTATGCAGCACCGTTTGTTTGCCCAGCGAAGTCCTGGCATTAACATCGGCGCCAAAATGAAAAGGTTGATGCCCAACTTCAACCAGCCCATAAAAGGCAGCGTCGTGGAGTGCCGTAAAACCGAAACGATCGTGGCCATTGACATCGACGCCAAAAGATAATAGATCCTAGACCTCATCTACCTTCCCCATAGCTGCAGCCGACAACAAGCGCACAACGTCCCTATCAATTTGTACCGTGGGCGACGCCCCATTCTCCAGCAGTGTGTGCACTATGATGCCGTCATGCGCTGCCATATGCAGAGTCATGTCTTCATTGTTAACGATGATTTGGTAGTCCACAACAAGCTCATGGGCGTGGTGGACAAGGACAATGGCCCAGACGCTACCGGGGTCTTTCCGGTTAGCGGAAAATAGACGAGAGTAGAGAGCAGACTGGTCAAAGACAGGCAGATAATCTTTAACCTCGCCGGACGGTATTACGACATGCACAGCTCTATTTCGAATTCTAATTATCTTGTACTGTGCAAAGGCAGGACCAAGCATAGCCTGAACGGGGACACTAGAAGCAGGGTTGTGTATGAAGGATGTCCCTTCTTGCAGCTTCTTAGAGAACACATCAACGCCGAGGTAACGGTGCTGGCCGGTGCTGGCCGGTGCTGGCAGAATTTGAGATGTGGGTAACCTGGCATGGACGGCCCTGAAGCAGTAAGATATCTCCAATGCGGATATGATGGCAAGGAATAACGGCAGAGTCGGAGTTGGCATCGCCGATCTCTCCATGTCGTCTGCGCGAGCCGCGGCGGAAATAGCGGTGGCTTCCTACAGGCAATAAGCAGCCATGTCAGCAGGTTTTCTTTCACATTAAGAACTCAAAGAGGCACTTGCCATTGTCGTCTTTATGAATCATCTTAGGGAACTTGTAGGCTATACTGATGCTGTGGTGGAAATGTGGCCTGAAGTTCAAGTTTGATTTTACTAGCTAAGTAGGCGCCTAGTACACCGTAAGCTAGCACAATTGCTGAAGCTGCCGACTAATGAACCCTCACGTATTATACGGGCTACGATGTGCAAACGGGTGGTAGTTCTTTGTAGGTGTTGAGTCACGGGGCATGTAGAACGGGAAGAATGGGGTCTGGGCGGGGAGGGATAGCAAGTAAGTAGGTACCGTACCGTACATACTACCTTTTCTGAAGGAGATAGGGGTGGTAACACAATACTATGGGCCAAATCTCCTCATTATACATGTCCGCTTGTCCCCAAGGATCGTAGTACGAATCAAAGTTGACACGGCCAGTCCCAAACAGCAGGTGTGTAGGACTTGAAGCTACTACAATAAGTACATAGTTAAATGGTAGATGTTTTGAAATGGGTTTCAACAGTTTTGTTTGTCACTTCTAGGCCAAACCTTAGGGCCAGTTCGTTAAATTCCGCAAGGTTTGCAAAAAGTGACTTTGCTACATTTTCATTCACTTTACTAGCTAGATATAGCTAAGTTAAAATAGTGCTAGTTGCAAGCGCGTCACTTTAAAGGAAACAAGGCTCCTAGGTATGACTGATCTATTGCCGAAGATCTACGGATGAGGAAGTAAAAGGAAGAAACTCTACAATACATGACATTGTGGGATTTTCTTATTACAGAAGGGCAGGTTAGGTGACTACAGGTCAATGAGTACTTAGGCTCAATGAGCTCAATGAGCTTTCTAGCTCATTGAAGCTATTTGCATGGCATAGCTTTGCCATTGTAGCTCTAAGCCATTGATTGACCTGACCTGGGCCTGCACCTTCTGTAACCGTGCTAAAGCAAAAGTTTTTTTTATATTATGCTTATTATAAATAGTTTAGCATATATAACTAATATTTTAAAATATTTTATTTTATTTAAACCTTTTTTATTTTAAATATAATATAACGTATCTCACGGCTATATTTGCCACCTGGCCATATTTGCCACTTTTTTTCCTATATAAAAAACGTTTGTGCGCAACATTATAACTTGGCCAATACTAATGCTATAATAATATAAATAGTACTAGTTAATTTCTAACTAAATAACAAGTTTAAATATAATTTTTTTATATTTATAGTATTTTTATATAGTAGGTTATTAAGGTAGTAAATAAATAAAAATTATAGAAAAAATCTTGGCAAAAAGGTCTGTGCGTAAATTTATAACTTTATTTATTTTAATTATATAATAATAAAAATATAACTATTAAATTTTTATTATAATAAAGAATCTAGTAGTATTTTTTTTATTTTAATTACTTAAATATTAAACTAGTTATATAGTATTATAGTATTTATATTATAATATAATCCTTACTTAGCGTATTTTTTAATAACTTGCTAAATAAAAATACTATAAATATAAAAAAAATCATATTTAAACTTGTTATTTAGTTAGGAATTAACTAGTACTATTTATATTATTATAGCACTAGTATTGGTTAAGTTATAATGTTGCGCACAAACCTTTTTTGTATAGGAAAAAAAGTAGTAAATATGGCCGTGGGATACGTTAACTTAAATTAATAACTTATTAAATAAGCAAAAATATTATAGCTTAATAATATTATTTAACGTATCCTATAGGTTAATTGCACACTTTTTTTCCTATATAAAAAACGTTTGTGTGCAACATTATAACTTGACCAATACTAGTGCTATAATAATATAAATAGTACTAGTTGATTCCTAACTAAATAACGAGTTTAAATATGGTTTTTTTTATATTTATAATATTTTTATTTAGCAAGTTATTAAAAAATACGCTAAGTAGGGATTATATAATTTTTAGCAAGGATTATATTATAGTATAAATATTATAATACTATATAACTGGTTTAATATATAAGTATTTAAAATAAATAAAAATACTATTAAATTCTTTATTTTAATTAAAATTTAATGGTTATATTTTTATTATTGTACAATTAAATTTAATAGAGTTATAAATTTATGCATAGACCTTTTTGCTAAGATCTTTTTAATAATCCTTATTTATTTACGACCTTAATGACCTACCAAATAAAAATACTATAAATATAAAAAAATCATATTTAAACTCGTTATTTAGTTAGGAATCGACTGGTATTATTTATATTATTATAGCATTAGTATTAGTCAAGTTATAATGTTGCGCACGAACGTTTTTTATATGAGAAAAAAAGTGTGCAATTAACCCATGGGATACGTTAATTAATAAATATTAAATATTATTTATAACGTATCTTGCGGCTATATTTAATACTTTTTTTTCTATATAAAAAATGTCCGTGCGCAACTTTATAACTTGGCTAATACTAATGCTATAATAATATAAATAGTACTAATTAATTTTTAACTAATAATAAGTTTAAATATAATTTTTTAATATTTATAGTATTTTTATTTAATAAATTATTAAGTAATACGTTAAGCAAAGATTATATAATTTTTAATAAGTATTATATTATAATATAAATATTATAATAGTATATAACTTGTTTAATATTAAAGTAATTAAATTAAAAAAAATACTACTAGATTTTTTATTTTAATAAAATGCTAATAGTTATATTTAATTATATTATTATATAATTAAAATTAATAAAGTTATAAATTTACGCACAAACTTTTTTATTAAGATCTTTTTAATAATCCTTGCTTATTTAATACCTTAATAACTTATTAAATAAAAATGCTATAAATATAAATAAAAAAATATTATATTTAAACTTTTTATTTAGTTATAAATCGATTAGTACTATTTATATTATTATAGCATTAGTGTTAGCCAAGTTATAAAGTTGCGCACAAACGTTTTTTATATAAAAAAAAGTGTTAAATATAGCTATAAAATATATTAAATAAAAATATAATAACTTTTAATAATTTAAAAATAAAGCAAGATTTATAAAATATAGCTATTTAAATTTTATATAAAAGTTTATATATATTTTTTATATCCAGTTTTTCTGTTGTTAAAAACTATAGGCTAGTTAAGTATCAACCCTATTTCGCATTAAAACTTTTGCCCCCCCACTGTATACTAACGGACTGCCGTACGGCCCCTACCCCTAGAAACATGCATATTGATGCCTATCACTAGCTTACTCTCGTGCTACAAATGGATAGCCCAGGTCAGGGTTCTGCCGTCAGCTAGTCGAGTTCGAATCGTTCTTCTCACTAGCCTACCGAATTGGCCGAGTGAGTCAGATTTGTCTAGAGCTGATCACATATTGCAGTCATGGCAAATACTGTAGGGAGAAGAGCTGGGGCAAGTAATTAGACGGCTGATGGCCGCTGGCGGCGCAGGCCAGCTGCCGGTACTGGTGACCCCCTTGTAAAAGTGACTGCGGGCGAGCACACATACTACTACGTAGTATAGACCAGTGGCTCACGCGGTGGATCCCTTTTACAAAGTTAAGACATATAGTAGCCAACTTATACAGCATCTTTAATTGCAAGAGCGAAAAGCTGTATTGAATTACTCCTCCGTAGAAATATACAAAGAATATAGTCATGTATTTCCCACTAGATAGGGCTTTGACAGAGCTATTGCAATGGTTTTAAAAGGGCTGTTATGTGTAAGTATCTTTAAGCGCGGCAGGGTATCGCAGGTATTTCGTAAAGTGGAGTGACAAAGTGTACTAGGCTAAGGCTGATTTTACTCACATGTCCACCAAGTAGGTGTAGTTTTGTGACCCTTACTAGTCACTAGTGAAAGATACTCCCCCATCGTTTTTTTTTATTTTTTTATACTAATCGCAGGCCATAGTACCTACATAGACTTACTTACGCCGTATAAGCTGGTTGGCCTGTGCATTATTTGTCGTGATAGATTTGGCACTGGTGAGCACTAGTAAGGCGGTGAGGCGGCGAGGGCTCGGCAGACTGGCGGTCTGCCGATCCCTATGTGTATATAGGGAGCATGTCAAGCCTGCCTGACACGCTCAGAGGAGCTTCCTCATGTACATAACATAATATATGGGAGAGGGAGATAGTACGCTTGGTAGGCCTCTCCGTGACATTATTTCTCCTTCGGGGTAGACGTATGCGGCTATGGCTGGCAATTTCTACCGATGACTCCGAGGCTCAGCCCTTGTCGTTTTGTCAGCCTGTATCTCTACGGCGTAGTACGCTAACAGTCAACAACCCTAGCGAGGGTTGAGATTGGTGGAATGCGAATGCCTCGAAATCTGCATATATGTCCTCGCAACTTCTCTCAAATGATAACGCGACTATAAATACACAAGCCTTCCTGCACTACTTGCGCTGTTTTGATGCATAGAAAGTTTATGTCTTGTAAATGTGGACAACTTCAGAGCAATCTTTACAGCAAACATAAGTTTCTTTCGACTTTTGTTATCAGGACTGAATACCATTATAGAGAAAGGCAACCCTTCTGTAACACGAAACAAAGTATTGACCACCTCCAAATACAGCCATTCTGCCTCATCGCCCTTACTTAATTTTCGCCAGCCTGTCTTTGTCGCGGAACTGGGCGAATAAAGTCAGCGCTACCGCCGCATAATTAATCTTCTCGGAAGCACCAAATCTTACTTTTTCATTATTTTTTGACTTCAATTCTTGCACAGCTTTTACAGCTTTCTTCTTAGACATTGAAGCCCTCTCCTGATAAGCCTTTCTTTTCATGGATTTCCGAATTCTGCGAGTTACAAGGAGCACATCCCCCGATGCTCAACCATTCTTAGCCGACGAGGAACATGGACGCGGACAAACGCTGTACGGCACTGAGCCTCCTACTGACGACTCAATTAACGATGATGACGGGAGTGACTCCGATGATGACGGCCATATGAAAGAGTTTCGTGCCAAGAAACTCCAGAAAGCAGGCGGTTGGCGAAGGTATCTTCAAGATTTCTCTATTCTACGGCCGTACCTGGTCCCTCGCCACGATCGAAAAGTCCAGTTTTGTATTTCAGTCAATATTCTCTGCATCGCAGCGGATAGGGCACTTAATGTCTTGGTGCCGCGTCAGCTGGGGCTCGTGGCGGATAGGGTCCTTGATAAGCAGTCCCCTTATAGGGAGTTGACCATCTGGTTGCTGCTGAGGATCATGCACTCGGACTCTGGAACCGGGCTTGTCCGAGAGTTGGTAAAGATTCCGATTCAGCAATTCTCGTACCGACAGGTCACAAATGCTGCGTTCGGCCACGTTATGGACCTGTCTATGGACTTTCATTCTGAGAGAGATTCCGCTGAGGTCTTGAAGGCTGTTGAACAAGGCGAGGCACTGACTAACGTGATGGAAACTGCAATAAGCGACGTAGCTCCTGCTATTGTGGACCTCTTTATCTCTTTCTGGATCCTCTATTGGAAATTCAGCGTCTATGCTACGCTAGCTATGATAGTCGCTGCTATTACTTTCGGCTTAGTTCAGGTGATCACTGCAAATTGGAACACTACCAACAAACGCCAATCTAAGAAGGCGGAGAGAGAAGAAGCAAGGGCCATGCATCGGGCCATACAAGGTTGGCAAACTGTGTCTTACTTCAATATGTTCTTCTTTGAACGTCGCCGTTTCGGCGAGGCAGTGGACAAGCGGCTTGAAAAAAACCGAGACTGGGGTGTACGCGATGCTTACAGCCAGGCCATGCTCGAGCTACTGGTGCCAGCAACCTTTTTCGTGCTCTCTTGCCTGGTTACATACGATATAACTCAAGGAGTTGCATCTACAGGAGACTTCGTTTTCCTCATTCAGTACTGGGAGAATATCATCTGGCCCATCAAATATCTTTCTCATAACTACAAATGGTTGATGGGCGATCTCATTGGAGCAGAGCGGCTGCTCGAGCTTTTTCAAACAAAGCCTAGTATAGTTGATCGAGAATATGCGATAGATCTCGGCGCAATTAAGGGTCGCGTAGACTTTAAGCATGTCTACTTCTCTTATGATCCCCGCAAGCTGACGCTTGAGGGCGTTGACTTCAGCGCCGCGCCGGGAGAGACGGTGGCGCTGGTGGGCGAAACTGGTGCCGGCAAGTCATCCATCATAAAGCTACTCCTTCGCTTCTACGATGTCACCGGGGGTTGTATTGAGGTAGACGGCCACGATATCCGCGATGTGACGATCACCTCTCTGCGCCGTGTCTTTGGTGTTGTCCCACAGGATCCACTGCTCTTTAACACGTCCATCATGGAGAATCTCCGATACGCGAAACTTGACGCCACGGATGCGGAAATACAGGCGGCGTGCCGCATGGCTTCGATTCACGACAAGATAATGACGTTTCCCGGTGGGTACAATACAAGCGTGGGGGAGAACGGCGTGAAGCTCTCGGGTGGAGAAGTCCAGCGACTTGCCATTGCTAGAGTATTCTTGAAGAATCCTCAGGTCCTCATCTTGGACGAGGCAACGAGTGCGGTTGATACGCATACCGAGTCAGAGATCCAGAAGGCGCTGGAGAAGTTGAAGTCTGGTAGGACGACATTTGTGATTGCGCATCGTCTTTCGACTGTCGTTGGAGTGGACCGAGTCATTGTTCTACACGAGGGGAAGATTGTCGAGAGCGGTTCGCACGAGGAGCTTTTGAAGCAAAATGGAAGATACAAGAGCTTGTGGCTGAAGCAGATAGCGGGCGTAGGCGTAAATGACCATGTGCGGCCATAGTTGCTAATAAGCTATAATAGCATTGGCGCATCGCGGCTAACATCATGGCCTTGATTGCAATTTGATCGGGAGATAGGTGAATAAGATGATTAAGTTTAGGTTTATGCGCTCTGAGGGCTCGGCTTTGAAGTACAAGGCCTAACTACAAGCCGCGATCTATTCAATATGAAACGGGTTACATAGTTGCTTTGGAGATTGCAAGTATTCAAGTATAGTAAGGACTAATTTTATAGAGTGATTAAGAGAAAATAACACTGCTAGGTGGAACCAGCTGTTTAAGTGGTATCTTTAATGTAAAAGCCTTTTATTTAAATTTAACTGTTTGAAAAAAATGCGTTGCTAAATGCTTGACCACTATAGCATTTTAATTATGGACAGAACCTAAATGCTTTAATAGTTGCCATAGTTTAATATTTTAATATAGTACAGCTAATAATGTTTAAAGATACCTGTCTAGTACTTACTACTTTATATACTTAAGGAAGCTAATTAAGAGACAATATAGTTGCCAGTAATTAAGAGCTTACTCTAACAACCAGTTATATATTAGTTTGGGCAATTTTACCAGTAATATATGTTGTTGGCAGATATGGCCATTGTTTAGATTCAAGTGTACATGAGATAATATATAGCAGAGTACTCTGTTTGTACATCTTCACCTGTCACGGTATCACTCTAGACGACCACTTAAAGCTATATAAAGCTACCTTTTTAAGAGAGTATTGTTTTATAAACAACTCCTAGAATACCTAATACCGATAAAATGGCAGTAGTACAATGAAGTCATTATCGGTAAGCTTGACAAATATGGTAAGGCAGCAGCCCAGTCTGCCTAAGCAAACACGCTCTCGGTGTGGTACATACGTGAAACTAGTGAAGAGCTCACCCTGGGCTGTTGTTGGCTACAAATCCGGCATCATAGTCTCCTGGAAGTTGTCCGCGCCATCAGTGCCGGGATTGTATAATTCGAGTCAGTCCTGGTTATGTGGCCACCACATCTTGCTCTCTTCCAACGGTAACACAACAGATCTCTTCAGCAGGTAGGAGGTGGCACAGGCTTAGGGACTAAAGGCTTGTTAAGAAAAGACGGATCCCTTGTTCCATCAAGTATCTAATGCGTTGAGAAGCATGTATTGTACTACTCTGGATATGCTAGCAAGGTGTAGTAGTCATCGGTGCCTTGTCAACAGAGTGACATACAGAGCGGTGATTCTTTTAAGTAATGCGATCTGGAAAGAAACACGGTAGGTCGATGTGGCGTTGCTGATGGTCACTAAAATGGAACATCTGTTGTCCATAGGCCTGCCGCTCGCTAGTCCCGATAAGCACTTCTGGTGGCAGAATGGGTTGTCCTAAGTCCCTTTCCCTGCTCCTTCTTGCCTTTGTTATAATATTGGGGCTATGTGCGATGAAAAGCTCTGTGACTGTGTTATTAAAGAGCCAGAGTTGCTTGAAACCAATGTGAAGGCAGAGATTTTGCAGATCGTTTCAACGCTCTGTTCTTTTGGAAACTCCAGCACTTGATTAGAGCGTGCCGTGAATAGAAATCTGGATGTGCCACTGTGAGCGAGAGAAAACGTACAATAAAACTTAACCAGCGTTTTATAGGCTCTGCGCCACTCTTGTCATGACTCCTGCACACAAATTTAACGGGCTAGGAGTTTGCCAACTCGCATGCTAAGAGACAGGGTACCATGCCCGCACACCACAGTGATTTGCTGCCGTACGGCCACATCTTGTCCTAGCAGTCTGGTACAGCATCTTTCATTACAGCCTGCTTGGAGTGGCCGTCTTACTTTGCTACAGTGACCATAACATCTACTTAATTTAATTGCTCCATACATATTTAACTTTTGTAAGGGGACAAGCAAGGGCATCATTTTTAAGATTTATCTTTTACTAAAGTATTATAAAAATAATTGTTAAATTAAACTAGTTATGTTTATAGTATTTTAAGCTTTTTAATATTAAAAATGTTTCTTTATTAATTTAATATATTTTGCAATAGTTTTTATTTCTTTAAGCATGTTTTTTAAAAACTTATTTTTTTATAAGTAGCTTATTAATTTTGTTTTTATTAGCTTGCACAAATGCTAGCAAACAAACTAGAAAGCCAATAAAATCTGTCTATAAATAAATGCCATTAAAGGAGCTTGTTTTGCCTGCAGGTTAAAGGGTATTACTGATAAGGATAAATAATATCGGCCTTGTAGGCTTGACTTGTGATATGGGAGAGCGTTAAGTAGTAGGCCAAAGGTGAACCTTAGTTTAATTGATAATAGATTCTAACCAGTAGCTGCTACTATCAGGTATAAACAATGGAATGCAATTAGGTTGAATGTATTGTATATTAATTCATCTGTTGATGTAGGTCTCATGTAGTAGTGACCTTGTCTGTAGGCAGATTTGTATGGGGCCCCTGTCATCCTGACATGGGTCCGCCATGTTTGCTGGTTGTTTCCTGAAAGTACAAATTGCAAGTGAGAACTGACGTGAGAATACTTGTAGCATGAGAAATGAAAGAGGCACCTAGATATACAACACTTACTTTTTACTAAGAAAAAGGTGTTTGTAAGTAGAAAAAGGAGGGTACCAAACAATGGTAGGAGGGTTGATGTGTTGATGTTTTAATACTAAAATTAAGAAGCTGTTGCTAGGAAAGTACTTGCAACTTGTGGAGGTGGCGGAAGTAGGGGTCCTCCTATAACAACCCATCTTGTAGGTAGGGCAAATATTGTATGAAATTTGAACTGTTGGGTAGCCTGTGGGAACCATGATGAATGTGAATATTCTACCAAGTTGACTTAAGAAAAGCATGGTTGGAAATGAAATATACCCTTGCCAAGCATATGCTTGTTGCACCATACACTAGAGCACAAAGTAAATAATTTTATAACAAACTTGTCCTATAGTACAACAATAATAGTAAGAGAGTAGGTACAGGCCAGATTATGATATGTTAGGGAGCTTTTATTAAAGGTCGGCAAGTGATAATGTATGCGTAGGGCATCTGTAGGGCTGAATCGGGGCAATTCTCCCTTAGCCCCTGGCGTTGCGTGGGGTATTGGCAGCAAGGATATATATGTCACTAGGAGTTAACCTCACGCCGCTACCAAAGCGCCAAGCCACAGGCCAGTCTCCACCCTGCAAGCTAGCTCTTACTGATTGTTAACTTCTTGTTTTGTATACCGTGCTCTATTATAACAACTATTTACCCACTTCTGTGCTGGTGTATCTTGCCTGAGCCTATAGGTTCATAACCTCAACTGCCTACTACGTAGTATGTTTCTACTGACGTAGTAACTTCTTCGGTATTGAGACCGTGGGCGGATGCCAAGGCTGTTATCACTCCTTATCGTTTCTATTAGTGTACAGGGTGGGCCTGGCCACCAGGGGGCATGTATTTGTTCTTTTATTTTCTCTTATGCAGATAGCTTCACCTAGCTCACCGTTATATGCCTGGCGATGCGTTGAATCAACTCTATTATTCATGAGCTGCCCCAGTGTAACATGCAGAGTATCCTTTCACGACCGTGTTCCACTGGTCTGCTGAAGCCTGAATCGGGCCGCAGAACATATACAGCTGTATCCATGTATACAATTGGTTTGAGATGCCTCACAGTAGGCGCACTTCAAACAGAATCTCCATGCCTAATGCAGCTAATCTTCAGGTCCAAAGAGACGGCACCGTGTAAGGGCAGGCAGACTTGTCTTGAATGGGCTACTTGTTGCCTTTTTATGCGCTAAAGAGATGTACAACCATGGTATGCGCATCGCACTACTGTCTGATTAGGTATGCTTACGTACATATGTTGGCCTACAGCTCTTTTTGACGTAAGGATAAGGAGAGAATACTTAGGCAGGCATTTTTCCTTTTCTTTAATGCTATGTGACATTATTGGCAAGGCTAGCCCACATAGCTGTAAAGCCTCATGTCCCTTCTGCCTGCGCAGGTTACCTGGAGGCATCAAGGGAAGGAACCATGTGTATACAAATAGAGAAAGGTCCAATGTCCAACTAGTGGTAATTCCTAGTATTGCCAACCTCAACCGATCACACAACAAACCTAGTAAACGTACATAATACCGTTTCCACCATGTCTGAGGAACCATTGGTGGTAGAGGACATGGCGAAGTGCTTGTCCTCACGAAACGCCGCCGTTTGGCAGCTAGTGAACCTACTTACCCCACTCCTCGGAGAGCGCCCATCAGCATCAGCAGCGGCAGTAGCTGCAGCAGCACCATCAGTCACGCCATCGACCCCAAGCTACCAGGAGATACTAGCTGCTATACAGGGTGTTACTAGGACACTAATACCGGGTACACCCCTGTCTACAGTTTTCCACGACGGACAGGTTCATGATCCCCTCGGCGGTGGTGCCTATGCTTTCCAGAACGATATAGTGGCGCCCGTGTTGAGTGCGTTGCGGGCAGATGAAGAATTGTCTTCACCCTCTCCTATTACTACCACCATTGCAGAAGTTAATGATATCGGATCTTCCTCTACCAACAGCAGCAGCAGCAGCAACGGCAACAACAATAACAACAGCAGCAACAGCAGCAACAGCAGCAGCAACTACAACTACGACCTCCCAAGAAGACCGATTATCATCCATGCCGGGCTTCAACCCAATAACTCTCCTCACATGGGCACGCTCGTGGTCTTTTGCTACGCGTTCGCGTTCGCCCGGGCCGTTCGCGATCGGATGGAGGCTGTAATAGAGGGTAATAATAATATGACACCCACGGTGGGGAAGATGACATCGACCCTTCCTCCCGTTTCTGTCCTGATCACCTTCGTCGACACCGCACCGGTGAAGGATCAGGGCTTCGAGGTCAACGGGATCCAGTACCAGCGGTCGCACAGAGATGTCTCCGAGGCCCTCGACGCCCACATGGGCGATTACCAAGAAGTGCTTCATTTCTTATCGACTTGGTCGGGAATCCCGTTTAGCACGGCGTTTCAGTCGGACCTCTTCTCTAGCCCGGCCATGCCTTCGTTGGTCCAGTACATGGTCTCTCAGAGGGAGACACTCGGACCTCAGCTCTCGCCAAAGTATGGCTCGCTCGCTCTTCGCTCGGCATGTCCCATCCTGGGCTGCGGTCTGGCGGAGAAACACGGTCGGTTGAACCAATATAAATACAGTGGCAGAAGCGGCGATGAGAACGGAGGAGGGAAATACGGTGGTGGTGACGGTGACGGTGACGATGATGATGGTGGTACCATCACATTCCACTGCCCTAATCACGGTCCTCATGAGATCCGTCTCTCTCGTCCAGTCGAAGTCGGTCGTCTCGAAGCCAACGCGCCGACGCGCAACCTGCTGCGGAGTATGACGCACCTCCTCGACACCACCACGCACCACGTCCGCGTCACCGGCGCCGACTATGCCGGAATGTACCAGGAGACGTTCCTCTATCGGCCGCTAGCCGCCTGGTCAGCTAAGACGGGTCTGGCGAAGGGTCGGACGCCGCATATCCTGTACGCGCCACTGGTCGTGGACTGGAGCGGTGCCAAGTTGTCGAAATCGCTCTACGTGCGCCAGGGCGCGTACGGGTTCCTCAAACAGCTGGGGATGGACATGTTTTGCAGCTATGCGCAATTGAGGGAGCGGTTCGATACTGATGATGACGAAGCTGCTAAGGGGTTGGGCTTGCGTAAGATATGGGACGAGGTGCAGCGCTGGGTAGCGGATCCCAAGAAGCTGTTCAGGGCGTTTTCATTAGCATATCTGCAAGATGTCATGGAGAAGGAGGATGATTATTAGGCCGAGAAAGAAGATGTGAGATATCGTTAGCTTGCTAGACTATGGGATCTGTGTATAGTCTAGCTACCTACTTAATTAGGACGAGTCTTTTTGGGTGGCCGTTTATGACGCCCACCGGTGGTTGCTCTGCCATGTAGCACTACCTGTAATATCAGTGGGATATTAGATATCTGTATCCCATGTGGGAAGACCATACTCATAATAGTCATTCCAGTTCAGTCATGATAAAATCATACCCCCGACCTAAAGCCTAAAACAACTTCTTGACCTTCTCACTCCGAGCCTCCTCGCTTCCCCACCGATCTTCCCACAAATCGCTCGCCACATAGCGCCAGCCCATGGGCGCACTGTTGAAGGCCCACTTGGCCTTCATCTCGGCGAGCGTCACCGGCTTGACTAGCTCATAAAGCTCCAGGACAGGGTATCCGTACTTGGACTCCTTCCGTCCGGCGTTGAAGTCCTCGTTGCCGATCCCGAACGGCTCCTCGGGCACGGTTCCAGGGGTGTGGCGCACCGAGTCGGGGATCACTGCTATGTGCCTGTAGATAGCATAACTGTGAGTCTCATACAGAAAGGAAGAGACAAATGAGAAAGAAATGATTAGGTGGTGAGTGAGTGAGTGAGTGAGTGTGCTTGGTTAGTTAAAACGTACGTAATAGATGATCTGCCGCCATTATCAGCAGTCTCATATAGCCATAGTCGCTCAACCCCGTCGCGAAGGCGGTACTTGCGATACTCGTGGTTCTTCTTGCGACTGATGATGTTGTTGAGGTGGATTGACTTGATTGAGAGGAGAACGTCTGTCGTCACTTTTTCGGACGCCTTGATGTCGATCTTGTTAGAGTTGAGTTGTGCCATGGTGGATTTTGTTTTTGTCCGTGACCGTTTGGTTACCCGGTTTTGGTGTCGTGAGCATTGAGGTAATACCATCTTGACTATCAAAGGAGAAACGAAAATCTGTTGGCGAGAGGGTATAATTATATAGTCATAAGCAGCGGAAGGTTTGTGTGTAAACAGTGCAATTCTCTCAAGTTGTCAATGTGAGAATGATAATGGTAGGATAATGGTGAGACAAGTATGAATGGGAGAAGACTGAAGAACTGATATCTACAATGGTACAATCCAGACGCGTTTCAATCGACCTTTCGCGTCTCAAGTTAAATGGATTACTGGATTCAGCTGTTGATCTGCCTGCCAGAAGCCACCTGCATTGTGGATCCCGGGAGAGCTAGCGTGCTGTCAGCTGAGAATAGGGCTGTCTGGGCTGTCACTTGTGAGACATTTGTACCGTGGTGCAAGATTACCGCACTGTTAGCGCAATTCTAAGTAGGTATTTGCCCAACAACAACAATACACATTGAAAGCTGTTTCATTCACGAGATATATTCCATTCACTTTGTTGTTGAGCAACAACGACACCCCATGCAACGCTCCCATGATACTGTGGGAGAACTTGTTTCGGGACTAAGCAGCGATGCCCAAGACATGACAGATCCAGAAGCACCAAGGTCAATTTATACACGGTGTCGGTCGTGGTTTAGAGGTCCAATACCCTCTCATCAATGCAACAGCTGAATAAATAAATGTATGAGCGTGCTCTAACTAGGTTCACTAGGCAATACACATAAAATTACATGGAACACGTTGCTTTTCACCCTCGCTAAGAACTGCGTCTCTGTTGATTTGTTACACTCTATATTATTTACACATTCGAACCAAGAGAACTACAAAGTAGTCTAATTGCGCGTGGACGCATCTTGATGAAATTCCGATAACCACTCCATTGGCATCCGTACTTTAGTCTCTTTCATACCTCTATCCTGCCTGATACGAAAGCAACAATGGAAACTGGCATGATCAGAGTAAAGTGAAGAGGGATGATATAACGCCAGGGATCTTTAGTTAACCTCTCATTGCTTGCATGCCCATTTCTCCATCTTCTTCTCCCTGGCCGGCACCTGCTAGGGGCGTTTCAGTGGCGGTACTGATGACGCTCTCTCTGCGACCCGCAGTCTTCATGCTTTCGATACCAAGACCGACCTCGCCAACGCGCCTCAAGACGTTCAACAACGCACCCCGGAGATCGGCACTAACCTCTTTGCCTAGTAACTCTACTACTAAAGGATAGAAGGCTCGGACGTGCTTTCCAAATTCGGCTTTTGGCCATGTCGAAAATCCTTCTAGGACGTCGACGACAACCGGCCGCCATGCTGCGATATTTCGCTGCTGGGATTCTTCTTCGAGCGCGAGATAGCCCTTGATGACATCCTTGCAGAGGGGAACTAGTGCATTCTCCACCTCGGGTCGACTCGCTGCACGCGACGGTGAGGCATCACTGAACATGCGGAACAGGATCTGAATGTAGGTCGCCGCAGCACCGCTCTCTTGCTTCAACAAGTTAGGTGGCTGCTTCATGAAGCCCTCCCGCCATAGCCGCATTCTTAGGTCCTTATCCTCGTTGAATCTTCGGGCGAACAGGAACGATATTTTAAGCAATTCCATCAGACGGAGTAACTCTTCGGACGGAATTTGAGCGTATACGACATCGTTTGAAAATAGCTCGCTAACTGTTTCGATCATAAGGAGCTGCAAAACACACCGTGATATTATCTGGTTGAAAAAGCGCCGACGGGCAGCGGTAACCACAATAGGTTGTTGCTGCAAAGACGAGGCTGGCTTGTAATCCTCCAGGGGAGTAGCTGCGACGCTGGACGATCGAGCCGCATCGTCTGCACTTGGGGTCTTAGAAGCAGCAGAGGATGCGGAGCCTCCTGCGTTATTCTCGCCAGTTTCCCTGCCGCCATTTACCTCCGCTGATTTCCCCTCTGGCAACGCCTCAGATGTTGGTGTAAGTGGCATATCGAACCTAAGCCCATTGGGTGGCGGCGTTGACAGGGAAGCCGGTGTGTTGATCGTCACAGCTGAAAAGAGCTGATATGCTGTCGTCTTGTCAAACAATTTGCAAAACGCGCCAACGATCTTAGCCCAGTGCTCTTCAGTGAATTTGGTGACGTTCTGCAATATGAGTTGCTGTAGGCAGTTACTACCTATGCGAGCGATGGTGTCATTTTCTTGACAGATACAGAGCGTCAAAAGATCCAAGAACCTATCCAGCATGTACTCCAATGCATCGAAGTAGTGGGTAAAGAGCACAATCATATTGCGCAGGGCCTGGATCATGGTCGTCGATAGCCACACAGACAACTCTTCGTGGCTAAGTGCACTGGACATCTCTGGCCTGGATCGCAGAACCATGAAAATAGGGTAGAGTTGCTGCCTCCATAGGATGTCCCAGAAATCCGGTGGGAAATCACCGCCGTATCGTAGTAGAGCTTCGAAGAAGTAGTTGAGGGCGTTGGACCGAACCTCGAGGTCTTCTCCAGTCATGAGAACATCATGGAAGGCAAAAAGTATAGGGAACCAGAAACCTTCTTCCACTGACGTTCCGCTCTGCTGTCTTGACAAGGTGTCTAACGATTTCATTTCAGATTTGCCCTTGCTTGACAGAGGACACTCCGGGGTCTTGAGCATCTGTGGTATTATCGACTTCAAGGTTTCCATGGCCTGTAGACTTTTCTTTTGGAACCGAATGTTCTTCGAAAATTCGGTGAGGCAGACAATCAAATCAGTAAAGGCGCCCTGCGAGATTACCACCCCGAAGCGGGTCTTGTAGACGAGTGTCACGTTCTCGAAAGCAAGATTGACAATGGCTTCATTTGGATCGCGAGCGGCAACAGTAAAGACACCAAACATAGTCCGCCAACCGGACCGGATATTTTGGCCTCGTGCCTGTATCATCTGGACCAAGCATCTCAAGGCCATGTCTTTGACGGTCAAGTTGACCGAGTTGGCCGTGACATGCTCAAAGGGTTTCAGGAAGTCCTTCTGAAACTTGAAACCCGGAAGTTCTTCAATTTCCATGAAGCGCATCGAAAGTTGCCGGAGCGAATCGAGCGCGAAATACACAATAGCGGTATTGTTATGACACCCGACCCTGTTGAAATACTCGCCCAGGACAGCCCAGATATTGGTCCACTCAAATCGCACTCGTGTCATGTTGTAGTAACAGATGTCCACGATCTTCTGCAGACTGTATGTCCGAGGGGAGTCGTTAGAACCAGACACTTTGATCTCATCCCAACTAACCTCTGTAAGAGCTTTGGCAAAGTGAACGATGGCCTCTCCATTAAGGTTAGCAGTATTGCTGAAAATACGATCGACACTTTTAATCAACTCGTCAGATCTGCTTTCCAGAGCAATTTCCATCGAGAAGCCCCTCGAGCCCGGGTTAGATCTGTTGCGTCGACGCGCGGATGTTGTGGACTTCCGCGAATCATTCGTCGTAGATCTTTCGGGTGGCACAAAGCGTGCTTTGGAGACGTCGGGGATGGCACCTTCATCGACACCACCTGAGATGAGCTGCAATCTGTCCAATTGACTTATGCACAAGAGAATATCTTTCCATGATTCCCTCAGACGGTTCCCTTCCGTCTGGCCCAGATCAAGAATGACTTTCAAGGCTTCAATATTTTTAGCCAGGATTTCCTGTGGGTTGTTGAGGTTTGTAGCATTTTTGAGTGCCGACATAAAAGCCTCACGGGGAGTCGCGAGATCGAATAGGCATGCAATCCTAGTGGCTTGCTTCATTCCCTCCAAACATAGCTTGTTGACTTCGAGATTGTGGGCCTTTTGCATTTGGCTCGAGAAGGCTGAGAAAAAGGACATCCATGTCACATCAAACATGTACTCGACATGCTTGAAAGACGTTGCTGGTATGTATTTAATGCCTGCTCGGGCCGCATTCTTCCGCTGGCTCTTAAAAAGGTTCTTGAAGAGCTGCTCCGACCTTAATGAGATTTCTTCTGATTGCTGCACATATGCTTCGCGTTGCAAATCCCTGCCAACATTTGAGAGGGCTTGGCCGAGTCCAGCTGCGAAACCTGTCGGCTGAGATGGCAAGGTGCCTGCAGTCGCGGCAGCTTCACGCTCACTTTTAAGGACAATCTCGTTGCTGGCAATCTCATCATAAATTGCAATGAGGTACTCCGGGGGCAAGTCGGCATTGTCGTTGATGCCGCGGTTGTTCCTGATAAAGTCCTCCTTGGTCATGCGCTTAGCAATCTTACTACTATGCAAATCTGTGTTCAGCAAGATCACCGAATAGGCTAACACGTAGGCGGTGTCGGCATTCGCAAAAGCATTCGGATTACCCATTAGGTAACGATTGGCGAACTTTAACATGAATCGATCAATCTTTTGCGCTTCGCCAGGGAGACGGAATGACTGGAGGAATTGGCGCAAAGCATCAACGAAGCGCCGCCGCGTGAAATCCATAGTATCGACGAAGGCATGCATAATCTCGATATTTTTAGGATCACCTTCCCCAAGGTATTCGCCAATTTGCGCCTTGTCCAGGCGATCGTCGGAGAGGAGGAACCGGGCAATATCTTCAGGGCTGTCACTTGGAATGAAACCAGACTGCATGAGGTACTTGATACCTCGTTTTGGCTTGAAATTGAATTGTCGGATACCATTAGCAAGGGCAGTTTTTCGCGCCTTCTCTTTCTCCAAGTGTGCCGGATCGTCTTCTACGACTGGAGTGGATGGAGGCAAGGGCGTTTCCCGAGAGGCACTCTCCGCAATGGAAGGATCAATGGACTCTCGGATATCATCCGTTGAAGCCCGTACTTCACTCCCTCCAGCGACCCCATTTGGCGTTGGGCGACCTGCCATAGACCAATTCAGGAGGGAGCGCAAAGTTTCGACGAGTGAGTCTAGAGCCGCCCGCTTGATCGCATATTCCCTGGGAACCTCTGGCTCAGGCTCTGCCGGCGGCACAATGTCACGAACGTTTAGTGGTGGTGGAAGCATGCCCTTGAGCTGCCATTCCGAGCTTGAATTCGTATTTTTGTCTTCGAACTGCTGTTCTTGGGCGGTGGTGACCGCCACAGGGGCGATAGCCAGTCTTGACAGGTCTTCAATGACGGTTTGAAAGATATTATCCACCTGCGAATCACAGTCATAGTTGAGGTACAGTTCAACCAACCCTCTAGGATCCCCGCAGAACCTGTTCAGTATATTCAGGAAATACAACTTCTGGGAAGGGGGTGCAGTCCGCCTAGCGAGTAGAGCTAAGTAGATCTCGTTGAGGAAGACCTCTATTTCTTTCTACAATGTTACGTTAGCATGGGCTCATTCGTTAACAAGTGGTTGCCCGGTCTAACCTTGAATGGAGCGCGCATAAACTTTAACATGAGCCAAAAGATTTCGCAGCAAACCTCAAAAACTCGATCCACCGAGCTCGCCCCATTTCGTGTAATAGTAAGACAAAGATAGAATTTGACAGCTTGCAAAAAGGTAGTAGACTCGTTACTTTTGGTGTTGGTGATGGTACATAATGGTGACGTGAACACGGCGATATGGTTATTCAACAGAATACGGCTCAGGTGGAGCGATATCATCTTTGATCGCATGTGCTGACCACGGTGATCGTATAGTTGATCGGGAGGTAGAATCTTGGTCGACAGGTTGCAGAAGGACCGGAAGACAAGATAGGCATCTCGGATATACACTTCGTCCTCAGCGTCGAGAGAAGTTGCGGTTTCGTCCGCTTCTGTCGGCGGCACATCGCTCTGTGTAGTCTGTTCGGAAACGCTCCTCGCGGGTTTCCTAGAAACCTTCACTTGTGTCACCATGGTTGGCCCATCACCCAGATTGGAATCATCAAAACTTTTCCTGTGCTCCAAATCTTTCAAAGTCAATTTCGCCCCGCCCTCATTCGTGCTCTCAGTAAGACCTGCTTCGGCCTCCTCGTCCGGATTAATGTCTTCAGGTGATTCAACGTTGTCGTAGGTGCGGCTGATATCATTTTCACTAGTAGCGGCGCCCGCTTGGTCGCCCTGGTCGAAAGTCACATTGCTCGAACTGTGCTTCAGCTTCTCCAAGTTCAAGCGGGCTTCCTTCATATGTAGTCTTGCCTTGACACGCTCAAAGACCATACCAACCATCTGGGTAAGAGTGCCTTGTGCTGCTTGTTGGTTCTCTGTGCTCCGCGACAACAAGAAAACATTATAAACCTGACGCACGGCTTTGAGCAAGCCAGCACCATGTACAACGACCTTGTCATTCAGCACGGCGGCGAGCAGAGCTTGTACGATATGCCGCTGAACATCGACGGGTGTCGTCTCGCCTTGAAAGCAGTCGCATATGGTATCGATAGCCCGGTCGAGCATGGGAGCTTGCTCGGTACCATCTTGGTGGGTAGCGTCAGTGTTGGCATGGCCGGAGAGGTATGAGGAGGATATCAGCTTCTGTATAGAATCAAGGGCGGTATTTATTAATTGGCTGCTGCCTGTCTTGGTGGCAAGCTGTAAGGGCGCAAAGACTACATCGGGATCGGGGGCGTTGGAACCTCCTTCTTTAATCGCTTTGACGGCCTTCTCGGCAAGTTCGGCAAGCTGTTTATTCCTCTGGGCCTCTTTAGAGGCAGCTATAGTCTCAAGAGAGGAGACGATGAAAAGGATGGAACTCATGGCAGCAGGGGGTCGAGGATTGCCATGCGAAGTCGAGTTGGGTCGAGGTCCCTTGGACTCCAGGAATTACCTATGGCATGTGCATTCGGACTCGGATTTCTTTTGCATCAAAAGCGCGTGCAATTTGCGCCGAAGACGCTGCAACTTCGCAAGCTCAATTAAAAGCTGGTTGGCCGCTGGCAGAAGCTTCCACAAAGGGTTGGAAAGTGTGGTAGGAGTATAAGTAGATAGTTGATGCCTAAATAACGGCCATTAAAACACAGAAATTAGAGTACAATAGTGTTTTCACTGCGAACTTGGAGATTCTTTTTCCTTATGTCCAAGCTGTCACTTTCAGGTCGAGCTGACGGAATGTGTCCACAGCATGCCGTCTATTGGTTGGTGAAGGACTGAAAGAACCCAGGGGTTAAAGAAGGCGCCCAAGGTACCTCGGACACGAACGACGCTGACATCTGCACTGGCAAAGCGTCAGTAGTGCATTTTGCCAGTTGCACGCAGTCTTTAGCGTCTCTTGGGCTACAAATAGCGTGTCTCCGGTTGCACTTGGTACAACTGTCAATGTGCCAATAGGCGTCAGTGTCTTGCAACAGCGTCCAACTAGCGAGGTTCTTTGGCAAGTCGATTTTATGGAGCAATACATACCAGTACAGTAATTATGGGCATCCAGGGTCTTGGTGATATGTAACCAATCAAGAGTCAATCGCGCAACGGAACCAGTTGGGGAGATCCATATTACCAGGAAGGTAGCCCTGAATTCCGATAACGCTTCTACCAATTCAATATTGCAGCTCAACTTGTTAGCACTATGTACAGTAGGTACTTGGAACAAGAGAGTAGTATTTGTATCTTGAGACAAGTTCCAGATAAATGCAGAATACAAGGCATAGACAGTTATTAACAATATATGATTCACAAAGTCAGGATCACACCGTGAAGCAGACCAAGTAGATGTCTATCACGAGAGGTGACAAGAGACAGATGACACGAGACAGGCACTTGCCGAGAAGTAGGTACAGTAAGTTCCGATAGGTAGAGCCTCAGCCCAGTACCGCTAAACAAACCGGACTTAGCAGGTAAGCCCAGGGGATCTCTGTAATGCCCCCCCGAAATTGATCTTTTGGGGAGCCTCTGGGTCCATAAAATTAGTAGTAGCAACCAATAAACGCTCAGTAAATCTATCCTAACCCCTGCTCAGCTCAACATTTCCTTTCGGAGAGGTATCGAAGTATCAAGGTATCAAAAGAAGCAGCATTAAGGACGGACCCTTCGACATTTTTTTTGCTCAACCCAGATAATCGCGCCTGGGATTACATCTTCTCACCACCACTTCTTTGCATTCGATTGCAATTCTCCTTCAACATCGCCAACCAACTACCTACCTACCTAATATATTTGCCCAATTGACCAGATAGACATTTGTCATTGCCGACCTGGCATCTCCTGTGTCTGTAGTCAAGAGTCGGCATATCGCGAGTAGTCCGATCTCCGTTGGCCTCTGCGTTTCCTCAATTGCGGCCAGGTAGTAGTTCGGTTTCTCGATTCCCCGGGTCTGTCTGACTTCGTCATCAGATCTCCCTTTCCTTTCAATATCATTCCTATTTCCATTGTTCAACACCCAAAGCGACCATGTACGGTGCTGTATTAAGAAGGCAGGGCCTTTTGCGGGCCTCTGCCCTCCGCTCCGGCTTCTCGCCTATCGCCAGATACTATGCCTCGTTCCCGCCGCACACCATCATCAAGATGCCCGCTCTGTCCCCCACTATGACCTCAGGCAACATCGGTGCCTGGCAGAAGAAGGCTGGTGATACCATTGCTCCTGGTGATGTCCTGGTTGAGATCGAAACCGACAAAGCTCAAATGGACTTCGAGTTTCAAGAGGAGGGTGTAATTGCAAAGGTCCTCAAGGAAGCTGGCGAGAAGGACGTTGCTGTTGGAAATGTATGTCATGATTTGCGCTAAACAAATTGTCAGCATCCTGCTAACGTAGCATTCTAGCCGATTGCCGTTCTAGTGGAAGAGGGCGCGGACGTCTCTGCTTTCGAGTCTTTCAGCCTTGCTGATGCCGGTGGCGACGCAGCTGCTGCTTCTCCTAAAGAGGACAAGAAGTCGAATGAGTCCGTCGACGCCTCTCCTGCCCCTGCCCCGACTTCCACCCCCGAGCCCACCGAGTATGCCTCCGAAGGCAAGTTACAGACTGCCCTGGATCGTGAGCCCAACATGAGCCCGGCCGCCAAGCGATTGGCCAGAGAGAATGGTGTCAATATTGCCAGCTTGAAGGGTTCTGGTCCTGGAGGCCGCATCACCGAGGAAGATGTCAAAAAGGCCAGCTCCGGCTCTGCTCCTGCTGCCGTGTCCGCCGCTGCCTCGTTCGAGGACACCCCCCTAACCAACATGCGCAAGACTATTGCTAAGCGCCTGCAAGAGTCTAGCCAGAACAACCCGCACTTTTTCGTTACCAGCAAAATCTCGGCCAGCAAGCTTCTTAAGCTTCGCCAGGCTTTGAACAGCTCCGCCGAGGGCAAGTACAAGCTTTCCGTCAACGACTTCCTGATTAAGGCTATGGCTGTTGCCTGCAAGAAGGTACCCGCCGTCAACGCGTCTTGGCAAGGTGATTCTATTCGCCAATACAACAATGTCGATGTCTCAGTCGCCGTTGCCACCCCGACGGGTCTGATTACCCCTATTGTCACCAATGTTGAGGGTCGTGGTCTGGAGTCCATCTCTGCTACTGTTAAGGAGCTCGCCAAGAAGGCACGCGACAACAAGCTGAAGCCTCAGGAGTACCAGGGTGGTACCATCTCCATCTCTAACATGGGCATGAACTCCGCCGTCGACCACTTCACCGCCATCATCAACCCCCCGCAGGCTGCTATTCTGGCCGTTGGTACTACGAAGAAGGTTCCTGTCGCCGTCGAGGGCGAGGAGGGTTCCTCAATCGAGTGGGACGACCAGCTAACCGTCACTGCTAGCTTTGACCACCGTGTTGTTGACGGTGCTGTTGGTGGCGAATGGATCAGAGAATTCAAGAAGGTTGTCGAGAACCCTCTCGAACTGCTACTATAAAAATGTGGCGGGCAGGGAATACCATAAGAGGCGTCTGGGCATGATTGTTCTATAGATAAAGGTTGGGTCCTTTTGTAGCGTTATGCCACGAATTCCTGTAATAATACTTCGATTTTTCAAACAAAATAGTTGGTTTTACAGAAGCTGGCTACAGGAAATATAATAAAGCACCAGCTTATTTGCTACTTGCAGCCGGCTCTGTCGGTGTTGGTGGACTTAAATTAGACAAACATAGCTAAAGCTTCATCAATCTCATAGGGGCTCCCCATTCTTAAATTGAGTCTTGTCATTTTGGGGTTAATGAGCTTCGAGTAGTCAGCTAGATTTGTGAATACATAGTTTAATTTATGCCATCTATTCTTGGTAGTCTTCACTTTTATTATTACCATCGTCGTCGTCGTCATTATTATCATCTGAGTCCTCTCCTTTATAAGAAGGCAACTGCTTCCTCAGCCCAGCCAATACATTCTCCAACCCTATTTTTAAATGGGGACTCCTCACCTGCTCGACTTGTATCTCGAGCTCTTTTATCTTGGCGCGAAGCTCTTCTACGCGAGCTACTTCCACGAGATCCGTCGACATCATTCCAGCAGACGATGATTTGTCTGGGGAAGTAGAAGAAGGTAAAGACAGGACATCCTCACCAAATGCCCGCGCGAAAGCCGTCGCCGTCCCCACATCCTGGATCGCGAAGACGACTTCTTCGATCACGCTCGCCCATGCATTGGCTTCTTCTTGTTGGTCTTCGTCTTTGGCAGTATTTAGATTTCGGGCTTTTCTATCGCCGTTCTTGTTCTTGCTCTTGGTCTTGTTCTCCTTATCCTGTTCCTTATCTAGTGTTCCAGATTCGGGTTCAGGTTCCGCATCGGGGCTAGAGTTAGACTTGTGCTTAGATTTGGATTTGGATATGGATTTGGATTTAGGTGGCCCAGGAAGCAACACCCGCCTCCACGCCTCTGCGATCTCGCCGACGGGGTTCCCGTAAGCGCCGCATCCCCATGCGCCCAGAACGACGCGCGTACAGCCCTTGGACGCGAACACGCGCATGACGGCCCGCATCTTGCGAAGGACTAGCTCGCGGTCTGCTGCCTGGGCATACTTCTTCTGGCCGTGATCATTGTCGTTGTCGGTCTCCGTCTCCGTCTCCGTCTCTGTTTCTGTCTCTGGAAGGCGGAGCATGGCAGCGCTTACTACGTCGATGAACCAGCGATCGTTCTTTGGGAGGATATCTACGTCTTTTTCCTTTTCTTTCTCCTCCTTTTCCTCGTGTTTATCTTTTTCGTTGCTAGGTGAGGAGGTAGAAGAGGCGTTGGTATTGGTGGTAGTGGAGACAGATGAAGAGGAAGAGGAAGAGGACCGGAACACAAGGACATCCGGCGTGTAAATGACCCCTAGCTCTGGCAGTCTGTAGAACTCGTCGCGCAGAGCGGGTAGCAACGTCGTTTGCATGCAAAGCGATTCTTCTTGGCTCGCGGCACCGTTCAGGAAGCCGCCGCCGGGAGAGAGTGGAGAGGCCATGTTGAGAATCCCTACTTTGCCCCCGAACCTGACGTGCACCGCGCCTGTGGGCACTTTCTTGTGATGAGAGGGTTGCTGGCCGGACGAGGTGTCATGTGTTGTGTAATGACCCTTTCCAAGTAAGGCTTGTGCCGCTGTTAAAGTGTCGGCTACGCGCAGCGTAATACGGAATCTATCAGTGGCAGAGGTAATAAAGGCGTCTTTCCCCTTATTTGAACTGACGTCCTTGCTAGATTGGGTCCGATTCTCATGAACTATCTCTTCGCGCCGCGCTTCCTCCGCCTCGATACGCCTATTCTGGGCCTTCCCATGACTTAAGCTATCCTTTCTCCGCCTATTCGATTTCTCCTTTGCATTAGATGCTTTCCGTTCTCCTGAGGATTTGACGGATTCTAGTTCGGCGCCTTCACCGGTAGCGTCATTAATATTATGACCCTGTTGCTCACTCCGGCCCAAATGGGAGTGATGGGTCCGGAACCGAGGGGGATCGACAATCAACTCGGAGCTCTCAATTCCCATTCGCGCCCGAGGGTGTGCTATTAACAGGCCGGGAATTACTTTATTGATCGTTCCCCGCGCGCGCTTCGCCCGGGCGTCACGTCGAAAAGCTGCTGGCGGTTTCACCACGGTCGGCTCTGTGCGACCCATGTTCTTTATTGGAAATTATTAAGTTTAATGGGTGCTTTTCTCGGTTCCAAGGTTTATTAGCTGCGTGGGTAGCGGCGTGATGACCATTATAAGTGGGAGAACCAGTGATGTGACGGTGGCAATTTCAGTCAACCCACGACCAATATGAAGGCTTAAGTTGGAGAGACAAGCGGATATATTTTGCCCTATAAGTCCCCAATTATCCCGTCGTACTATGAAGTAATCTGCCGAATGTCAAATTGCAGAATTTGAGGGAGAGTATGTTTGCGTGAGCTGGTGAACGTAGGTGATAAGTTGTAGGCACATAGTATTAGTTCGGCCGGTACAGGGTACGTAGCCCCTCCACAATTGAAATCGAGACATCATACATCTGTACATCTGTAGTATCCAAATATTTTTATGAGTCTTAATACAAGTGGGAATTGTCCCGGCCAACCTTACATATAAGACTTCAAGAGCCTAAGGTCAGAACTGAAGCCGCTATAGAAGCACTGAAGCAACTTGCATGTTGATAAATCGTCGGTACAGTCGGTATAACCAACTATTGAAACTTCCAAGGTTGCCAAGACTCGGGTTCGGACCCGAAAAATTCGGGATTCAACCTTTAGGAGCCTGGATCGATCGGGGATAAGGGAAAATCGGCCGAAACCGTCGTTTTCCCCGACCCTCTACACTGACAACATGAGCCAACAACGAGTTACTCATCAACAACCTCGGTAGTTTCAAACAAGCGATTTCGTTTAAACCAATATAGACCAATTTCTTTCAATTTTTAAGTAAGGTAATATGGCAGATAATATCTCGCAGCGAAGAGAGGATCTGAGTAATAGTAGTAGTACTAGTCATCGCCGTCGACGACTCGCTCTGGCGTGCGTAAGTTGCCGCAAGTCCAAGATCCGTTGCGACCGCCGCCAGCCATGCGGTGCATGCATTCGGTCTCGGCACAAGACTTGCGTTTACGATGCCAATACTACGTCGGCCGGAACTTCACGGGGTTCGGGGATACTAGCAGATGGCACCACTACTGCTACTAGCCTTGCAACACCGGAACATACCGATACCGATTTGCGGGGCGGTGACTTGTTATTAGGTCCCATAACGCCAGCTTCTTCCTCGAGCACCACCAACACGTCTTCACTTGCAGCACCTAGTGGTCGCGAGAAGAGCAGGAGCAGGACGTCGGTCCCGTCGCATGGGCCCGGGCCAGACAAAGCGAACGCACCATTCTTCGACGTGGACAGAGTGCTAGATCGGCTTTTCCTACTCGAGCGACGTCTGGATGGATCAGCGACCACGCAGGATTTGTCGGAGAGAAATGCCCGGCGACAGCAAGTGCATGAAGAGGAAAAGGTCATCGACACGTACTTGGCCGTCGACATTCATGAGATGAGCAGGGGTGTTGTCTCTAAGACGCGCTACTTTGGTCAGAGCCACTGGATGAATAGTGTCATACATGTCCGTGTCTTTGCTTGCGTTTCTTATGCGCTTTCTCCTGCCCAATACACACATCTTTGCTGACAGTTTTTTTTTTTTTTTTTTTTTTTGTTCCTT
>Ga0247782_1000393_pt1 | contig 33617 bp, 30 predicted proteins | sample UWRJL019104C5_FD_179928 | JGI IMG/M metagenome (GOLD analysis project Ga0247782, IMG submission 179928) | Plant litter microbial communities from Arlington Agricultural Research Station in Wisconsin, United States - UWRJ-L019-104C-5 | ecosystem: Environmental > Terrestrial > Plant litter >...
GGTCGCGGCGGTCACGGACAGGTTCGAAATTGGCGCCGGTCCGCCTATCTCGGTCGTAGGGACGCGAGGCCGGTCCGCCAGATCTATCATCATATGAGCGACCGGGAGCCCGTGTGCCATACCCACCTCTGTCACGGTCACGGTCACGGTCACGATCGCCCCCGAAACGGCCGTCAGATCCTGGTCCAGCTGGGGCGTTAGGAGGCGCATAGCCATTCTGTTGGCCAAAGCCACGGTCGCGACCGCCGCCGCCGCCGCCGACGCCGAAGCCACCACCAGACCGGAAGCCACCTCGGTCTGAGCCACGGAAACCTCCACGCCCGCGTCCTCCTTGAAACCCGCCCCGGAAGTCCCGCCCTCCAAACCCCCCGCCGAAGCCGCCAGGACCCGCGGGTCGAGGTGGTGCAGCCTTGGTGTATCCTCGGCCACCCAGACCACCACCTAGTCGTCGAGGCTTCCAGCCCTTAACTGTTCGGCCTCTCTCAACATCTACCTTGATTCGGCGGTCCTTAATACGAATGCCATCGCAACCATCTAAAGCAGCTGGTCACACATGCGCGGCAACGCGCATTTGTCAGTAAAGCCCGAACAAGTGTCATACCTTAGTGTCTACGCAAGAAGGATAAAGGGGAGAGGGGAGGAGATAGGCAAGCTTGAGGGCCAAATCTCGAGTGAGAGACATGGATATGGAGATCCTACAGATCGGTATAGGCGGTCGGGAATAAAATTCAAATGGCAGTATTACCTCTCATGTCTTTCTCACGTTCAAAAACAACGAACGCATATCCTCGGTGGGGCTTTTTCTTTTTATTAGGACGTTCGTGGGCATGGGTATCTGCGATTATGCGGATCTGGGTTTTTGGTAAGTATATATGCCAATAATCGAAATACAGGGCATGGAACTCACACGTTCGATCGGTCCGAAACGCCCGAACTCTTTCTCAAGATCACTCTCATTTGCATCATAGCTAAGCCGCGCAACGATCAATGTTTTGAATGGATCGCCACGAACGTTGGCATCTTCACTCGGGTTGTCTGTTATGCAAAATATGTTAGCATATCTTGGCCGCGTCACTAATGAAAGGAATGCGCGTCGCAAAAGCGCAACCGGGGTAACTCACACATCTTGGGGCCTTCTTTGAGCAGTTTCTCCTGTTGGGCCATCTTCTCCAGCTTCTTGCGATCGCGCGCTTGCAGCCAGCTTTCAGTCGGGACATATCCATCCTTTTCCTTATATGCTGCGAGTTCTGAGAGGTAATGAGAAATACCCGTAATAGCGGTACTTCTTCGTTCCTCGGGAGCGTGGTCGGGTGCGGGTAGCCATCGTAGGGGGGGTCGCGGCGCAAAGAGCGCCAAAAGGTTAGGAGGGAGTTTATCCGTCATGATCTACTCTATTAAAGAAGCTCGGTTTCTTGGTAGTAGAATATTGTCAAGATTAAATTCCAACTGATGTGGTCACTCGCATATCAGAAATACGCCAGGGCTCGAGGGATAAAAAGAGATGGACTGTCTATAACAAAGGATAGGCAGAATGTGTCGCGTTGTAAAGACCCAGAAATTGTTTTATTACCTGTATACCTGATTGCCTTGCTATGTACCTGCTGAATAAGGAAAGCTCAAACACTTTTAGCCGATGATTATCAGTCTCCACAATTGCACATAGCCGTAGTTAAGTATGCATCTCTGTTCTTGCTATATGCATATCTTTTATAGATTACATGGACAGATCATTTTCATTATAGGTATCTGCAATTCGAGTATAGCGCTGGAAGCATTTGACTTTAGCGCATTAAACCTCATAGATTAATGAAGCTTCTTAAAATTTCTTGATAGACAACAATCTCAGACTATCAAATCGGCTAAGCAGGCAAAGGACCATGACAATAAGGGCACTGGAGAAAGTCTCTGTCGGCCAGGTACGTAACAACAACCTCAATTCGCGATCGGGATCTCATTTACTAAATTCGACCATCAGAACGGCGTCGGCGCCTTCATCCTCCAATGCAGAAAGATGGATATCCATTACTGTGACTACTCAGGAAGCTCGCGAGGGATGAAGTGAGTTCAAATATCTGAAGCGTAATATTCTTCCCCATTAAATACTGACACGAATTCAGCGCGTTCATCAAGTCTCAACTGTCTAAATTTGCGGCCAAGCACCCCCAGATCGAGTTCGCCGTATCTCCCCGACCACGAAAACACCCCGTGTTAATCGGCCACTACATCAATGGGAAGCAAAAGGCTATCTGTGTCAAGAACATGGACTCTTTACAAATTTTAAAAAAAGCGGAGTTGCTTCGTGACGCCAACGGGGAGAAGGTCAAGAGAGTCAACAAGCCAATTACGAGTATAAACGAAAGCGTTCGTGGCGTCTGGAGTCCTTACCATGGGACCGGCATGTCCGTATAAGAATATTCCACTTCGGGGAGAGCAACTATAGTGTACGACTACGTGCTGGATGTCACAAGCCCGGGCGTCTCCAACTGTATTAATAAAGAATCGGCGCATGTATACTACAACCATCGCAAACTCAACAGAGCAGCGGGGAATCAAGGACAATCTAATTTGCCCTACATGCCTAACCTTTCGATGTCGACCACGGTATATCATGTCATAAACTCCGGTAGAGGGAAGAGAAAAATACGGATAAGGTGTGCTGCGATTGCTACATAGGGCTTCGGATATTGGTACTGCAACTGGCACATCCTCCTCGTCATGTAATCCTGAGACCGGACTATCCTAGTTGCTCCTTTTACAACTTGGAGTTGATGATATCGACGACTAGATTTGATATAGTTAGTATGAAGGATTATCGAGCAGAATTGAATAAGAGCAAAAATTCATGGAATTACTCACAAGCAGGCTTTAGACTGGCGCCACCGACCAAAAAGCCGTCAATGTCCTTCTGCTTGCTCAGGTCTTTGCAGTTCTTCTCGCTAACGCTACCACCATAGAGGATACGGGTCTCGTCAGCGACAGATTGGCTGACATTCTTGGCCAACCACTCGCGGATAGAGGCATGAACTCCTTGGGCCTGCTCGGTGGTGGCGACCTTGCCGGTGCCGATGGCCCAGATGGGCTCGTAAGCAATGACGATCTTGCTCCAGTCAGAGATCTTGGCCTTCAAGGCAGCGAGCTGGCTGGCGATAACCTCGAGGGTCTTGCCTAACTCGCGTTGCTCCAGGCTTTCGCCGCAGCACCATATGACGCTGATGCCGTTCTCGGTAGCGTACTTGGTCTTGGCGGCAACAATCTCGTCGGTCTCGCCGAGCAGGGTTCGTCGCTCGGAGTGGCCCAGGATGGTCCAGTCAATGCCGCTGTCCTTCAAGTGCTGAACAGAAATCTCGCCGGTGAAGGCGCCATTGGGCTTGTCGAAGACATTCTGGGCGGCGACGCCAATTTCCTTCTTGACACGCTCACGGACGAAGAGTAGGTAGAGGGCAGGAGGGGCAATGACGACCTCTGGAAGTTTTCGAAGGTGAGTTAACTTATCGTGTTTGAGGTTGACTAAAAGTTTTGGCTGGAAAGGTCCTTTACCAGTATTAGGATCAAGATTTGCGTTATTCAAGTTGTCGACAATCTCGGTAATGGACGAGACCGTCCCGTTCCTACAATAGCAGAGCTAGATTAGCAGGCTATCGGAAATTTTGAGCGAAGCAAGGCAAAGCATGACTAGAAGAGATGGGGGTTGTCAAGCCTGACATTTTGAAGTTACCGCCAACAAAGAACTTGCGCGCCATTTTGAATGTTGGATTTATCTGTCGTGATTGTAAATGCGTGAGGGAGCCACAGAGAGTAGTATTAGCTTGGAAAGATATCTACTATATGTTTTAGGGTATCAATGTATTGAAGAAGAAAAGTATTCCGAAGAGCTATAAATATCAAAATTGTTTCAGTTCGGAGCTCAAGCTTGGAAGGACAAGGTACTCGCAGAATTCGGGATGACGCTACTCAAGGGAAGCAGATGGCGGGGTCTGGTTCCTGATCGACTTTTGAGCTCATAACCCCACCGAAAAGTCGCGCGTCCGGTTGCGCGATAAAGAATCGCCCGGACGATACTGTCATTTTAAGGGCCTGGTGGAAGTCTGGCCCCACCTGTCACGCCAGTCTTTCCCTTCTCGAGGCATGTGCGTCGTAGAGCTACAGTCATCGTCTAAATACAGTCCAAGACTGACAGACCCAATCTTGCACCTCAACCCCACAACACACCAACTCTTATGACGCCGTATGTACATATTGAGAAACGTTTCAACCGACATCATGATAAGACCAGCTTCGTAGAACAGGACTAACTGCGAAGGCGGCTGAGTTATGCGTTGACGGCCACGCTCAACCCTCCCATGCCTGTGCATCTATCTTATGTATTGTCCTAGGTCTAGTATAACCTCTCTAAGTCAGAGCGAATGAAAGTCATCTAGGTACGAGAATAGCTGCTTCCCTAATGTGCAGGTTCTTTGGTCTATACAAGAAACCTGCCGGTGTTTGAAATATCCATTATCTATGAACCGCGACGCAAGTAATTATTGTAGCCTAAGCCGAATATTTTTACCCTAGTCAAGATTTAGGGGCCATAATACGACGATAACTGAATTAATGCTCTGGTTTCATATTTTCGTACACTGCAGTTCCTCCTTTTGAGCCCATCCCGTATCACTATTGGCTGTATTTAGTAAATCCGTATTTATGAGTACAGCAAATACCCAAGTAGTAAACCTCCTAATACCGACACAAAAGTACATTCAGTTGTAGAAACAGCAATCAATTATTTGACAACTAACAGCCTAATTTTTCTTGATTTAAAATATTTTAAAATATTACTTCACGGGTTGCTGGACGTACTTGATTTCCGTATGGTGGCGTGTACAGAATTGTAAACTGATGCCAATCTTAAAGACAAAATACGATGAGTCCACCCTAATACCTGCTGTACCACCTACATGAAGGCAAGTCATAGCTTGACACAATGACCGGGCTCACAAGAATATACGCATAATTTTCTGGAGGCCTCAACTTATCTGCCAAAGTCCTATTCTCCCGCCCTGTCTTACTGCATGGTAACAGAGATGACCACGCATATACATATCACTCAAGCTGTAAGATTCGGGGGGGAGGGGAGAGTTTCCGCACAGCCACCGCCGAGGCAGGCTGGGAAACCGCATGGCACGTCGCTCCGCTTTGGTTGGAGTGCCCAACACGATAAAAGCTTCCTTGGAAATGGAAGCCCTAGAACGCCTGTCCTTTCTTCAAGGAAATTTATGTGGCCGTGATAATGGCAACTCCTTTGGATCCAGTTCAGGCTGCTTTTGAGGCTGTGATGAATAGTTTCAAAGCGGATTTGAAGGACAAGCAAGTCTACAATGATTTGTTACAGATTACCACGATTGACCAAGTCTACGACGCCACGGACGAAATCCAAAAGAAACAGGCCAAAGAGGGCCACCTTCGGCATTTGTCCAAGATCTCACCATATCTTCAGCGCCTAAATGAATATGCAACTACGATAGAAGTGTTCACCCAAGTGAAACCGGAGGTCTTGTCCCTGATCTGGGGGCCCATCAAGCTCCTCTTGCAGTGGACGAGCGTGCTTAAGGCTTCGTTTGATGCAATCGTGAACACGATGGCTGAGATTGGTGAGCTCCTACCAGAGTTCAAACGTATAATTGCCCTCTTCGATCAAAATTCTACCATCAAGGATGTTATGGTGTTGTTCTTCAGAGATATACTAGACTTTTATCTGGTAACCTTGAAATTTTTCAGATTATCCCGTGAGTTAGCCCATACTAGTATGTATGATTGTGCCGCGCTAGTGCTAACATAATAAAATGAGGTAGGTTGGAAGTACCTTTTTGAATCACTGTGGCCCAGTCACAAGGAAAAGATCAAGGTCGTGATGACACATATTCAGAACCATGTGCGTCTTGTGAGGAATGAGGTTCGGTTGGAACATATTCAACAAGAACACGAGGCTCGACGGAGGGCTTTAGAGAACTTCGAAAGAGAAGAACAGGAACGAAGATCACAAGAGTTTTATCGTCTCAAGACAAGTATGGCACCCCGGTCGTACGACGATAGACTTGACTTGTTGAGGCATCTTGTCTACCAAGGCACGGGGGTGTGGTTGTTGCAGGATGCGACTTTTAAGAAATGGTTAGATTTCAGCTCGGCAGAGCCAAGGATATTGTGGTTGCAAGGCATCCCTGGCGCTGGTGAGTCCATTTACCGGTTATACATTCTCTCCACTATCTTGATCTGACCTAGGCTTCACAGGCAAAACATGTTTGGCGAGCGAGGTAATCGAGAAAACACAGTCAAAAGGCCGCACATCGTTTGCCTTCATCAGCTATAAGGATAAACGTATTGCAGCTGCCATTTCCATAGTCCATTCCTTAATCTTCCGTTTAGTTTCCGGGAACGGCGACCTCGAAACTGTTGTTTGTGAGTCCTGCAACGAGGAATGCAAACAGAGTCTCAAAGGGGCGGGTGATCTCCTTGTCGCGGTTCTTCGCTGTGCCGGACCAACCTACTTGATAGTAGACGGTGTCGACGAGATGGAAGAGACAGAGCGAGGCAGGCTTCTCGCCGAGCTTCTTAGGATCCTGAAACTGTCCCCTGAAACAAGGCTTTTTATCAGTAGCCGGGCGGAAGCAGACCTCTTATCAATCCTTCGAAATGACGCTACAGTTATAACAATTGAACAAAAAAACTTTCAATGTATCCGACGATACATCAGGCAGTGGGCACAAGACTGGGTTGTCGAGCGTGAGTTCTGGCCGGCGGAACAAACGGAAATCAAACTAGGGTTAGAGCAGCTCGCGCTAAAATCCCAAGGTTAGCTCATAATTACTCGTCGGATATTATCATTTGACTAAAATTGATGTAGGAATGTTTCTTTATGCCCGGGTTGTGCTGGAGAGTATCAGGTTCTTAGAGTCCTTTGAGGATATACGCAAAGAACTTACTGCTCTTCCTGAGTCACTTGATGATGCGTAGGACGATTCTCTAAGGCATTGAATGATGCACCGGCTGATTATGGCACAGATATGGCAGAATCCTTCGAAGAATCAATTCCCTTGACAACCCACTGTTAAGAGAAAAAGCGCGACTTGTTCTGGGATGGGTTGGCTGCTCACCGACACCACTTACAGTCCAAGAGATTCAACAAATATGGATAATTGACTTAGGAAACTCGGATAGTAATGATAGAGTTCGTGGAAATCTGGATTTAGTCCGTCTATGCGGACCGATCGTCGAACTCGTCGATGATTATGTCCAGTTTGTCCATTTCACAGTCAAAGAGTGTGTGTTCGCGTCTAATGTGAGTCGCCATTCACTAACGGTGTCTTAGATATATATTTAGCCCTAGCATTGATAAGTACATCGACCTCCACACAGCTAATCTCGACCTCGCTCTTCGATGTATAACATATCTATGGGGAAGACACCACAATCCAGATGTGTCCAGCGAGGAGATGAAGCAGAATGTCTTGTCAGGAATATATACGATAGACTGGTTTGCCACAAATACGTGGCCACAACTAGTTAAGACTCACCTCACTGGACCAGAAGGGGAAACATCGTATAGAGAGCTAGGTTCGCGACTCGACATTCTATATATCATAAGGCTCCAGGACCACTTATTAATAGAGGAAGGGTACTATGATGGCGATGATGACGACGCGCTTACCGGCTTGGCCTATTTTAAAGATGTCTATCCAGAGCCATATGCATTAATTGGCAAGGCACTTCGATTTCGCCAGTTGTGTACAGCTTCTGAGCATCGCATGGACTCAGAGGCTCCTTGGACAGCCTTTGATCCACTGACAACATCAGAATCATCGATCCGAATACGGCGAGCCGTTGAGGATCTACTTTCTGACAACGAGGATGGGGAGGTACAAGCCAATGTATGGCGATTTTATGGCAGCCGACCCTACAAGTGCGAATACCTGAGTTGTCCCTTCAATCGTACTGGTTTTCAGGGAGTAGATGAGAGACGAAAGCATACAAGGGACCACGATCGCCCATGGAAATGCAGTATCCCAGGCTGCGAATACGTGGATGGTGGGTTTTTTTCTAGGAAAATGCGTGACCAACATCTTAATAAAGCACATTCAGGCGAGAAGAAAAGAGATGTTGGTTTGCCTCAGCTGGCCGATGTTGAAGAGATTGACGTTGAAGAAATTCGATCGCACTTGGTGGACTTAGCAAAAGCAGGCCTGGTCGAGAGCGTGTGTGGTCTGCTGTCCAGGGCACCAGATTATATCTGGGATGGCCATAGGGTCGATGGCTGGACCTCCAAGGTCCATGACTGGGCCTCCAAAATGTGGGTGGCCGCTACACAATCCGGATCCCTGAGGATGGTTGAACTATGGCACTCGCAATACAAGACTGGCAGGCATCTTGGTTATCCAGCCCTCCCTCTGGAATACACGGTTCGAGAAAAGAATATGGAGATGTTGAACTGTCTGCTGGGACTATTTTCTGCCATGGATATAAAGCATTGGCCTTCACTTCGTAACGGCACGGCAGCAGCCATAGAAGTCAACGACGAGGCTATAAACGAATGTTTCATTAATTTCTCCAAGTCTCTCCTTGACCCGGGGGGGAAGATGGGAGATATCGATTCTGTCTTTACGTCTCGGCAAGTTATCCGGGCAACTGCCGGAAATGGTACTCGAGAGGAGTTGCTTATTGCATTCTGGAACCACTTCGGCTGGAAGCAAAGAGAATGGCGTTGGCAAAGAAAGCTTTATGGGGTGGCATTGATCAATATCGCGCGTACAACATGCTCTATTAGCCTCGCTGGGTATCTTGTTGACGCCGGTGTAGAGATTGATCATCGACACAGCGTCAAGTATCCCACCCCACTCCACTATGCAGCCACCCAAGACAAAAAGGAAGCAGCCGATTTAATGAGGTTTCTTATTCACCATGGTGCGAATCCTAACCCCCAGCAAGAGCCCCTAGACATTCAAACCTCTAGGGGGCTTATTCGGAAGACCCGTTTGAAAATACAAGAGGAGAAGGGACCATTAGGAATTTCGAAATGGTTGGGTATTACTTGGGAAGAGCTACTTAAGGAAGCACCGGAACGAAAGCCAGAAGAATCATGCCAAAATGGCAAGCGTTCACGTAGGAAAAGAACAAGTTGGGGTGCAAGTGCGTCCAGATCATGAATACGAGAAACTGTCACAAGGCTAGGTGTAGCAGTGAAGAAAGTTTTTTTTTTTTTTGGAGGATTAGGGTGAAAAATAGCCCTGAAGGTCACCATGTATTAGAAAGTGTTCATATATACAAATAGAAGGGGTGGAGTGCCCCACGTGACCTCCATTTCCAACAGAAACCGAGGGCTAGGTTCCTTCTGCACTTACCAGAAACTTCCTCACAGCGGAAATTTTAGCTCAGAATCTATCAGTATATATATGTGAGAGGCCGCCCAACAGCACATGATGATGCTGGCGTGGTGCGACTAATAGAGGGCCGTGTACCTGCACAGATGGGTTGTCAATCGAGGTGGTCCAGAGACCATCGCGCACATTGATCCTAATGTGAATGAGCCGCTAGATCGCGGTTTAACTGTTTACAAGTGTCCGAGAAGTATTATGCCCCTTATTTGGTTGCAGTCCTGAAGAGTGTATGGAAGCGCACTGCGTCAGAATCTAACTGACATAACTAGCATAGAATATTAGCAGTTAAGATTGAATCGATACACTACCTGCCTACAGATGTTATATCATCTGACACGAGCTGGACTCGACGCATACCTAGGTATCTACTTAGTAAGTAGGTAGGTAGTAAGACCAGAGACGGCGTGGGTGGGTTACATTCAAAAGCAGTGAGATGGTGCCACAGAAGGCCCCTGACCTAGAGTACTTGGCTGTGGCAGTGTACATTTGTTTGTTTGCCTTCCAAGTCTGCCTAAAGTTCAGCTGCTATGGTTTGAAAGGTATGGAGAGATACCTACCAGAGCCTTCTTGTATTTCTCTACCAGCCTCTGCAACCAACAGATCTTTCCAATATTAACACCTATACACCTATATCTGCGAGGGTCTAGAGTAACACTATGAAAGAGGCGGCGACTCATGTAAAAAGAGAGCTTGACTATTATGAGGATCAGGACAACCCACAGCCAAAAAGACCATGTCTAGGGGTGCCTTCAAATTTGGACTCTCACAGCAGCAGCTTGCCAGCCTCATGGGGCCATTTTGGCTTTCAAGACGCGCCAGAATCAGAACTCTTAGGTCTTGCGCAACTCGGCTACAGCAACGAACCTAATTACCTTAGCATTGGTCATCTGCTTGATCAAGAGCAATGCCAGCCATTCAGGAGCGACAATGAGTTTTCGCTCGATCAAACGATCGGCTTTGATCCATCTCATCTTGATTGGTCAACACTCAACACACAAGAAATCAATCCGTCGGTCACCCTACCTGAATCCCTTTTAACATATTCTCTCGACACGGGTCATTATGAGTCAGGGACTCTAATACAGACGCAAGCGACGGGAGCTAGCAAATCCACAATTTGTTTCGAGACACAAGTTAGTACCTCAACGCCGCCGGAATTTGGTCCTATCGCTGGTGCCTTGCACTTCCCTCCTTCACCTGCAGTTGAGTGGGAGTATCAGCCCGAATCTCAAGATAACAGCAAAAAGCAAACTATCAAGTCACCGAATTATGATTCCCCTTGCATCGAAAATGGAGAGACGTTGTGCAATCTGGAAACCGGGTCTGATCTTCTATCACTTGTCGATTTTGGTGGAGGTTCAGAACTCGACTCTCGAAGCGATTCTGCGGATTCTAAATTCGATACTTGTTTTGGGGTTGTGAGTGAGCTACGGTACATACGAATTACAGTGCACGTAATTATCTAATCTTTCTTCAGCTACCGACCACGCCAGTCATTTCGATAAAGAGTATTGTGGTCGATAAACCGGTAGAAATGACTCTGAAGCCCTCGGGAACAATTTTAAAGATTTATCGTGGAGGCACTGACAAATATGTCGGGCTTTTAGACGTCCCAGAAATACAGGATCTTCTAGCTGGGTATAGCATCAGGTTAAGGTCCTTCCTCTCCAAAGCTAAAACTGACGGGTCCGGTACAAAAGTGAAGATAGAGAATGGAGATGAAAGGCTTTTGCCCGAATATTCTCTTAGAGTTGTTGTGTTCGGGCAGTTGGAAGATATAACGGTTGTAGGCAATTTTCTCTCGACAGCCAATCTCTATCTCCAGCACCCGTCCCAGACCGAATGCGGCAGCAATATCGAATACTTCAACCCACACTATCTTGTCCGTTTAGGAGGCGAAATGCCGAAGATAGAAGATCTGTCGTTGGAAGACGATGAAGAAAGAGGAAATGCCAGGAATACAGTGGACGATGTGGCGAAATGCAGGCTACTGAGACTTTTCGACGACGCCGATGGGACTGACTTAGAGTTCGACGTGCAACCAAGTCCTCGACTACGAGCGAATTTGATGGAGTGCGTATTCGCTATACTTTCACTAATCGTTATAAGAGTTTCTCACATTCTCTAGGCACCAAGTGCAAGCGCTTAGCATAATGCTCGAAAAGGAATCCGGCCGTTTGAACAATCCCAAGGCCCCCTCACTGTGGTCTCCTGTTATAGACGGGAGTAAAGCGGGAATGTAAGCTGAAGTTATCCTTTAATGGCTTGGTAGTTGATACTTACCCTCTCCAAACCCAAGGTACCGCCATACGATTACAGGCACTATCTTAGAAATCCCTGATATAGTCTGTGGAGGAGTGATTGCGGATGTGAGTCTCATTATTCACGACCAAACAAGCCTATGTTAAGACAACTGTTTAGGAAATGGGGCTCGGCAAGACTCTCAGCACATTGGCATTGATCTGCTCCCGCCTTGATATGCTCCAGAGCGCCAATTCCGCGGACCAGGAATCAAGGGCGACTCTGATCGTGACACCTAAATCCAGTGAGTCACCTACAATGAACCCAATGGCGCGACAACTTACAAGAATGTATTGACAAAGTTTCTCAGCGCTTTACGGATGGCAACAACAAATAAACAGGTATGACGATTCAACGAATTACAGTCAAGCGCGTGAGCGTTCTAATACGTTTTCCAGGCACATACACCCTGGCCAGATCAAGTCGTTCGTCTATCATGGGTCAAGCAGGGACCGGCTGTCATCTCAATTTGACAACACCGACGTTGTATTGACGACTTATGAGACCCTCAGATCCGACCATGTATTACAAGGGCCTCTTTATTCCTCTTCCTGGTTGCGCCTTGTGTTAGATGAAGGTTAGTATCGTATCATGAACGGAGAGTCGACCATTTTAACTTAATACGTAGCACATCATATTCGAAACCGAGAGTCCCGTGTCTTCGCAGCTTGTTGCCAAGTTCGTGCTCAGCATAGGTGGTGTCTAACGGGCACGCCTGTCCAGAACTCGCTAGATGACTATGGCGCACTATTAGCTTTCCTTCGCGTCTCTCCATTTCAAGATAAGAGGCAGTTCAACAGATGGATAGCTCGGCCTTTCAAAAATTCCAGCTTCGATGCTCTTGGGACACTGAGGCAGCTAGTGGCCGCTACGTGCGTTCGGCGAACGAAAGCGAAGTGCAATCTGTCCACGCCACTTCCCCCACGATACGAGGAAGTAGAGGAAGTCGACCTTCACCCAGAGGAGCAAGAAATGTACGATTTCTTCAAAGAATATATACAAAGCATTGTCATTCCGACTTCCCAAAATTCTTCGACACCCGTACCAAAGCCACCCAAAAGCCCCAACATTCTATCACTCATTACTGTACTGCGGGTAATCTGCGATCACGTGGGACTTATTCCCCAAGCGGCACTAGACTCGTGGACGAGAAGAGATACTTCAAACGCTACTAAGGACGCAAGCTTCCTTTTGACGCCGGCTAGTAAGGAATATACCGAGGATGAAGCAACTGGGATGAGCCCGTCACCTCCACAGTCTACAATAGAAGACACATCTACCGGGGGTGATTTCCGACCAGGACAGCACGGAGCTCTTGGCTTAACACAGGACAAAGGCTCCGATGAGTCAAAGAGCGACAACAACGCCGGTTCAGCCAAGATCGATGCCTTGCTAAAGAAACTGCGTGCCCAGCAGTCTGGATCCGCAACATGTAAACCCTCTAAAAGGTCTGTCAATCCTTCTTTAAACCGCTACGCTAACTGCGCAACAATACATACTTACTAGCTGATGTACAGCGTTATTTTCAGCTCCTGGACCCGAATGCTAGATAAGGTAGGCCGGGCACTTCACGCGGCGGGTTTCAACTATCAGCGCATCGACGGCCAATCGAGCTTGAAGTCACGAGCGGAAACAATGAAGATATTCAGCGAGGATAGTAGCTGCACAGTCATGCTAGCGAGCATGGGGAGTGCAGGCGAAGGGTAAGAGACCTACATCTCCATTTCGTACAATAAAGATAGCGTCGCATGTCCGAAATAATAGTTACAAAGGTTTATGAGACACTGAATTAAACATGTCACAGGGTCGATTTCACAGCAGCGCAACACATACACATCCTAGAACCGCACTGGAACCCCATGGCTGAGGCGCAGGCCGTTGACAGGGTACATCGCATCGGGCAGACATTACCTGTGACGATTACTAGATACATCGTGCCTCGTTCTATTGAGACTGTAAGTGAACCACCGAAACACACTCTCTTTATCTTTTGTATTCGAACCCGAATTTCATTAGATGATCTATCAGATAGTGCTAACTCGGGAACTTGGCATAGTATATCCAGTGGGTTCAGAATGACAAGCTTAGAATGATCAAACTGTCCCTCGACAGTATAGAAGATGCTGAATTAATTGAAAAGAGAAGATTAAAGGTAAGTGAAGAGACATTAACGCATTAGTTGGAAGAGGACAGGAAGGCTAACTAATAGGGAATAGAAACTCATGACCTTTTTGCAGTAGCGTTCGTTTTTCTGCAGCGCAGATGCAGAAAGCTATGTGTTATATCTTGCTTACTACCCTTCTAGATCAAATGTGGTAAAGATATTAGGCATAGAAAGCTGGATACGTAGGATAGAGCGAAACTCCAACGGCGCATTCTCAGGTAAACGGTCTGGCACACCGGCGGTCGAATAAGAAAGCTCATCAGACTTTTCCTGCGCCTACAACATATAGCATTGTACTTACAAACACTTTTTAAACGTCATTTTTCAGTATTTCGCGTTTCCATATTTATAAATCGCTGAAAAGTTTTCACCTGGCCGATATTAATGTATGTGATGTAAAGACTCAGAGTGCAGTTCTCTCGGAGCGTCTGTGTTGACAAGATCGTCGCGAACCTCGTTACTTACAGGGGGACTCGGGCTTTACAGGCTTTGCTCTGGCCGCTAAAGCCTACGGTCAAGTTACTACAACGTTTGAGCTAGTAGGTGCGCTGCCAATACTTTCAGATATACCGATTATGATACTTTCCGGTTTTTCTTTAATAACTAGGGGCAAGAGAAAAAAAAAGGTGAAAAAAGTAAATCATAAAAAACAAAGTAGCTAACGTTAGGTTGCAAGTCAAATTAAACATTTCCACTAGGAACCGCTGAAGCGCTATGAACTTCACTTACGGGACGATTCCTCGCATCAACGTCATAGTGACAATATTACAAATACTCACCTTAGGTCAGTGGCCACATGCACATTACATTCGCATTTCGATTTTTCAGGGGAGAACTTCTGCTAAGCAATGAAATGAATAGATATGTAGATAGATACAAAGTAGTTTACCTACCTAATATGCATTAGACATGGAAAGCTCAAACCCAGATGCGCTACACGATTACTACGTAGCGAAGAACGGGCCCAAAAACGTTCCGGAGAGGATAATACCAACAGCCATGGGGGAGACAATACCAAATAACAACGATAATAATACTGGGCCCTCAACAACAAGCACTAGCACAGACAAGAATAAGGAGCAGGAGAAGAAGGATCCCGGCCATCCATACGCGAACACTGAAAATATATCGTTCTCATTCTACGACCAGCGCGAGTCCAACGCGCCCTTTGGGTACGAGTACTACGTGTCATTGCCGCCAGCGTATAATACTAATACTAATAATACCGAACCCACCAACACCGGCACTGACACTGAAACTGGGACTGGGACTGGAGAAACTCCAGACTTAAAAACAGAGGCAGAGACAGGGAGAAAGGCGGAAAAGAGGAAGGGAAAGGGAAATAAATGGCCATTAATCCTCTTCCTCCACGGGGCAGGCGAATCGCAGCGCAGGCCAGAGGAATCGTACCTGTCCATTCGTCACGGGATCCCGAAGATTAATTATCCTGCGCTACGATAAGATGAAATCCGGCGTCGATCCGCCTTTTATTTTTTATCTCCATCCCGCGGGCTGAGAGGCTTTCGTCGCGAAAAGGTAAACAGAGTGATAACTAGAGTAAACGGAACAGGCCAAGGCAAGTCTAAGTCTGAGAGCGGGCGGGATAAGGATGGGGATGGGGATGGAGACGGGGACAAAGATAAAGACAAAGACAAAGACAAATCTTCAGAGCCAGTGTTGTCCCGCGAGGTATGCGAGCTCGTGGCCGAGAACTTTGTCACCGTCACCCCGTCCCTGAACATGGACCGAGGAGGCTACGGCTGGAACGCGTCGATCTTGTCAGCGCTCCTGGACGAGGTCGTCGAGCGCTTTTCGGGGCCGGAACCGGAGATGAGGCTGGGCATGGGGACGGGGGATGAAGTTGATGCGGATAGGATCCATGTTACAGGGTTTAGTATGGGCGGGTATGAGACTGTGAGTTATTATTTTTTATTTCCTTCTTTTAATATGTTTAATCCTTGTGGTATCTTTTAAAGGATGCGGTTTCCCATACACCCAACTTACCTATTCTTCCCTGTTCTTCTTCCTGTGTATAAGTCGGTCGCATCTGAAGAAGGCGAAAGAAGGGAGAGGGGAAAAAAAGGAAAAGAAAATTGGGAAGAGGGAAGAGGGTGGGAGCTAATCTGTTTTGTTCTGTGTTGGTCGAACATGCGCCGTATACCGTTTCGAGTGTCCTTGAGTTTATCGAGAATGATTGACTAACCGACCTTGATATTCATCGTTCAGTGGGATCTCGCGATGCACTCACCACACCGATTTGCCAGCATCATGCCCATTTGCGGCGGTGGCGATCCTTTGCGGGTCAGTCATATCAAGCACATTCCGCATTGGTGAGTTTTAACCTCCTCTTCGTTTTCTCTTTCTTTCCGTTCGTTAAATGAGTTTCGTTTGTTGTCATTGATAGCGACCACGTCGCAAGAGCTTCATTTTATTTCAGCTGTGTTGTCTTGTATTAACTTTTGGGACTTGACTTAACACGGGCCGATTCCTTTTCTTCATTTTGTTTCGTTGTCCCTTACGTCACTTACCTCGTTACTAACTAAAAGGGTCGCTCGTTGTTATAATAGGGTCCATCATGGGGATTTAGACGACATCATCCCGCTTAAGGCATCAAAACAAATGGTTGAGGCCCTGAATAGAGCCGGCGCAACAACTACTACCGATCCTAAAGCCGATGCTAGTGTGATATTTACGCGATACCCTGACCTGACGCATGACAGTTGGACGGCTGCATGCGGTAACCCAGAGGTGTATAAGTGGATGCTGCGCAACAGACGGCACGTGAAGGGGGACGAGCGCGTTGTCCCTGAGGAGAATAAGGTTATTATCGGGTAAACCAGATCTGTCTAATCCAACCTCAGGTAAGCACTGGTAGCGACGCATCCATTCCGTCCCATAGGTTATTCATGCTGTGAGCTAGCTACCTTAATTAAACTAGACCTGTACTAAATTTATTTTATTCTCATTTTAGATATGGAAGAATGAACCAATCAGTTTCGGATGCGATGCTTCTTCTGTTGGAGGACTGACGTTTGACTCTCGGGGTGATCGTTCGTTGGGCACCAATACAGCATTATGACTCGTTTTTTTGGTTGTGTGGAGAAAAGGAAAAAAGCGAGACGAAAGGGAGAAGTGAGGCGTTCGACAAATGATAGGAGCTTTTCCCCATGTCTCAAAGAGAAAAGCCACCACAGGCAGAAATCATGGAGTTATGTATGTTGCATGTCGGTAAATTATGTATGCTTACTTGGATTGCGAAATGATATTGATTAGATAAATGACTTCGTATTAGTAGGTTTGAGTTTTAAGTAAAATGGACGACAAATATTCGAAACGTCAGCAGGAAGAAACTTCACCGGGTCAATACATGTCATTGCTCGCTTGCTTGCTTGCTTGCTTCTTGATAAGTACAGGATACATGACCGGTAAGGAACCGCCCCTTTCCAACTCTACCTGTAAATACACCGTCATCACGTCTTCATAAGCCCTCACTCGTAAATCTGCTATAGTACACTCAAGCGATCCTGAAACGGAAAGAGGTCATAAAAAGAAGTAATGTGAGAAAAAGAAAGGAAGAGGAAGAATTGAAACTTAGGAAACCGAGTATTAAGCCGAATAACACCAGATCGTAAACCCAGGGGATGTTGCCATCCAGTAACCCAAATGCATAATAACGAATAAATAACTCCAGCGAGGTCCCGTATTCCCTCCATGGCATATTCATTCCATTCCCATTCCATACCGTTCCATGTCATTTTCTCGTAAAATCATGTAAATGAAAGACCCCTTTTTCGACGCCATATGCCAACTCCGTCGTTTCCGAGCAAGATGTATCAGGGATGTAAAAGTGCATACATCCACACATCTGTCTTTTCCATTCAACCTCTCACCCGCCGCCACCTTCTCCGCCATCAGCGGGCGGACCACTACCTCCAGCCGCTGCTCCTGCGGCGGCGGCGGCGCTTGCATCCGAGCTCTCGGAGCTTTTAGAGCCCCTGTTGTGATGCCGACGACGTCTGCGCTTCTTGAAGCGGAGCCGCTTCCCGTAGACGTAGAAGAAGCCACCGACGCCGATGACGAAGGCGCTCAGCAGGACGCCGACGACGACGCCTGTCGTGGTATTTGGGCTCGGGTCGTCAGCGCGCTTGTCGAACTTTGAATTCGACGCCGGCGCAGTATCATGACCAGAAAGGGGGGAAATAATGGCATCTTGGACATATAGGATGCATGATGATATTGAGCTGATGAACCATGCGAGTATTGTCACACCCCAGACATTGGAAGAATCATATGATGTTGATGATGATGTTGACGCCGCTGATGCGGGAACATGTAGGAGTGGGACCGCCCCGGACGCCTCTATGCGAGCGTCCGGTAAGGCGGCATCCAAGTGCTGGACCTGGGGTATATACATCCACGGCGGTCTCGAGTGCGGGATGGTAATAATAATAGTGTCGGTGTGCGGTGCGGTGTTGTTTTATTGTTTTTTCTGTTGGTTTGGGGTGGTGGCTCGAGTGATTGCGTGGGGGTCGTATTATAATAAATGGAACAAAAGTTCAAGTTGTGAACAGCATTATCTGTCGTTGCGCGCATAGATTACTACTAGTAGCAGTAGGTACTATGCACGATGAAGGGTTGAAGGGGACTCAAAGCGGCGACGCGAAACAAAAAGACAAGATGAACCAGACGAAGATAAAGGGCAAGGAGAATGCAAAACGGTTAGGTTCAGGGGATCCAGCTGGGAATCGGTTGGAGCGAACCCCTACATATTTTAAAGCATTCGCTTTGCATATACAGAAAGTGCTGACTGCTTGTCTGTCAGTCTGCTTGTGCGATCTTTCTCTCCCTCGTCGTACTCTTCTCACCCCTCCACTTCACATCCAGCAGCAGGCAATGAGATGCATGCCGTAGACTGGCTATAGATTGCGCGATGCGGTGCGAAAGCAACTCTTATGATTCTCGGGAGGTCGGGACGACCGGGGGGGTATCAATATGTACGTACATACTTACGTCCCAGACCTACATACAACCATGCGCCACATGCGTATAACGCTGCAACGTCCTTGTCTTTCTTGGGCCGCAAGTAAGTAAAGTAGGTAACGTAGGTAAAGTAAGTATCCAGTCAGGAAAGCGAAAAGAAAGGGAACGAGACGGCTACAAGCAGTGCTACTCGATGCTGCAGTGAGCGGCGCAAGCAAGCACCTTTCGTGCTTTCGTGGGGGATGCAAGCAGTGTGATCTAGAACTTCATTTGTCCCCTTTTATCTCCCCAGTCCGACTGGGACGACTAATAGGCAGGCGGCCTAATAGATGCAATGCACGTTGAAGGGTCCCCATAATAGGGCACATGCATATTGACAACTGTCTCCCATTCGCTCTACTAAAGTCGACCAACGCCTGGCGAGCTGCAAGTGGCCCGACTTCGGGCGCCGCTCATTGGATTAGAGCCTGAAAAGCGTGGCATCTGACGGGGGAAACAAAATAGCCGTTTGTATTTGTCGCAAAATGGATGATCATAAATTCCGCTTAGCGACTTGAAGAGAAAAGAGAGGGTTCTAAACTTCTTATCACTTATCAGATCTGCTGCTACTACCCTTAGATAATGACTCAGGTATATTATGGGTTATGGGGCTCAACGCCAAGTCCTCCCCGTTTCAATATTAGTGACACAACGTATAGGATCTGCGAATGCTGTGCCAGGGCTGGACTAAAGCTTAAGAGGTCTACCAAAGTTGACAAGTGATCACGGGGCCTCCTGCCGTTTGGAAACAGGTAATTATCAACATTTCTCTGGGGAAAACGCCTGTGGGTTGGGGGACCTTCTGGTCAAGTGACTAATCCCTCGGCGAGAACGGCAAGAAAAAGGAATCGTGTGTCTAATAGCGATATTTCGAATAGTGCCTTATTTACTGAAACAAGTAGATCCCGCCGGCTTACTGTACATGGAGTAGCCACCCCGCTGGGTCGATATTCCTGCCGTAAACCACCGGATCGATTCCGGACCTGTCCCGACGACTCGAATGACTAAGAATAGAACCGGGGACTCAAACGATTATCAAATTCATCAAAAAGTATGCGGTTTTAATAGAAAATATATTGTCATTTGATTTCTAAAAAATGGATCGCTAGAGCAAAGTCTCCCTTCTCTGTTTTGGGCTATCCTTGAGCAAGGTGTGCAATTATGAAGAGACGTTAAGTAGTTGGTTTGGCCAAATTGTACCCCTATCTTTTCATCTTTTATTGGTCTCAGACCAACCCTAGGAACAATGAAGGATGGTATATGGCGCTAAAAAAGACCAAATAGATTATCCGAGGCTATCCAGAGGTAAGATGGACAGGCGAGTCACCACATAAGTGGCACTAGGTACGTATTGCAAACAAGAAATCCACCCAAGGTCTAATAACCGCTGATGCGTCGGAAAAGAGAAAGATAGGTCCTCATACAGTGCTATTAGATATAATCGTATGATAGAGTAGCACTGAATGTAATTAGCCCAAGGCTTTACCTTCAAGACTTTTCTGAGGCTCAATTCTAAGTGTAGCTACTTGGGGAACACAATGAGTTGGGGTTCAGAAAAGTTGGAAATTGTTTATTTGATATTGCTTGAAATGGGCAACCTATTTGAATCTTGAGTAATGTCTCACCGTGGCTTTCAATCTGATCTAGCAATTAGAACTCCAGATAAGTGCTATTTTGCTCACTACTTGTTGTGTTATTACCTATCACAAAACCTTGTCTTTGTACTATACGTTCAGTTCTACTTGTAAAAGTCACAATGACTTCTTTGTGCGCCTACAAGATATGTCCATGCCTTTGTATAAATACACGTGGTTTTTTGTGTTTTTTTTTTTTTTTTTTTTTTTTTTTTTTGTTCTTCTTTCATGTAAAGACTGTTATACAAGGTTTTCAAGGAACAACAATGCCATTGTGTAATAAACAGTACCGTAGAACAAAAAACAAAATCATTGTACACCAAGTAAACATAGATTTGGTAATATTCTCGTTGCGTTTTATTATGCGGAAGAATAAGTATATAAGACGTGAAGATATCCGTCAAAGTTGGATATCAGCATCACACAACAGTGCATACAAACACAACACAACACAACAACACAAGCCCGAACAATCACCAACATCGCTCTCTAATTAATCAACTTATCAACATCAGCATCATCAACATCATCATATCTCATCTTACAACCACTGACGAAATGGCTTCCTATACTCCCCTTCAGTTGCCTTACTACGCTCCGGCTGATGCCCTGCCTGCGGCTCTGCCTTCAGTAGAGGAGATTGAAGCCATCGCTCAAGCCGATCTTGACAAAATGATAACCTTCTTCACTCAACAATCTGAAGAAGACCGCAGGGATGGCGACATCGAAGAACAAATCGAGACCTCTACTGATGAGACGACAATAATTATCGGCGAGCATTTCCTCGTCCGATTCGGAAAGCGGGTTCACGTTCTAGAGGCCGAGAACATGATCTTTGTGCGCGAAAACAGCAAGATCCGAGTCCCTACTGTCTATGCCGTCTTTGAGAAGGGCGACAAGACCTTCATCATAATGGAGAATGTCAAGGGACGAAGTGTTCATCACCTTGACTTCGAGCTACAGAGCGGGAGATCTTCTATTACTGACAACCGCACCAAGTTCAGGGACATGTTTAGGGAGGTGCTCAAGGCTATGCGAGAGATGCCTTCCCTCGGCTATTACGGCTGCCTGGGACGACGGGACTACGATACGACTTGTTATTGGGAGAGCCCCGAGGTAAAGGCCGGCCCCTTCGATACTATCGAAGAGTTCAACGCCGCCTTCCGCCGTCGCTGGGCCTGTCGTCATTGCGAAACCGGATCATCCGGAGTCGCCGGATATGCCGACCGGCAGGCGCGCTGCGACGAGCTCTTCAAGGAGTTGGTGGCCGTCTCCTCCGGGAAGGATCACAGCAGGCCCGTCTTCACGCACGGAGATCTCAGGTACTTTGCCGTCTACCTCGAGGAGACCGATGAGCTCTGCATCGTCCATTGGGACAAGGCCTCGTTCATGCCCGAGTACTTTGAATCCACCAGGAGGATCGAAGAACAGGAGGGCTGGCTTGATGAGAGGTTCGACAAGGAATACGAAATTGTTAAGAAGCTGGACGCGTCCAGCTGTGTTCTTTGGTGATAAATCACTAAGCAAATAACCTAGTAACTACCTACTAACCACATAACCAATAGCTGATTATAGATTAGACCAACTTAATACATTCATTTAACCAAACTTATTGACTTCAGATCAATCTTAAATACCTAACTAAGCTTTACCTAATCGCATGCCTCAAGTATAATGTCTCCTAACTCTAGCCTTCTTAGATACTAGTCACAACAGCATCGGCCCTATCAAAGGGTTGATCTCATAGCATGGCATTATAAATGACAGTTGGTATGACATAGACTAGATGAAACTCTGTAAATTTCATGCCGGGCTTATTATAATAGCTATTAAGAACTGGGTAACTGAACTGCCTGATATAGTAGAAACTGAGATAAACTAAACTGATACGTGGTTAAAAGAATGATAGTCCAAGCCCTCAGGCCCCCTCTTTGTTTCATTTCATTTATTTTGTGCTTGGGATTAATACACCAGGGTTGGCCAAATACATGATCACGGAATTCCCTGACACGAATAGCGAAGAAAGGAAACTGACTCTGTATGCCTTCATTATCATAGTTGACAGTGTTTGGATTTTATCACTAGGCCAAAAGTGAGATGCAACTAACACATTATTAGTCACTTGCATTATTATTGCATATATTCTAACAGGTAGATCTACTATTTGTACCTGGTTCGGGGCCTTCCGCTGTTTTAGAAAGAAGGCGCTCTGATTAGACTGACGTATAACGTTATAAAGCTAAACCTCCTCCTCAACAGTCTTGGGAGCGGGCTCCTTGTTATCTCCATCGTAACCAGCCTCGGCTTCGACAGTAGTGTGGTTGGAAACAGTCCATACGGTGGGGAGGACCACGATAAGGGATCCGATGCAGAGGCCCCAGTTCATACCCAGCTGCGTCAGGGGGCTCTTATGCAGAGCATTGATGCGCCACGCCATGGCGCCGCCCGTGGCCTGGAAGGTCTTGTACGCGCCGACGAGTACGGCGGCGCGGGCTGTGCTGTTAGACTCTGTGCCGATGAGCCAGTACGCGAACCCCTGCCATAGCGCATCGTAGCCGCCGTAGAAGATGTAGAGGATGATGGGCCCAGTAGAGATGTTGCCCTGCGTGTAGTCGATGTCCTGGATCAGGCCCTGCGCGATGCGCTTATTCTCCCAGAGCTGGAAGGCGTAGCCCCCGCCCCAGATGGCCATTCCCGTCACGATGAGCACGGCCCACCCGATGCGCGCGCGCATGTTGCGGTTGAACCAAGGCATGTCAAGGATCAAGCCAATCACGAGACCCCCGATCATCTGCGCGATCCAGTATAAAGCGCCGTTTAGCGACCGCGTCCGGATGTTGAAGGTCTTGCCGTTCACCTCGTTCTGCTGGTAGCTGTAGAACACGTTGGCGGAGAAGAAGAGGGGGAGCACTATATAATAGCCGATTAGTAACTGGTACTTTCCTGAGTTGGTCCAAACCAATGGGGAAAAGAAATGTTTATCCCCTTACTGCACGCTACGCGCCACTTGGTAATGGTCTTGACGGCCATCATAGCAGAACCCTTGATGGTTCGCTTCTCGGTCTCGACGGCATTGCTCAGCTGAGCAAGTCGGATGCGAGAGGGCGAGCAGATGAACAAGCCGAGGAAGTAGCCGAAGATCATAATGACCATGAGGGCAATGTAGGTCGAGTCGGTGACGGTGCCGCTCTTAGAGTGGTAGTTCAGGCCGAAGGAGACCAGCGAGCCGATGCCGCCGCCGAGGTTGAAGATGATCCAGAAGACGGCGATGGCCCTGCCCTTCTGCGACTCGTCCACGTACGTGGTCATGATGGCGCCCTGGACGATCCAGATGAACGAGGCGCCGATACCCAGGATGGCGCCCGACGCAATGACGAAAGCACCCTGCGCGTGGTGGTTGAAGTGCAGCAGACTTCCCGTGTACAGCGCGTACGTCCACCCGCCGATCAGGAAGCAGATGCGCGGGCCGACCCACGAAAAGATCGGTCCGACGATGAACAGAGCCGTAGCGGCTGTGGTTGAGAGTAACGCGACGGTGGCATTGGCGGCAACTGTAGGGTCGACTTGGCCGGATCCTCCAATTCCAGTCAGAGCATTGTAAATCTGTTTCACGTATTAGCATCTTATTCACACTCGAAATTGAGAGCCGCGAGTGACTTACACCCGGAAGGCAGAAGCAGATCAGACTGATGAGTATGATCTGCGTCCAGGGATGAGAATAGAAGCGCACTATCTTCGAAGAGTGAGGCCGAGCGACGCTATCATCCTGCTGCTGTTGCTGAGTCTCCAAAGCCGAAGGTATCTCCTTTGTCTCGGTCGCCATATTGTCGTTCTTGTCGCTGCTACAGGATCGTGGCAGGGTTGGTTGGAAGGTCAGCTAAGGTTAGCTATCAACCATTTACCGGCTACCAGAGTTTTTGAGTCTCAGATAAAACGACTTAATGACCCGACAGAGCGGTTCTCTAGGGTGGTTGGTTAATAGGAGTGGGCGTTGCCGCCTCCATATATTACCCAAGTAAGCAGGTGACTATCATAGCAAGCAAGAAACTGAGGAGCGGATCCCCGAACAATAGAGACCAAAGCCTGGTCGACGATCTTCCTACTAGTAGGTACATCTTTATCTTGATAGTGATAGGTACGTTACATTTCTTTCTCTGTACATACCTACATATGCTTCGATCCCTAGTCTACCTACATGATGTACTGTAACTGTATGCGTGTAATACATACTGTAAGTAAGTTGGCGCGCTTGAATTCCGCAAACACTAGCGGAAAAGCAGATACGCGCGATACGCAATGCGGAGAACCCAGCGAATGTTCAATGCGCCCGACGCAATGAAATCACCCAATCGAAAGAGAATTGGGGAATGGATCCGCGACTTATGTACAGAAAAGCACGTGAACTAGGTATAGGACATGGGTATGGTCTAGCCATCTGTTCCGCTTCGGAAGCTAAGACAGATTACACTACTAACCAGCAACTGCGGGAAAAAAATAAAAAATAAAAGCAGAGATTGTATTATCTAATACTTAATCCTACTTACCTAACTGTGCGGGTGTATTACCTAGTAGTAGTTATGTGAAGGATTTCCCCACTACAACGGCCTTCAGGTTTGAATCCCCACGGGGGAAGAGGCAAAGATGGGTAGAAGCGGTTTTAGAGCCAATTTGCTCTAGGTTAGGTTACTTAGATAGATACGAAGATAGGACGGAGGAGACGTGAATTTTATTAGACCCGCTACGTGAGGTGATCGAATTCCGTTCATGTAACGAAGTGAAACGAAATGACGGATCAAGGAAGCTTTTGGATTGACGGGAATAGTACCAAATCTTTCCCGGTGTCGGGGCACTTTCGAAGAGCTATCTATTCAACATCTAGTCGGTGTATCTAGACTCAATCTACGGGAGGCCGGAATTTAGAAATTTTCTTCTTACATTCTCTTATCATGAAATTAACAATCTTAAGGCCAGTGATTAATAACTGATACGCACTGCACTATTTACTGTCTTAGATATTGGAACCTTTGGGTTCTTGTTGGTGGCTTGCTTGCTGCTCACGGACCTTTCCAGTAAAGTCGACATCCTTGCTTTGGGGGGGACTATAGAACGGACAAGGGTACGAGATTAGGACCACCTAAGCAACCAAGCCCGAACCATGTCGACGCCGGTCGTCCAGCTAGCCGGCTTACAGACGGAGAACCGCAATGCCCGGACAACGGCTATTGATCGGGTCCCGACCGTCGAGCTCTGTCGGATCCTTAACCGGGAGGACCAGGGCGTCCCCTCAGCCATCGAGCCGTGCATCCCGGTGATAGCGGAAGTAATAGACGCGCTGTCGAAACGTGTGCATAATGGCGGTCGGGTCTTCTACATCGGTGCCGGGACTAGCGGAAGGTAATAATAAAACCAACACAGGGTAGTCTTTCAAACCCACCACCCCTGATATTCGGAACCCAACCCCTTGTCAATTAGTTATTATAGTGGCCTCGATAGGCCGGCAATAATGACCGAACCGACTGAACAGCTTGACTGACCACCCGGCACGAATCTAGATTAGGCGTCCTAGACGCATCCGAGATACCGCCCACATACTCAGCGCCGTCAGGGCAATTCATAGCGCTAATAGCGGGCGGCGACTATGCACTCCGGCACGCTAAGGAGGGCGCCGAGGACGATAGAAGCGCCGCGGCGACAGACTTGCAAGCGTTCAACCTGAACCCGGAAGTGGACTCTCTGATCGGGATCGCGTCCTCGGGCCGTACGCCCTATGTACTGGGCGGATTGTCCTATATGAAATCCCTGGGTGCCACGACCGTCGCACTCGTCTGCGTCTCGCCATCAGCTGCTGGAAACGAGGGAAATGCGGATTACCTCATCTCCGCGGTGACGGGACCCGAGGTCGTGACGGGAAGTACGAGGATGAAGGCGGGCACGGCGACGAAACTTGTCTTGAATATGATTAGTACGGGGATTATGATTAAGCTTGGAAAGACGTATGGGAATCTGGTGCGTGCATCCTTTCTTTCAACTATCTGTGCTTCTTGCGGACAGCATCATAATGATGCACGCCCTTCTAATTCAAGTATTTTACCGGAACTAATAGAGTGAGGGGGGTAGATGATCGACGTAAAAGCCACAAACATCAAACTCAAGCAGCGAGCGAGGAATATCCTGCGCTTCGTAGGCGGCGACGCCTGCACACAGTCTGATCTCGAACTCGACCAGATCCTCGAGAGCTGTCGTGGCAGCGTCAAGTTAGCTGCTGTCGCGATTGTCCTGAAAGTTTCAGTAGCGGAGGCGGAAGAGCGTCTTCAGCGAAATAAAGGCGTTCTCGCTCGCGTGTTTGAAGAAGCTCGTGAGGAGAAGAGGGAATTGACACCGTTAGAGAGTCAAGGTGATGAGGATCAAGGCTTGGCCCTCTGTGTCGATGCCGGAGGCACGAGTTGCAAGGCAGTTATCGTGTCGAAAAATGGGGAGATGGGTATGGGTGCTGCTGGCCCTTGTAACGTGTATGTTGTTTCCACCCTTATTGACTCAAACCTAACTCCCCATTTCGCTCTGCTAAAAGTTTTAGGACTAATGTTGGCATTGATGCCGCTATATCTACCATTTCCAAAGCGGTCCAAGAAGCTCTAGATAACTGCAAAACGACTAAGGGGCGTCAACTCGGTTCCGTCAAATTTACAGCCGCCTGGGTCGGCATGGCCGGCTACGGCAGACCATCTCTATCATCAGCCATCGATAACGCCCTCTCTGAACTCTTTAACCTTCCCGTAGGCACCAAGTTAAGAATTACAACCGACATCGATATCCTCCCATCCTCCGTAACAAGCCAAGCGGATCTCGACTCCGTAATCGTTGTCGTAGCGGGGACAGGTTCAATCGCCATGAGCTACGCGAAGACAGACGAAGGGGAATTCCAGCGAACGAACCGCGTAGGAGGATGGGGGTACCTCCTGGGCGACGACGGTTCGGGCTATGGCATCGGTCGCGAAGCACTGCGAACGGCGCTGCGTTCGTCTGATTTGTATGGATTACAACAGGCAGCCAATGCATCTACAACAGAAGAACAACTTCCCAAGTTATCGCAAGCCATATTCCAACACTTCAAAGACCTCTACCCAGATGCCAAGTCCGAAGACCTCTTAAGCACGATCCTCGTGCCAGACCCAGCGGCTCATAAGGCCGAAGACGCGACACTGGCGACGACAAAGCGTATAGCAGGCGTAGCCAAGATCGTCTTATCACTAGCCGCTACCTCATCCTCCGAAGAAGCTAAGCGTATCGTCGACGCCGGAGTAGCGAGTCTGGTCGATCTCGTAGCACTGCTTGTTCATAGCCATGGGAGGAATGCAGTAAACCCCGCGAGGTCAGGCTTGGTTCTCGCGGGCGGTATGATGAAAGATGATTTCTACCGCACGACGCTGTTGAAGGCGCTTGAGGCAAGATGTGGTGCTTTCAAGCATGTTGAGAGTGTGGACCAGCCGGCTGTTGCGGGCGCGAGGTATCTCTTAGCTCATATATAGTGCAAGTAGATATCAGGTTAGGTAATATGAGCGGCGGTTTTCTTCCGAAAAGTGAAATCGCGCAGCAGATTAGAAAAGAAAAGAAACGACCCAAGATATCAATTGTTTCATTGCAAGATAGACGTGAGAAACTGAACGTATGTGCGCTACCTACGGATAGCAAAGATCAAGACTTCTTAGCGTGTGCATTTCGTAACACGGCAATATGTAGTAGGATAGTATGTGTCCGGAATAGAGGCTAGATTCAGCTTGTTACTCTATGTTTATTATAGATCTCCATTAAGTACAGATCTCTCCTTTTGACTACCCTGTTTTCATCCCATATTCTCTCGCGAGCTCTGCAACTTCCTTCTCAGAGCAAGGATTCTCTTCGTAGAAGCAATGAAATCCTGCCAATCCAAGTGACCAGTCTTAAGCGCATCAACAACAGCCTGTCTAACCACCTCGCCCTGCGTGACGTTCCTCTCACTAGCTAGAAGCATGTCTATACCGGCATGGGAAGCCATGACAGAGAGAGTGGGCAGGTCACCAAACGGCTTCAGGGAGCCTGCCTCAAGTGCGTCGGTGATAGTGACACCACGGAAGTGCAGCCGTCCGCGCAATTCCTTGGTAACCCACTTCTTGCTCAGACCAGCAGGGAGCGAGTCCATGGCGGGGTAGATGGCCCAAGAAGGCATGACCAAGTCAACACCGGCGGCAATGGCAAAGTGGTAGGGAACCTCGTCAACGGAGCGGATCTCCTCTAGCGACAGATTGAGGGTAACAGCCGTCAAGTCGGTGTTCTGGTCGTGGAGCGCGGCACCCAGACCGGGGAAATGCTTCGCTGTGGCGGGGATACCGGCAGCTTGCTGCGCCCTGATAAAAGCCGTAGCAGCAGCGGAAACAACAGCGGAGTTATTGCCGTACGATCGCTGCGAGTAATCCAGGAAATCTCCCTCGTGGCGATGGATGCCTAAAACGGGGGCGAGATTCCCATTGAAGCCGGCGCCGATCAGCGCAGCCGCCGCATCCTGACCGGCCTTCCAACCCGCCGCGGCAGGGTCCTCTGAGGCGCCCGTCTGCTTGGCCGACTCGATGGGGCCGGCGGTCTTGATGCGGCGGACGATGCCGCCCTCTTGGTCGGTGTTGATGAATAAGGGACCGTTGACACCGAAGTATTTCTTGAACACCTTGCCCGCGGGGGAGGCCTCGTATTCTTCCTGCAGCGACGCTAGCACGTCGACCGTGTCGTTGCCTACGTTCTCGCCGAAGAGGATGAGGCCGCCAACCACACCCTCGCGAACGAGATCGTAGATCTCATCGGGGGCTTGCACGGTCTTGGGCCATGAGTAGATGACGTGCGCGCCGGCCAGGATGGAGAGTTCGTTGTCCGTGACGTGGTGTGGAACTTTGGCCCAGCTGGGAGTTGCCAAGGCGAAGCACAAGGCGGCGCTTAATGACGCACGGAAATGCATTGTGTCGAGATAGGTATGTTGGAGTCGTGGAGGATTGTCAGTCTACTACCTGAGTTACAGTCCGATAACCGTCTCCCTCGTGATCATATGTATTATTAGAATCTAGAAGTTCGAAATACCAACAGACCGGAGCTCGACATCGGTCTCCTTTCGGATCTTCATCTCCCCCCATCGTGAGGTTGACTAATGTAACATTGCATTCCGTTATCCTAGCCCAGGTTTGGTTGCAAGCGTATATGCCGTACAGTAGGCATACATAAGCGATGATAACACTAAGGTACGGTGGCCCATAAGAGGAACTGTTCAAAAACGATTTTTTTTTTAAGCATGCAGTAAAGGTGTAAATAAAAAGTGTAGGCTTTACTATAATAGGATTAGTAAAAATAGATTTTAGTAGGGCTAGCAGAACACTAGGTATAAGTTTTTTTTAGTAAGGCTTAAAAATTTTTACTTTTTTAACCCTAAATAATTTTTTTTAAGTAAGTATATTTTATATACTTGTATAACTTTGTACAAGTATGTTAACACTAGTATTTAGTTTTATAATTTTAAGCAAAAAAATATAACTATTTATAAAAGAGTATAATAAAGTATAACAATTATTATTTTTAGCAAAAATGCTGCTAGCTAAAAAAAGCAAGCACTTGTACTATAAAGGTTGTACAAATATAATAACTAAAGAAAACAATAAGCTTAGCTTTTAGCTTTAAAAAAGCTAAAAAATTATTACTATTTTTAATAATAATAATATTAAAAGAACTAAAAACTTGCTTAAAAGACTTAAAAATAGCAAGTATAATAATATATAAAAGTATATTAAAAATAATTAAGTATATATAACTTTATATAAGTATTGTAAGCTATTTACTAACTTACTTTAAATTATTATATGTTTTATTATTTTAAAAAAAGTTTAAATTAAAAGAAAACTTAAAAGCTACAACTTTAATATTATATGTTAATAATAAACGTTAGCTATTATAGCATATATATTTTTTAATAAAGTAAATATTAAGCAATATTAAGCTTGTATAAGTTTAAAAAGCTATAAACTATTTAATAAATATATTTTTTTTAGTATATAAGTTTTTAGTAGTGCTTATATGTGCTGCTAATATTTATTATTAGCAATAGTATATATATTTTATAAAACTTAAAAAGGTATTAAATATACTAAAAAGTATATATGCTTTTATAAATATATATAAGCTAGTACTAATTTAAGTAGCTAAAATTAAGTTTAAAAAAAAGGTTAAATTTTTTAATATTACTTTAGCTATGCTAAAAAGTGCTATAATAAATAAGTTAAAAAAAGCATAGCATATAATTAAATAAAAACTTAAAAATTATAAAAATAATAAAAATAATAAATGCTTAAATAAATAAAACTAAAAGTAGTTTATATATAGTATAAGCTTATATAAACAAGTGCATATATTATTAGTTAGTTAAAGTTTTTAAATATATACTTAAAGTTAATAAATATATATTAAAAGTTAATTAGCTTTTGCAATAGTTTTTTTATATATTATAAATAAGTTAAAGTTATTATTTATAATAAGATTATGCTTTTATAAACAACTATAAATATTTTTATATTTATACTTTTATTATATAAAAGTTTATATAGTTTTTTAATAAATACTACTATTATGTTTTTATTTTAAAAACTTTTTTTTTTTTAAAAAAATTTAAACTAAAATTTAAACTATTATTAATAAATTTTAATATAAATATTATAATATAGTTAACTATTTTATAAATTAATTTATATTAATATTATAATAATATAAATAATTAAATAATTAATAAGTTTAACTATAATTTTTTTATATTTATAATATATTTATTTAATAAATTATTAAATAATATATTAAATAAAACTTAATTAATTATATTATAATATAAATAGTTAATATAATAATATATAATTTATTTAATATTAAAATAATATAATTAAAATAAATATTAATATATTTTTTATTTTAAAAAAAAAAATTAATAATATATTTTATAATTATATTTAATATTTATTTATATATAATATTTTTTTTATTTTTATATAAATATTTTTTTATAATTTATTTAATTATATAATAAAAAATATAAATAAGATTTTTTTTTAATATATATATAGTTATATATATATTTATATTAAATATTTAAATATTATATAAATATTTTAAAAAGTTAAAGCTTATATAATAAATATATTAATATATAAAATATATTAATATTATTATTTTTATAATATTTTTTAAATTTATATAAATAATAGCTATTATAATTATTAAAAATTAAAATTTAATATATATTTTTAATATAACTAATTATTTAAATAATTATTAAGTTTAATTAATATTTTATTTATTTACTATTTAATTATTTTTTATAATTATAATAATATATTTTATAGCTATATTTATTATTTTTAAACTTATTATTTAATTATAAATTAATTAGTTAATATTATTTATAATTTTTTTTTATATAATAATATTATTTAAGTTTATTATTATTATATTAAATTATTAAAATAAAAATAAATTATTTATAATAATTATTTAAAAAAAAATTTATATAAAATATATTAATAATTAATTTAATAATTAAAATAATATAGTTATTTTATAATTATATTTATTTTTTTTTTATATAAAAAATATTTATATATAATATTATAACTTAATTAATATAAATATTATAATAATATAAATAATATTAATTAATTTATAATTAAATAATAAGTTTAAATATAATTTTTTTATATTTATAATATTTTTATTTAATAAGTTATTAAAATATTAAATAAATAAAAATTATTAAAAAATTTATAATAAATAAATTTATATATAAATTTATAATTTTATTAATTTTAATTATATAATAATATAAATATAACTATTAGCTTTTTATTAAATTAAAGTATTTAATAATATTTATTTTAATTTATTTATTTTAATTTATTTATTTTAATATTTAAAAAATTATATAATATATTTTATAAATTAATTATATATTTTTTTTATAAAAAATATTTATATATAATATTATAACTTAGTTAATATTAATGTTATAATAATATAAATAATATTAATTAATTTTTAATTAAATAATAAGTTTATATATAATTTTTATATATTTATAATATTTTTATTTAATAAGTTATTAAGCAATATATTAAGTAAAAATTATATTATAATATAAATATTATAATATTATATAATTAGCTTAACTAATATATAAATAATTAAAATAAAAAAAATATTATTAAATTTTTTATTTTAATAAAAATTTTGTTGGAATAATGGCATATGCATTTGTATTGGTTTGGCATGGCCTGGCAGTTGTGTGGCCGCAGGCCATACATATGCATGCCCTACACATAGACCTACGCATATGCCTCCGCACGTGACCTACACTTTGTATATATAGCTGTACGCGCAGCCTGTTAGCACTACTTAGACTTAAAAGAGAATATAGCAGTTTAATCCTATTATGTATTAAACTATACTATTAACCCCTTTTTTGCACAACTACTACATGCAATATATTTTATTATGCAAAACGTATTATAGTGCAGCCCTACTAATACTAATTAGTGTTGCTTTAGCAAGCACACAAATTAGCAAAGTAAAAAAAGCAATAATTTCTGTTTATATAACACTAGTTTATTATGTAAGCAAAGATTATTTGCGCTACTTTTTAAAACCTTTTGTTAGTTAAAAAATATAAAAGCTTTAAAACTTTTTACTAGTTAAGAGTTAAAAAACAAGCTAATATTTAATACTTGCGTAAAGCAAAAGTAATAATATAAATCTGCTAGCTAAAGCATACTACTAACTACTTTTTGCTTAAATAAAAATTAAGGCTATAAGCTATGTTGTACCCTTTTAAACAAGCCTTTGCTAAAAGCTACACAAAAAAAAGCTAAATTTAAATATTTGTATAAAGTAAAAAACATAGTACTTATACTGCTAGTCAAACCTATACTACAAACTAACTTTTTGTACAACTAAAAAAACAAAGCTAAAGTAAAGCTAATTTATACCCCCTCTGTACACTTAACCCTTTTTTTTTTTTTTTTTTATGTTTTTATAAAAAAAAATTAT
>Ga0247782_1000394_pt1 | contig 33380 bp, 32 predicted proteins | sample UWRJL019104C5_FD_179928 | JGI IMG/M metagenome (GOLD analysis project Ga0247782, IMG submission 179928) | Plant litter microbial communities from Arlington Agricultural Research Station in Wisconsin, United States - UWRJ-L019-104C-5 | ecosystem: Environmental > Terrestrial > Plant litter >...
TTATAAAAAAAAAAAAAACTAAAACGCTTGCTTTAAAATATAGCTTTTAGCTTTTATAAATTATTTTTTAAAGTAAGCTATATTAAGTAATATTTAGCTAAAATAGCTATAATATAATACTATTTATTTTAATCTTAGCTTTTAAGCTTATAAATCCTGCTAATGCTAAATAAAATTATAAAAAGTAATTATATTTGCGCTAGCAAAGTTAATTTTTTAGCTACCTACTTTAACTAAGCAACTAAAACAAGTAGTTAATACTTTACTTACCTGCTTCTTTAGCTACCTGCTTTAATTAAATAATAGTTAAATAAATTAATAATAATATATATTAACTTTAGTAATAAAGTTACTTAATTTAGCTTATTAAAAATTAGTTAATTATGCAATTAAAACTTTTAATTATTAAAATTAAGCAAAATATTACTATAATTACTATACAAATAACATAAGATTAATTAATTATAATGTTATAATATATATTCTTGTTAACCGCTTATTCTTTATTTCTCAAGTTTTTATACAATTTACTATGTGGGGCTTAAAAGCTAAGAAGGCCCACCCCTTGGGTGGCCCTAGTGCTCTGTCCTCACCACTCTTAGTGGCTGCACCCCTTGGCGTCATTCCAACAGCAATTCCCTAATATGAGGGTATAGTCAGGGGGTATACTATTTGAAATTGAATAAGGCGACGGAAAATGAGGACGTATCTAACCTCCCCGTACAATTATCGACCCTATGTTTGTCATTATATTCTAACTTTATCCCCTGGGGGTTCCTATTTCCTTCTCGATCACATTGCCTCTTGTGGCCTTACCGTCTATCTTCTTGTAGAAGCTAGAAGCCAAGGTGGTTCAAAAAGGCTACGAGCTCAACTTCGCTCTTGCGTCTCCAACCAGCCGCGTGCTCCTTGTTGCCCGAATGAATTCTCACGTAGTCCTTATTACACAGTTGAAAAGGTGCTAAAAGACCCAAAAGCTCGTCAACGTCTGCAACTTTCTTGATCCCGTCGATAGTGCTTGGCCCCTTCGCGTTCGCTTTACGTAGCTCGTCGTCCCATGCCTTCGCCAGTTCCCAGTTCACGTGATGGCGGCGATCCCGTGATACGAGCGGAGCTGGAAGAGGTGATGGAAACTTCCCGGCAAGCTGGGCTTTCTGCAGGGCCTCAGATTCTTTGTGCTCCGGGGTCTCGTCGCCTTTCCAGCCAGCTAGCTGACCGCCGCTGTTTCTAAACGAGCGGAAAAACTCGTATGCAGGGTGTAGGATGGTAGCAAAATCAAAATCAAGAAGTGCTGTTATACGCCCTGTCTCAGGACTGTAGAGTAGATTGTCGGTGGCTTTGAGCGTATGTTAGTGGCTAAGACAACAAAGACTAGAGTACTGACAGCAGGAGGTAAGACTTCGACAAGAGAACTGGACACTAACTGAAGTCTGCGTGTATAATTGCCCTGTCTTCCTTTGACCGCAAGTCGGAGAATTGCGCTGCCAGACCACGCTCGATAAAAGCCTCCACGCGATCTCTAACGCCGTTGGCGCGCCAGCCTTGCAGATATGGATTGTCATCGGCCCTACGCAGGGCAACTTTTAGGCGACTTCTGTAAGACTCCTCAAATGACGACCAGGGTCCCGCACCAACGCTAGGCATGGCAGCACTAACTATAGCGCCAGTATTATCAAAGGTTACACCTCCCCAGCCTTTAAGGCTATTAGGGAGCCGGTAGTCCTGCAGTGCCTTGAGTAGTTTTACCATCTGCGCCATAATATTTTTCTTCTCTTCAAGAGACATTTTCTCTTCAAACGCATCAAGAAGTGGTTCACCGGGCATAAGTTCTTGCAAGATCCAGCCAAGACGACCGGGACTAGCAGTACCCCAATCAAAAACACGAGGAACTACATGGGGCTCAACGTCACAAAGAGCGTCGGCAGCGAGAGTGAGGATCCCAACTTCGTTCTGCACTCGCGTTTCTTGGTGCATACTCTCGGCAGTGGGATTGCTCAAACGGATTATGAAATCCTTGCAACCGGCTGGAACAGGGACACAGCCCGGCTGTTTTGGCTTGGACTTCCCGCCAGCATTCCCAAGAGTGCCCGTAAAGCTGGGCGGTAGAGAGACACGATAGACAAAGTTGTTGTATCGGAATGGGAGATCTTTGTCGTAGGCAATCGCTGTGATCTCGGTTTGCTCTGTGACCTGTCCAACTTAGTTCTAGCGCTAGTTTAGGTAAGTAGATCGAGTACGGGTTTGGTATGTACCTCACCAGACAAATAATTTGCGAGTATTTCCTTGATATAAGCAAGACGCTGTTCATATTGGGCGTGATTATGGGTAACTCCGGTCATTCTGAACTACTAATCGGCTGAATTCTTGACTGGTGGACGTTGAAGAGTTGTGGTGATTGCTCCTGTCGGGCTGTCGAGATCTGGGAATAGAGGTATTGTGTGAACTTAAGAGAAGCTCCGTCGTCCTTTATAGGCGCTAATACACGTTACTACGCTACATACACACCTAGGTAGGTACTGCTTAGTTTAAGAATTAACATCTTGGAAGGTATAAAGTGGACCTCATATAATCAAAAAGCGTTGTGACGCTTGTTGCCGAACAGGCCCTAAAACGTACCGGGTTAACAGAAACGGTGGCGCTACTGTTGGTCATTCTGCATTTACTTAGTCTATCAGACCTGTAAGCAGAATACAGGCAAACATGGGCGTCTCAGTGCAGCCCAATAGCCTTTCTACGGGTACCTACAAGGGGATCACAAAACAGCACGTTTAGGCTTTCGTGACGATCATAACTTGAGCAACTTAATAATAAAAATCATCTCAGCAGTCGCATCCTTTTCTTACTGTGGTTGTGGGCAAGTAGAATGTGCCTTGGTTAGGTGGACTTAACACGCTAAGTCGTGACCTATCGCTGACTTATTCTGCTCCTCTGCTCGAGAATAACCTACCAAACCAATAATATCGTTTTGCGACTTACGTTGTTAAGACCAAGGACAAGGTTCGGTAGACTTCTAGATGTAACGGCATTCCTAACACATTTTTTTGTTTGTGACGCCTGTCTCTAGGTCCTCCTCAAGTCTCGTCCGGCGTTTGATCGCGGACGCAATGGGGAGGTTCTCCTATCTCGTATACGGCAACAATGTTGTATTAAGGATTCCTGTCGGTGCTGGGGAAGATAAGTACATGTGTCCTAGCTAGCGCTGCCGGTCTTCTGCGTTCTCGACTACTTAGTTAACTGCTTGAAGCTCCTGCCCTTCTGTCAATATTTTCAATCTAGAATACCTAGGTAGTCAGGCAAACAACTCTTGCTGACATCGCCACAATCCGGGAGACGAGGCTTGTGCTATATTTGAAGCACGCCAAAAGCTACAACGATGGCAGCTGTCTCTACGCTCACCGATGACTGGACAACTCAACTACTACAAGGCCTGCCGAGTATCCCCGTCCCCTTTGGATTCACACTTGGTGGTTCACTTGTTGGCAATGAATTAAAAGTCCAGAGCGTGATTGCCGAGATCCAAAAGGGAGCGTCCGCCGAGGCCATCAAGACGCTCCTTGCGTATTATCATAGTTTTGATGCTACTGAGCTACGCGAAAGCGTAAATGCGAAGGTGGAAGGCATCCCTGCGATCTTTTATGTCATCGCGACAGACAATATACACTTGATTCGTGACTGGGTCAAGTATGGCGGCGATCCAAACGCTACCTTCGGGCCTAAAGACTACCCCTTATTAGCATTTTGTGTTCTGCACGGCGGAAGGACCAGGACCATGCAGCAGGCAACATCTACACTGGAAACTCTCCTCGCACTGGGTGCCTCTCCGGATGCCATTCCCTAGATGTTCTACTCCCCGTTCAACAAGAAGCTGGATACTCAACTTATTAGATTCTCGGGTAGGATGTACAAAAAGGGAAGGTATCGATGGTGCTTGCACTCACTGCATAAGAATCTTCTTACGGCACTTAACTTGACTCAGCGATATCGTCTATTTCAGGCGTCTCAGGCAGGCTTTCCATCTCGCCTATTGTCTATGCTGGCGTCCAGGACAGACTCAGAGCAGATTCATCGTTTACAGTATACAGTCATAGGCCAACAAGCTGCTGTCACTACGCTCAACAGACTGATGGTGTAAGTGTTGTGTCAAGTTTTAATATCTTCTTTGCTGACAGAGCCTAACAAACCCACAGGAAGCTAGCCCAGGAGACAGACAAGCCTTTGGTATTTGTCTTCGCGGGCCCCAGCGGCCACGGAAAAACAGAAATGGCGCGAAATCTCGGAAAGTTGATGTCCATGGACATGATAAACATCGACTGCACCGTCATCAGACAAGAAGACGAGCTTTTCGGCCCGAGACTGCCATACATCGGATGTGAGTCAGGCTTAGCACTGAACAACTTTCTCGCAAGAATGTCGGGAAGCCGGGGGATTGTGTTCCTAGACGAATTTGAGAAGACAAATATAGACATACATAACACCCTCCTTATTCCTTTTGATCAGGGTAAGAGCGCTCCCTCGACAAAATCTCGACGGCGGCTCACTGAACATAAATGTAGGAGAATACATTGACCGACGAAACTCGAACAAGGTCTCTTGCACAACGACTATTTGGATATTAGCGACGAACAAGTTCGACAACTATATCCTAGAATTCTGCGCGTCCAACCGAGCTAAGCTCACCCAGCCGCAGAACGAGAAGGAAACGACAAGGCTACTGGGCCAGCTCAAAGCACGCCTGAAGGAGTGCATGTCTCACTTTGGACACCCGCTGACGGGGCGCATATCGGAGATCATCCCGTTCCTGACCTTCTCACCGGATGAGCAGGCAGTGGTGTCGCACAAGGGGATAATGGAGTTCGAGGCGCGGCTTAGACGGCCCGTCGTGCTGTCACCAAACGCAAACGCAACAAACGGATTAGGGGAGGATAATCTCGTGGGTAACGTCCGTCTGGACATCCAGAACGAGCCGGCGATCTGTTCGACCATTGCGCAGAAGGGCTACACGCCTCAACTTGGCGCAAGGAGCATCCTCAATGCCGCTACCGAGGATATCTATACGCCCCTCGTGAGCGAGTATTTGGACTTTGACGAGGACTTTGATGAGGCTCAATCGGAGACGGTCTTCAAAGTTGGGATTAATGCTGATAAAGATATCGAAGTTTGGCGGATGCCTACGGAGACAGGAAAGTAGGAACTGAGTCTGTCTCTATGATTATCGTGCCCACCGGGACAGGTACTGGACAACGGTTGGGAATTGAGAAGTGATGTTGATTGAATACCGTGTATGCTGTAGGGTTCTGATACTGTAGTCACCATGAGGAGCTCGCGGATTCAAACTGTCCCATCGCGCCTTTTCGTAGTCTGTACCTTCCACGGGCCGAAGGTGAATTTCATCCAGTCCGCAGATCAAACTGCGGCAACAATAAAGTGCATCATATCCTGTGAATAAGCATTCAAAGGTATGTAGCCACACTTGTGAACCCAAAAATGAGAATTCTTTCCTGCACCACGTAAAGGAAAAAGATAAATGAAACGTTTGGGCACAATTTCAGGGTAAGGTAGGTATACTTAGCTGTGTGGTTTGGGCGTAGCTGTATTTGATACCGTCCGAGTTGCGCAACGTCCGTCTCGGAAAGGTATTGGTGACAATTCTGATGGTCGTAGGGAGGCTCATGGCGATAGAAACGCCCTGCAAAGTGCTTTATATGAGCCAGGCACGGGTAAAATCAACTGCTGTAACTGCTGTTGTAACTGGGTGATTGCAGTTGCTTCACCCCTTCTTAAGACAGCAATCTATGCTCCTACCCACCTACCAACAACACGATGGAACGCAACTTTTGATCCTGTGCCTGCAGTTTTCGAGAAAGGCAGGCAATGTACGAGTTACCAAGAAGAAGGGCAGGCACTTTCACTTCCTTAATTACTACCTCCCTACATACCTACATACTCGGACACTGTCGGTCGCAGCTTCCACCAAGCATCCGCTTGACTCCCTAAACCTTCCATACAGCCTCAATGATCCACCAAGTCCCTCCTGCTAGCTGACGCGCACCGAGATATTGGAACCGAGTATCGGCCGTCTGGAAAAGTTTGGGCCACTCGTCCGCATAGCGCTCTTTCGCATTCAGTAGCTGCTGCATGCCCACATCCATATGGCTGAGCAGTTAATATGAAGCACGGCATCATGGGGGCTTCTGAAGGCTTACGTTGCTCTTTGGGCAGCCACTGTAGAAAGTGCCTCAAATTCTAGCAAGCTTTGCTCGTAGATAAGCACTCGGGCGTCCGGCTTCAGTGCCGGTATAAGATTCTGGAGGATCTTGATGCAGTACTTATCCGCCCAGTTGTGCAAGATGGACCGAAAGAAGTACACATCGGCGACTACGGGCTGCTCCGTGAAGAAGTCGCTAGGTTAGTTAAGAGTTGTTAGTAGTGTTGAGCGTCCTCGTGTGGTTCAAGGTTTGTACAGAAACCTACTGTGCCATAAAGAAAACCCTATCTCTAAGCGCCGGGGGTAGTTGGGAAGTACCCTCAGCTACGGTCGCTGGCAAGTCCTGGACCGTGCACTTCAGATGTGGGAAGCGCTCGGCAAGACTAATGGCGACAGTGCCACGCCCACCTCCAACATCTACCACGCTCGTTTTACCCTCCCAGGGATAGCCATCGCGCAGCACATGGAGCGGTTCCTTATTGCGAGAGAAGAACATGGCAAACCTTGCTCCGCGGTCATGATGGTCGGCAAAGAAGTCGAACATGCTCTTGTTCGTGTTATTGGCAAGACTGAATCCCTGGAACATGTCAAACGATGGGGGCTGAGTAAAGAAATCATTTAGAGAAAATGTGAAACGTACTGTCTCATTGTTTTCTTCAGAATTCGGCCACTTCTCCATCGCGTCGGCCATCTGAGCAGGTCAGGTCAGCAAACCACCGCCGCATGAGGAATCAGTGGCAAGTTTACCTTGCCGCCCGCAGGCCAGAATTCATCCAATTCAACAACCAGAGCGTTTCGCATTATATCATCACTGGCTAGGACGGCGGTGAGAGCGGAATGGGTAATTACACCGAGTTCCTTCTCCTGGAAGAAGCGGTGGTGCACGATGGCATGTCTAACAATACGTTGTACGTTGTCCACGGTTAAGCCTGAAAACTCGGACATAGCGGCGAAAGAGGACGAGCTCCCTACTGGGAAGGACTTGTCCAGCTTAAATCGCAGGATAGCTTTGACGCTGCTATACGCAGACCACTATACGGATACATTAAGAAGTAGGCTACCTATTGCTACAGTTCGGTGGGCTTGCCTTGAAGTATAGGAGGGCCTTTGGGCCTGTCATGAGAGCCTTTAGCTCGGAACAAGCGCTGATAACAGCGAGTCGTGAAGCCTCCAAGTCCGTCGCGCCCTCGGGGATGGGCAGAGACCAAAGCGCATCCGCTTCTAGGGATGGTGTTGGAAGAGAATTCTGCACGAAGAAGTCGTTTAGCTTCGCCGTTTTCCTTGCGATTAGCGTGGAGAGCTCGATGATTCTATTCGGACCCGCCATGGCTGCAATCGATGAATCGAGTTATCGGTGGAGTAGGTAAGCGTAGGTGTGTATAGACCCCAAATAAGAAGAAATGCGGCCATTTAAAACGCGAAAGCACACTCACTACCCAAGCAGGATGTGGAGGTGGCGCAGAAGCGGTTTCATCAGAGTCCTAGATATGCCCAAGTCTTCGCAGTAGTTAGTCCAGGTTAGCAAATCTGACTGTTTTCAATAGATAGCGTTCCAGTCGGAGGTTTTCCATATGAGCTATGTACGGGGGCATATAAAACCGTACCTAGGGCAAAGGCAAAAGTCAGGTAGCCCCTTAGATATTGCGGTTGGCTGACCATCCACGCACATCTATACCAACATACATACAACTTATGCTTGAGTACTGAGCCGGATCTACCAATGCGACCGCCACAAACACTCCGGCGGCTAAAGTAAATAATTTATGTTGCCTAGTCTACTACTCTAGGATGGAGCGGGTCTGCTTGGACTCTGAATGGGGACGAGAACCTCACATTGAATAACTGTTGAGCCCTAAGGACGTAACCTAATAAATATTCTTTCCATCAATAATATCTAGCTCAGCCCAAGATGTGCCGTCACAGCCTTATACCTCAGAATCGTTCAAAGCTTTCGGGTCGGCACTAGCCGAGTAAACCTGAGTGAAGAGAACGCCAAGAGGTTTTGTGAAGATGTGAAGCCTTACGATAGCGACAAGTAGGAAGCACCGTTCAACTTCTCGTGAGCATTCATTTCCCGTATTAAATAAATATAGGAGGACTTCTACTAAGCGCCTCAGAATTTTGAGCGAGAGTGTCGCTACCCAGACTCGAGTGAATGTTGAACCAATAATTTACCCCTCATGATGTCTGCTCCACGAGACGCTCAAGTCGACAGGAAGGATAGTGAAATGTCTAAGACTTTTGTTGAAGCTGCAAAGAGGGCTGTTGCTGAGAATGCATTTTCGGTATGATGAATTTGTTTAGCTCCGTGCGACGGCAGCAAAATTTGCACGTCAAGCACTGTATAAACACCTAAGCTTAAGCTGCTGCTCACTACGAGCTTCTTTGCATTCCAATTCTTGATTCACACACATGAAGCATTGGCTAAGGCGCAGCATGTGGTAAACTGAAGATACGTACATAGTGGGTTTTCTCTACTTGCACGATCTTAATGAAATGAATATTACCTATACATGAAGCGTTCGGGCGCAACTCCAGGGTAGGCTAGCAAGTAGGGAGTATGGTGCATCATCACATGCAAATAACATACGATGACATATGTAGTGGAAATTCGCGAGTCAGTGATGTCATAGTCAACAGGGGCCCAAATTTACGAATTTCCTTGCGCAAAGAAGCCTTCGTTGATTTAAAAGACGCTCAACCCTCATGAGTCGTGATTTCAAAGCTTGGAGATAGATAAAAAAGGAAACAAATTGATTTCAAGTTAACTACTATTTTCACTGTGTTATCTCGTTAAACGGACATGATGGCGCTCCTCTCGCGGCTTCCAAACCCCATCTTCCACCCTTTCCTCTTCGTCTTCCAGATCTTCCAATGGCTCATAGATCTGATCTTGGCGCCCACACCTCCGAGTCCCAATAGTGGAAGGAAGCCGCTGGGAAGGCCGAAAATCGCCGTCATTGGCGCCGGTATCACGGGCGTCTCGTCCGCGGCGCATTGTGTCGGGCATGGGTTCGAGGTGACGATTTTCGAGGCAGGCACGAAGAAGAACTTGGGAGGTATCTGGAGTGTAAGTTGTGACCGGCAGGACTCGACGAAATAAAAGAGCGCGGGTAGTAGATTTTGGCAAAGCAACTAACTACTTAGTTAAATAGAATGTGAATAATACGTCCAGCCTGCAGATTCATTCTGCCATGTTCCGCTTCCACCCTTCCGTGCAATGGGACCGCGGGTATCCGGACAGACAGCAGATTCTCAGCCAGGTGAGGCAGCTATGGGAGAAGTACGGGCTCGACTCGCGGACCAAGTTCGAGACCAAAGTCGAGAAGGTCTACCAGGACGAGCAGGGCCGCTGGATCATCAATAACACGGCCAACGGCCGTTTCGACGGCATCATCGCGGCGGTTGGCACTTGTGGCGACCCAAAGATGCCGCATGTTGATGGCATCGAGGAATATCGCAGGCCTGTGTACCACTCCAGTCAGCTGACAGGGTAAGTCCTGCCAAAGGGGCCTCAGTCATTCTTTAAAAATCTTAGCAAATGATGTATGTAGGTGTACTAATTATTGCTTAGGGTCGACGTCAAAGACAAGACTATGATCATAATCGGCGGAGGAGCCAGTGCGGTAGAAGCTCTCGAATACGCCTTTGAAGAGGGTGCTAAAAAGGTGTATATCCTCTCGCGCAGCGATAAATGGATCATACCGCGCAACCCCATCGTCGACATCTTACTATCCCTGAACATCTGGGGCCAGGAGACACCTTTCTCCTGGATACCTGAGCGTCTACTCAAGCGGTTCTTCTACCGGGACTTGCGCGATATTGCGCCGGACGACAAGGGCATATTCACGGACACGCCGATGGTGAACTCGGACGTCATGGATAAGCTCCGGTCGGGCGAGGCGGAATGGGTACGCTGCGATATCAAGTCCTTCCACGAGGGTGGCGTCTACGTCAACAAGCGCGACAAGGGCGTCCCGAAAGGTGGTCCGGGCCGTCACATGGATATAAAGGGTGACATGGTGGTAATGGCTACGGGTTACAAACGACCCTCGCTAGATTTCTTGCCTGACGACTGCTTCGAAGAGCCCTACGGTCCTCCGAACTGGTATCTCCAGACTTTCCCGCCCGGACATCCGTCCATTTCCGCCATCAACTGCACGTACATATCGGCGATCGGGACAGTGGGGAATTGGCATATAGGAATCTACACTCGCATCCTCCTCATGTTCCTCATCGACCCGCTGACCCGCCCCTCCACTTTCTGGATGAAGAGGTGGATCGACATGACGAAAGTGCTCAAGGCCTTTGCGCCGACGGGCGCCTTCGACTTCTTCACTTACCTCGAGCTCATCTGGTGGTTTGCATTCTGCGTCAGCATTAACCCTTTCCGATGGAAGTGGGCATTCTTCGTGTTCTTCGGCCTGGATTTTGCGCTGCCTAGAAGTATCGTCGAGACCGAGGAGAAGATCAGGAATGGAATGGGTATGCGCCAGGGTGCGGATAAACCTGATGTTGGTCGGAGTTTTTAACCTAGAGGTGTGCTGGAGGATGAAGTAGCCTGAGCAGGCCTACTTTGCATCGATTGAGGTAAGAGAAATCGATGACCGAATGATATAGATATTTCCACCAGCAGGACCCTTAATATAGATATAGACGGGGCTTGTACGATTAGCGCCAGGCGCGCAAGGTAGTAGTACTTCGTGCACAATACAATACCTATACAACTAACGGAAAAATGTGTTTTTTTGTAGCCATGAATAATAGTCTCATCGTGAAAGTTGCTCTTATTAGTATTTAACATGGCGACGTATTTGTCTGCGTTATCGTTTCCCTCGGTCTCTCCGCCCGCCTTCCATAACCTTTAACTTCTTGTGGAATCTCTCACCAATCTCTTTGGTTCCCTCGCTGAAGCCAGAACCACGACCACTATCCGCCGTATCGCGGCCTCGTTTCCGACTCTTCTCCAGCAGGGCCTTAGTGGATCTACCACCGCCTTCCTTCCGTCTCGTCAACTTGTCGATGCGGTCCACGCCCTCGCCGAGATCCCGCCACTCCTCTCCACCGAAACTCATCTTCGCACTGCGGCGCTCCGCCTTGTTCTTCTCGGCGCGCTGTTTCTTGCCCTCCTTGGGCAATCGGACCATGTTAGTCTCTTCGAATTCGCGCCTGCGATCTTCCTCCTCGCGCTCCGCAACCGTCTTCACCTTCCTGCCGCCAAATACCACGTTGGAGCCTACGCTAGGCAGCGCTGAGGGCGCAGATGAGAGCTCATCTGCTATGTACTCGTTTATTGTTGCCGACTTCATCGGCCGACGTTCCTTGCGCTCTCGCCGCTCCGTCGTGGGCATCACGGCAGGCGTAATCTTGGGAGGTCGGTAGACACCTGTCTTGTCTTTTGCTGCTGCAGCCATGCCCACTGACACAGGTGCCGCGAAGTTGCCAAACGACGGCGCATACTTGTTGTCGTCCTTCGGGCCTTGCTTGTTGGTATTTGCGTCAACGCCATCTACGCCGTCCTCGTCTTCTTCTACGTCACTGTCTTCTTCCGATTCCGATACTTCGGCCTGAACCTCCTCACTGGCAATCTTCTCCTTGCGATCTGTCTCGTCTGCTGTGCGGATGATCTTGTCGATCTGGAAGCGCAAGCGCTCTTCAAGCGGGCGCACACCCTTGTCAAGATAGAGCCGCAGCTCGACTAACTTTTTGACAATATCGTCTGTGATTTCGGTGGAGGTTTCATTCGAATCCGAGTCGCCGTTCTTCGCATTTCGTATTTTTATTAATATTAAAAATACGAGATTCTGGAGGTAGGATAGTAGCAGCTCGTTCTTCACGTCGAGTAGAGAGACGCCGTGCTCTATTTCGTCGATACCGGCGATCTTGGGAGCGGCCTCAAGTGCCGAATTTAATGAATTGGTTAGAGAATCCAACAAGGCTGGTAATGTTGTTGTCGTCGCCATTATTAACGCACCGGTTGTGAACTGGTGTAATTGTCAAAAGTGAGGAAGACCCCTCCAAACCAAGTAGAGTCTTCAACAGTTCGGAATGAAACCAAAAAAAGTCCAAATCCAACAATGATCGATAAGACGATAAGAGACTTGGAGGAATTTATTGTTACGGTAGGTAAACAAATACCAAGTAGGGACTAGACTCCACAGCATATTAGTTGCCGTATCACGTAAATAGCCCAGTGCACACGGTGATTGGCTTCCGACACAGTTAGTGTCATATGCAGTGGAGAACGTTAGCGTGGCCACCCCTGATTCCTCATTCTAAATGCATCCAAGCTTGCTGTTCGAAAGATTTACGGTTGGCAAGGAAGCACTACGTACTCTCGATAACAAATGATACTCTGTATCGCAACGTCAGCTTTAGACCTCAAATAATAAAATTTATTGCCGCGACGGGCTTTCGTTACGCAACCATTATTCTACCCACCTTCTAGCGATTATAACTATATCCATCGGTATTGCAAGAAGCTCGATATTTCAACTCTTGCGCGAATCCTCTTGTAGCGCGAGCCTTTGTGCTCTATGATTGTGGTTGTAATCGTGCTCACAGGTGTCTAGAGTAAGGTACGCTGCGCCTCACAGCTCCTATTGATCTACGTGTTAGAGTGAGCCTGGCTTTATCATTACAGTCTCTCCAACGCCAGCGCTGCCAGTACCTCGAATTAACTTCTAAGCAGCACTTGATGTCAAGCATCTAGTAACTTCAGGGGATAAAACTGACATGTATTCATCTGTCTCCAGGCACCACCACAATCTACCAAAATGAGGTCACCGTCAGTCCTTTCAAGCTCGGCGGCCTTGTCAGCTTTACTACTTCCACAACTTAGTTCCGCCTTCTACCTCCCCGGTGTTGCGCCCACATCCTACAAACCTGGCGATGCCGTCCCTCTTTTCGTGAACAGCATTAAGCCGGTCGCGGCGCAGGATGCTCGTCTGCATTCCGTGCTGTCATACGATTATTACGACCCCAGATTTCAGTTCTGCCAGCCCGAGGGTGGCCCGAAATATGTATCAGAGAGCTTGGGCAGCATTCTTTTTGGCGATCGAATAATGACGTCGCCATTTAATCTGAAGATGGGCCAGAATGAATCCTGTATCAAGCTGTGCTCGTCCACATATGACACGGATACGGCACACTTTGTTAATACGCGGATCATGAAAGGCTTTGCCCTGAACTGGCTGGTAGACGGATTACCTGTTGGACAGAATCTCTATGACGAGCTCACGGGCACTTATTTCTATAGCCCTGGCTTTGCTTTAGGTTCCGTTTCCACTGGTGAACCCCCGGGACCGGCTTTCTTCAACAACCACTACGACATCCAAGTTGAATACCACAAGGTCCGTGGTCATAACGACCAACTCAGAGTAGTAGGCGCCGTTATTGAGCCGAGCTCTAGGGCTTACCCCCCAGGAGAGGGAGATTTGGATTGCAACAACAACGACCTGCCGCCGGTCGTGCTATCCGAGGATGTGAACCAGAAGACAGAGGTCACTTTCACGTATAGCATTTACTGGGTAGAGTCTAATACTGCTTGGGCTACTCGATGGGACAAATATCTACATGTCTTTGATCCGAAGATCCACTGGTTTTCTCTTGTCAATTCGGCTGTCGTGGTTGTGTTCCTGACACTGACAGTTGCTTCCGTCCTGTTCCGGGCTTTGAGAAAGGATATTGCAAGATACAACCGATTGGATTCGATCAACTTGGATGACTTCTCGGGAGCGGACGGTCTGGAAGATGGTGTGCAGGAGGATTCTGGTTGGAAGCTGGTGCACGGAGATGTATTCCGCACGCCCTCTCGCCCCTTGCTCCTCTCCGTGTTGCTTGGCAATGGAGCTCAGCTGTTCGCCATGACTGGATTTACGATCTGCTTTGCGTTACTTGGTTTCCTATCACCATCCAATCGCGGCTCCCTAGGCACTATCATGGTGCTCTTATATACTCTCCTCAGCTTTGTCGGCGGTTACGTCTCTGCTAGAGCATACAAGTCGATGAACGGCGAGCAATGGAAGTTGAACATCGCGTCCACGCCGTTGCTCGTGCCTGGCATCGTTTTCGCTACATTCTTCTTCCTTAACCTCTTCCTGTGGGCTAATGGCGCTGCGGGCGCTGTTCCTTTTGGTACCATGCTTGTCATTGTCGCCATCTGGTTCGTCATCTCGGTTCCCCTATCCGTTGCTGGTTCCTGGATAGGATTCCGGGCAAAGGCTATTGACCCCCCCGTTCGCACCAACCAGATCCCGCGCCAGATCCCACCCTCGACAACCTACCTGAAGCCGATTCCCAGCATGCTGCTCGTCGGTATTCTTCCCTTCGGCGCCATCTTCGTTGAGCTCTACTTCATCATGAGCTCTATCTGGTTCAGCAAGATCTACTACATGTTTGGTTTCCTGTTCTTGTGCTACGGCCTAATGATCATCACCTGTGCGGCCGTTACCGTCCTCATGGTCTACTTCTTGCTCTGCGCAGAGAACTACCATTGGCAGTGGCGCGCTTTCCTTGCCGCTGGTATGAGTGCGGGCTACATCTTCATCAATGCCTTGATCTACCTTGTGAGCAAGCTCTCTCTCGGAGGACTTTCTGGCACTGTGCTGTACATTGGATACAGCGCCCTGCTATCCTTCCTCTTTTTTATATTAACAGGTATGCCCTTCCCTTCTCTCCTATTCTCTTCTGTTTTTCTTTCCTTGTAATTGTGGATAAGCGTCAACCACATTTGCTAACAAGACATACTATCTAGGATCAATTGGGTTCTTCTCTAGCTGGTGGTTTGTGCGTAAGATTTACGGTTCGATCAAGATCGATTAGGTAGTGTGTTTGTGCGAGAGAAGCAAGCCTTTCTGAGACGTAAAAGTGAAGAGGAACCTAGGGACCCCATTCACCCATCCTCCCGCCCATGTACCACACGTATCATGACACCACTACTACACTTTAATTGGGGCAAATGGGCTGGGTTACCTGTATTATAGACTGTACGAACAAACGAGGCAAAAACACAAGATCAAGATTCACAAGGATTTTCTAAGAGAGCGTGTTGGGGAAAGACAGACGTAATGCACCTAGATGTATGTTAGGCATGTATATCTGGGTTTACTCGTTCCTGCTAGACTAACGGTAGTAATGATTACAGGAATAATAGGTACGTTTAGAATGGAGGCGGGAGTTGTATTGCTATGGACCTCCGTCTTAAATCTATGCGGTCTACCTATTGCTGCCATTGCTGCTGCTGGTAGACGTTGACCCAGAGACCAAACCATGATGGTCGGGAATGACTTTTCGAAGTCTAGCATCTTGATTATGGGTGCTTCCCCCCTCTTTTCAGATAGAAATAGTCCGGCTCTCTGTCCGTATTCCGCCGAAGTATATGTCCACGTACGTGGCGGCGAGAGGCTCCTATGACCAAAGTCATAAAATCATCCATTAATACAACATCCCAATCTCATTTCATTCAGTCGTCATCGTCATCGTCATCATCACCCATAAACTGGAACAGCGCTTTGGGCTGAGCGGGCGTAGTAGGCGAAGCCGATGCCGCACCTGCACCACCACCGCCTCCTCCTCCGGCAGGACCAGCGACACTAGCCCGTCTCCAAGCCTCAGCGGCCTCTTCCTCCTTCTTTAATCTCTCCCTCTCCATCTCTGCGCGCAGTCTCGCCTGCTCTTCTCTCAGTCTCTTCTCCCTCTCCTCGCGCTCCACGCGCTCTCTTTCCTCGGCGGCTTTCCGCTCCTCTTCCTCGCGCTCGCGACGCAGGCGCTCGGCTTCCGGGTCGTAGTTCTCGGCCTCGATCCCTTGCTCCGATAGGTATGCTAACGAGGCGATGGACCCGGACCGCACTTGCTCTTCTGATGGCCAGGGCACGAATGTGTATGCGCTGTGAGGGTTTAGGAACGTGGCTAAGGGTTCGGGGAGCTCGGTGTTGGAGAATTGCGATGGCTGTTGTGATGGCGGTTGTGTTTGTGGCTGTTGGGTTGTTGAGAAGGAGGACGAGCCGTTTGTGGGGAGTGATTGCGCTTGAGAGTGGGAAGGTTGGGGTGTAGCGCCTGCTCCTCCGACTGCTCCGTTAGCAGTAGGTGTAGCTGTGGGTGTCCCGCCCGCCGGCGTAGTAGCCGCTGTCTCTGGCGCGCTTGCCGCCTCGCTCTTTAATTGAGGCGGCGATTCTGCTGCTGCCGCAGCCGCCGCAAGAGACGCTGTTTCTATGGCGTTCAAGGCGCCCACCGGCGGGATCGTCGTCTTACTTATCCGCCGCGCGTAGGCTAGTAGTTCGTCATATTGTATCTCGTAGCTCGGTCCGTCAGGCAACACGGTCGCGGAAGCGTTGACTAGCTCTTTCCGCGTGTCGGCGAGGAGTCGGAGGGTGTCTTTGATTTGTGTGTCGTATTTGACCGCTGAGGCACGCAGGGCCTCGATCTTCTGGTGGTTGAGTTGGTGGGTTTGTACTGTTTCATTGTTACAGGCTCAATGTTAATAAACGTAGGCAACAAATTGAAGCATGAAGAGCTCTCCTCTCTGCATGTCTGTAGATATATATTGTATGTGCGTATTTATCTGTGTTTTTGTGTGAAGCGCAGGCTCAACATACAGTCTTGAAATCCTCTGGCAAGCTCTGCGTTCGAGTCTCCCAGCTGCTGCACCTGGATCGTCGATGGATTGTATTTGGCGATTGAGTCGATAAGCGTGCCCAGAGCCTTCTCGACACGGTCAAAACACGTGTCCAGCTGCCTATTCATGTCTGTACCTATCAGATAATTGACTTTCGCGTTCTTATTCGTGTGTAGTTGGTCGCTAATTGTATTGCAGATGTGATGTTGTATTTTACTGCGGAATCAGAAGCTCTAGGGCAGACTTGCACTACGGTGCAGATCCCGGTAGGTGGGCTGTCATCGGCATAGAGTGGGGCCGCTAATGGTGGGCCTACTAGGTACCTATTGTAGCACCAATTGCCCCGCATGTGTATGAACTCATCTGTGCCGTTTCCTATTCCTCGTTATATCGCGAAGAAGTCGATGACCATGTATACCGTTGGTCTCTCATGGAATCCACGGCGTCCCCCCCCCGTGACATGATTTCGCTGTCGTTGTTACTCCCTTTAGATCATCCCCCCGGGCATCCCCTTAAAATAATACATTACGCTCTCTTGGTCGGCGTCAACCCCTATCCAGGGGAATCCGGAGAGTGGCGCCATTTAAAGGGCGCTGTAAACGACGTCCGAGAAATCAACAACCATTTAATCAAGTCCTTTACGCAGGCTGAGGCGAAAGTCCTCACAATGATTTCCCTGCCAGGGCCATCAATAGCAAACTTAAAGCCAATGACTTTTGCGTACTCGATGGGCTGACAGTACCCAAAGACTCAATACTCAATAGGGACATCGATCTTATACGTAAAATCGATGCGACGCAGGCCGCCCATAAATACCACAGATATCCGGACTAATTGCTTGAGGTCCCGCCACCAGGGCCACCAAAAGTTGTCCAGAACAATAGCTTATAACCGTACAAGACATGGCTGCGTGGCAAGAATGAACTCTCATTCAGAGATAAAGTCGGGCCGGGAATATCGGGATACCACAACCCCAATGACCGCAGTGTGTCCTTTTCGGGGACCTGCAGAGAGAGTGCGGGAGTAGCCAGCTTGACCATTTTAAAACCCAGCAAACTTGTCTTAGTAATAAAGTAGCCCGGTAGGCATAGGGGCATAGGTGCGTTCTTGCGTCGAGCCCGACTTCTAGCAAGCCAAGAGGGCTATCAAATACGGCAAAACACCTCGTTTCGAGCTACCGTCTGGGCATCCAAGCCAGCAGGATGTGGTATTACTACCCGTTAGACACTTTACGGCTTGAATACCTCTGGATCCAATAGCTAGGACGAAACCCCAGATACAGCTCACAGATATAGAATATTCATTCGTAGCCCAGTAACCTAGCTGGATAGGATTGCCAGCAGCAGCGGTGAACCTCATCCTAGAAATATAACCCGCATCGCGAGTCTGAATATAAGCAATAGAGAACTCCTCATCGTAGAACACGGGCCAGAAGGCTCTTGAAGCGAGTCGAGCATTCGAGGCATCCGATGTTGACAAATACATGTATATACCCCAGCACAGCTCAAGTGGGAGTATATTGAAAAGGTCATTTTCTATTGTTCCAACACGAGGTGTTGTTACAGAAGCCTCGGATGACGACTAGGGAGTTTCCGCTAGTATGTGATCGACCTCGGCGGCATCATAGGGATTTACGCTGGAGGTTGCATCGGGGACCCAGATATTCTCGATCTTCAAGCCTATCCTAGGGAGGAGGATAATCTTTAGGTACGACGATGGTACCGCCAAAATCGTGACCCCAATTGATACTCGTGCTTCATAGTGAAAAGAGAAGAGGGCTGAGAACTCGAAACAAGCGTTCAAGGGGCATTGATGCTGCCCTGTTGGACCAAGCTTTCTTCAAGAGACACCAGCAGGCATCCTGGAAATAAACCATGTCGGCCGTTATACTCGGGTTGCGTCATGGCGCCAAAGCAATCGCCAATCGGGCGGTCAGAACCCTCATCATCCTTCGAGCGTTAGAGTCAGCGGGAGTAATAAAGACCCATTTAGGTCATCGTCCAGACCAACACCGTTGAGTACGATGTCTGTAGACCCCTTATAGACTACCCAGGTTGCTAGTCTCGACTCGGGTGCCAAATAGACCAAACAAACTTACGACCGCGGAATTAATTTATCCAGGACACGATGCCTGGCATGTCGCAGATAACCCATCCGCGGAATACGCAGGAAAATCCCTAGGACTCATCTTTACAAGCCATCCATTGTCAAATGAGTGGCGATAGGTGAATGGCGTCAAAGAAGTGGGAGGAGAGCAATATCGATGTCGGTGGAACCTGATCGGCTGGCAGGCTATGCCTCAACTACTGGATAAGCGCTCGCTTATGGCGTATTATGGTTAGCACTGTAGATAACACGCCAAGCAATTAGATGGTCACGGTCCACACTGCAGGAGATTCCGTTAACGACGATTGTTATTGCGCAAGGAAAGCGTCTCTGTGAAGCAGAGATTTCCGGTATCTACTTATATGCCTAGGGATAGTTGTAGTCAGTGCTTCGGGCCGGAGCTAGTCCGGAATCGAACCGTGACAAAAGCTCTCTGAGGTAATAAAGATATCTTCTTTCCCGATCCAATATGAACGTCTTCGAGGGCCCTTTTTCGCAACAGATGTGTCCAGAGCGAAGCGGTAGCCTCGCGAAGTCACTGTAGCCAACTTAGAACCATCCAAGTACGTTTCGGCATCAGGTTGAGAAATAATTGAGGGCCACAAGGACAACTACAAAATAATATCGATGTTGAAGGCTATCTAATGTCGTCGATTAAAAGTCGCGTCACGGGGGTAAGCCGTCTTGATCCGGACTTGATCTGAGTCGGTATCACACGAGGTCCACGGCCGTCCTCGCTCGAATACCTACCGACCAGTCCCAGCCAGAACTAGCCATTTACGCGCTAAGCCCAATTTGCCATAAGATACAATTGAAAGTGGAAACCTCGAATAGAAGCTGCACCCCTGGACGTGCCTGAAGTCACGTGTGGCTGTTCAGTTACCTTGTGGCGCAGGCAAATGCCGGCTTTGTCCGAACGCCTCAAAGAATGTCGCGCAAGCTTTAGCCTCGTCACCAAATTGACCGCCAACAAAGTACCTACCTACCTGCCTACCAAATCTTGCCATTGAGTCTTCCCACCTACTCCCCGTGCTACGCAACGTACACAATGGTTTACCAGGTGAGTCAAAATTTCTCGAAATTTCTCATGAGCGAGCTTTAACAGCTAAGCTAGCTAGTCTAGCCCTTTGTGCCTTTCATGTTTGCTAATGACCTTCCTTCACCTAGTCTCCCATCCTCCGGGCCCAGGCCAAGTCCCAGCTCACCTACCCTTCCTACAAGAGCCCTTATGGACCGAAGTGAGTAGCGAACCTATCGATATGCGCGGGAGCCTTTGATCCTACGATATCCATACGGCTGAAGGCTCTCTCCTATGCGGAGAACTTGCCGAACCAATCGACCGTGATGAGCTTCCGAATCAAGGCAATACCGAATTCTGGACGGATCAGGTAGATAACTGACCAGTGTCTATCTCATAGGTACCACATCCGGCCTCACATAGCCGGCATGTCATTTCCCGAGCTTACCGGACTGTAAGGAACCCGAAGCTACACCCCCTTCGTAATATCGATTCCCTTCGACGATTTATGACGTAGAGGTGTTTATGCAGAATTCGGAAGGGGTGTTATCTCAAATATAAAGGGCGCAAAGCTGACATAAAGGAATGCATAGTGGTATGAAGTCTGCTAGTTTTGGCGCCGTTGCTCTCTTTGCCGTCATCTACTACGCCTCCGGCATCCCCAGAGTGCAACGAGATATCTTACAGAAGATCCCTTTCATTCGTGGCTACTTCATCAAGGAGATCCCTGCCTCAGACAACGTGAGAATAGCCTCACCCCCAAATCCGCATCATATCACGGAAAAGAAAAGAAATACGCATGCTAACGAACTGATTTTGTATAGCCCTTCTAAGCTGATCGTCATGGGTCCGGAGACCATAGATACATAAATATAACATAAACAGTCATCGCGTCAACAGCGTGGGTGTACGGCGAACCTGTATAAAAACAAGACCAATAGATTTCCTTCCCGTTTCAATTTATGCTGTGTTTATTTGTGCTTCGTGATCCCGTCGCTCTAATTGATACAAGTCAAATGGGTACACACCCATCTTGTTCTAATGTCTAATTGGATGGTGATACATGCGTATTGTCTGCCTGCTTCGGTTGGCAGAGCCGTCTATTTGTCCGATGCCTTTTGGCCAAGCATCTTAGTCTTCATCTCGTCTTTAATGCGAGTGATGGTACCTGCACCGCCATAAACAAGGCCGGTATAGACCATGGCAACACTCGCTCCAGCATTGAGTAGTCTAAGTGCGTCCTTACCATCAACAACGCCACCTGTAGCAAATATGACTTTTTGCTCGGGAGTGTTACTCGTGGTAGTCGGAATTATAGGCTTTGCCTTGGTTGCTAGGCCTTCTTTTGGTATGCCAGTGATAGTGTCATTGATACCGGCTATGCTCGCGTCCACGGCTTCATCGGCCATCTTCTGTTCTTGAACAATTTCCTGCCATGATTGGCTGTCCAGCATCTTCCTGTACCGCTTGACCAGGTCGACGGTGCGGTCCAGCATCATCGGACCAGAATAGCCACCTGTTTCGGTCAAGGTCGCCTGCTCTTTCGACGTGATGCTAACGCCTGGTGGTATGATGCCAGTTCGGCGCTTGGTGGTATTTCCTACGATGACGCCATCCACGCCGCTCGACCACACAGCCTGTACGATTCCTTCCATCTGGCTGTCTTCATCTTCGTCCGGCGACACCTTCACCATAACCTTGGGCTTCACCTTCCTGTCCGTCCTCTGCGCCGCGTCGACTACGGCGCTTAGCAGCTTCGTCAGGGGTTCGACGGCCTGTAGTTCACGTAGACCCGGCGTATTGGGGCTGCTCACGTTAACAACTAGAACATCTGCGTAGCGGCCTAGCTTTTGAACACAGTCGACATAGTCTTTTGCGACGGCGTCCACGTTCTGCTCGTTGGTTTCCTTGTTCTTTGCAATCTGGACCAGCAGCAATCGACCGGGCAGCAAACTTCCAGGCGGCACATTGGCTCCGCCATTCAATACGCTCTCATCGTCTAGTCCCACAGTTTTCGCAAATCTGCGCACTCTCTCCCGCAATCGCATTGCCATGTTATCAGCACCACGCGAGTTGAGACCGTATCGGTTGATAAGTCCGTCGAGACCAGGAACCCGGAACATGCGGGGCTTAGGGTTTCCCTCCTGCGGCCGAGCTGTGCAGCCGCCCACTTCTACAATGGAAGGACCGAGTGCAAATAGCGCATCGGGAATCTCAGAATGCTTGTCTAAGCCAGCGGAGATGGCAATTGGGTTGGCGAGCTGTGTTCCGAAGACGGAAACAGAAATATCTGGGCCGCTAACAGTCGAGCCTCTCTCTCGCGGGTGCAGACCGAGCTCGTACAGGTTCTTCATAGATGATACAGCGGCATTGTGGGCTTCCTCAGCGTCGGGGTAGAGATATCGTAGCAGGGGTGGGACGACATAGCGGTGGACGAAAGCACGGGTATCGGTGGCGTACACGTAGACGACGAATCCAGAAACAGCTGCGCCTGTGACGTATAATGTGGTCCGGAGCCGGGAGGCTGCGGCGCCTGGGGTCGAAGAGGTGCTGGCGGCGCGTTGTTGCGTAATTCGGGGAAGCTGTCTGGGAGCCTGTCGTGCTGCTACTGCCGGAGTAGCAGCAGAGAAAATGGAACGTTGCGTGATAGCGCGTGGAAGTGCCATTGTGACGACGAAATCGCGGGCTTTGTAGCCCTCAATGGCAATTGTTGAAGGAGTGACTTGATTCAAACGAAATAAAAGCAAAAGGTAAAAGAAGCCGGAGGGAGGGGAGGTCATTCAATTGACTGGCGGGCTGGTTTGTGATGATGTGGGCTGGCTTGGGTGGCATCCGTTTGTCCAGCTCAGACAGTCGGCCCGCCAATGGTGATAGACAGCTGTGGGGCTTCAGACGAGGTTTCGCTCCAAGGTTGTGTTACTCAATTCGGAAGTACTTTATCTCCCTACCAGCATTAATTGGCTGTCTGGATAGGGTAGTGGATGCTGGCAGCAGCAAACAAACAGCTTACCTGGTATTACTGTAAACCTGTCGACTTGTTGTCTTGTAGACTTCTTGTCGATACTCTTATTTCCAGATATAATACCGAAATGATAAGATGAGTTGGTAAACAGTTAAAGTTATCATCTTCTCTGCGCTAGATCTGCTCGTGGGGCTTATTATGCGCCAACATGAGTACATCCACAAGTTACAGCGACCAATCCGCTGTGATTTGGGTTATACGTCTCCTTCTCGTATATAGCATCGCATACCTCTCGACCAAGCGCGCCCAGTTGCGAGGCTCAGTCATTGCAATCGCCATTGCGCTTTCTTATATCTCCCCAATCGCGTTATCATGGCTAGCAACCGTTAGTAAAAATGTACCTGAGCCGTACCTGGTGAGTTAAGTGTGCCACTGCTCTTCTCTTTTAAACCGGCCAAGTTCTAACCAAAGAGCGCCTTACCAGGATGAGATATTCCATATCCCCCAGGCTCAAGTTTACTGTCAGGGGAAGTATCTGGAGTGGGATGACAAGATCACTACACCGCCTGGGCTGTGAGTCTGCAGCCATCAGATGTGTTATTCAATACTAACTTGTGTTACCAGGTATATCTTGACTCTCCTATATAATCGGTTATTGGGTTTATCATGCTCTGTTCTCAGCCTTCGCGCGTTCAACGCCGACATTGTGGCATGGATTTCCGTGGTAGCTCTCGTGTGCAAAGCACACCTGACACAGCGTCATACCCAGACGGAGACAGGGCGCCGTATCTCGCCCCCCGATATAGCAACCGGCATTAGCATCGCGTCTTTCCCGGTGATATTCTTCTTCTCGGGTCTATACTACACAGATCCCGCATCGACACTCGTCGTGCTGCTTGCATACGCGAACCACCTCTCAAGAGTAGGCGCAGAACAGCCCTCTCTTCTGAACGATATCTACTCACTTATTCTTGGCATTACTACCCTCTGCTTTCGGCAGACCAATATTTTCTGGGTGGTGGTCTATATGGGAGGCTTAGAGACTATCCATGTGATCAAGACATTAAATCCTAAGCCTATCAAGACACCGAAGTTCCCAACAGTTGCCGAACAGGTCAAGTTCTATGCCTGGCGATACTCTCTTGGTGATATACATGACCCCCCTGTAAGCCCGGCGCAGCCTATAGGTAAGCACCCAGCACTGCCTTTACGAGCATATCACTGACAGGTCCAGACATCGTCCTCTGTGTCTTGAGTATTGCTATTGCCGCCCTGTGGAATTTACCGAAGGTTCTCGTCAGGTTTGTGTGGCCGCACGGCATCGTACTCGCCATGTTCATTGGCTTTGTAGCATGGAATGGTGGCGTGGTACTGGGTGATAAATCAAATCATGTCGCTACACTGCACTTTGCCCAAATGCTTTATATCTGGCCTCTTTTTGCTTTCTTCTCAGCACCATTATTCATCCCAAAGATATTCAACTTGGCAAGCAGCGCTTTACGAACGGTAAAACCCCAAGGTACCCGAGAAACTAACAGAAGCGATACATTCACCGGAGTAGATATTTGCCTAGTCTTATTCCACCGAGCTAGTATTGCCCTCGTCTTCTGTGGTGCTGTAGCGATCGCACTCCTCATCGTGCGCTTCAACACTATAATCCACCCTTTCACGCTCGCCGATAACAGACACTACATGTTCTACGTATTCCGCTACAGCATATTGCGAGCATGGTGGGTCCGGTACGCGCTCGCGCCCATATACATCCTCTGCGCATGGATGTGTTGGAGTGCATTGCAAGGCGCTGGTGGAGCCTCTGCCACTCAGGGTGGAAGATGGATACAGTCACCTTTCACTACTATTTCGCAAATCGCACTTTCAGCCACGAGCAAAGAAGGATCTATACAAACACAAGGCGCGGCAGCGGGACTGAAATCGCCGCCAACATCGACGGTCCTGATGCTCCTCCTTGCAACCACATTTTCACTCGTGACGGCACCACTCGTCGAACCGCGGTATTTCATCTTGCCGTGGGTGTTCTGGCGCCTCCTCGTGCCAAGTCCGAGCTCATCAGAAAGCACAAAAGCAACAACGCCCAAAGCCAAGAATACGGCAGCGAGCAGCAAATCAAGGCAATCCGACTCTAGCCAGAATCAAACCCCCAGCGGCGTTATTGGCAACCTCGCTCTCGTCTTCGAGATCGTCTGGTTCATGGTAATCAACTTCGCCACCATGTACATATTCATCGCCCGACCCTTTTACTGGTGGGCGCCCGACGGCTCACTTTTGGATGAGGGACGCGCCCAGCGGTTCATGTGGTAATATACCAAGTAGGGAAAGGGGATGAAGGCGGAAATCAGGGAAAATCTCGGATGTGTGTGCTTCAGGAGCGGGCATGGAGCTACCCAGACTGCCTGGTAGGTAGCTGATATTTCCACATGTACGTTTTTGTGATGTAACATGCAGAAAAAATATAATAGAAGCGAAGGTTTATAAAGCCCAGTAGACAGCACTGCAGTTACAGGATGATGGAGATTCCCTATTCCGCACGACAGCACAGTCGCTCATAGCTAAGCCATCCACTTCCCGATTTCGCTTACCACCGTAGCAGGCTTGACTGCTAGAAGTAGGTATTATGAGAGTCTATGTTGTATGTTAGGCAGGTATGGTCAGGCCGTTACTCTGGTCCCTGCCCTAGGAAGGGCTTAGTCGGTCACACCGTCCCTAATAGGCCAGTGCGTCCTGTTTTCAATTGGTACTGCCTAGTATGGTGGCACAGGCAGAATTTTCGTGACAGATCGTCCGAATACCATCTATGGTTGCTTGATGTACGCAGAAGAGCTTTCGTATTTCTTGAGACGTGCCAGCTGTGCCACATCTTACGCATCACACGATCCCGCCGAATGCGACTGCTATGTTAGAGCAGTCACCAAAAAAAGATCAACAAAATGATTACTGGTTGTATCACAACTGATAGATAAATAGGAAGCTAATGGCCTACTCCTAAGATACTTTTCTCTTGTCGTCTGTCGTTATATCAAACAAAGGTCAAGGAATAGTACCCAGCCAACATATTACTTGCCCCTGGCTAGCATTCTCTATTATGCATAAGGTACCTTAGCCGTTGTATTGACCCCAAATGTGGCCCATGCTGTCATCCTTTAATAAGAGAGCTGAATCCAATTTCGAAGGTTCGTCTCTAATAGAAAAATTACTTTCAGAGGAACGCAAATCAGGCTGACATTCGACCCATATATTGTGGAATTGACGGACGTGAACTTGTTAACTTCCCTATCCTCCCTCCCACAGCCGGGCAGCCTATCGCGTAAATCAGGACACCTACCATTCGCCGAAAATCCATGCTTTGCGATCCGTTATATTGTTGCCAGGTAGTTGGGTGCCATTGGGGGTTTCGGGTAAAAATTTGAGATTTGCAGCACATGCCTATCATGAGACCGAAGGATGAGATGGAGGCAGTGTTCAGGGGACAAAAACAGCCCAAGACTACTTAGAGTAAGTAATAAGGCCAGTACGCCAATCGTTCTTCAATTATATTGAGCAGATACTAACATGCTAATGCCGCGGACTCGTACTCCTTGGAACGACAATATATCTCATTCCAAAAATACCTAAATAGATGACTAGGTCTTAGGTGGAAGCCAGTAGGTTCAGGATCGAACCCTTTATCTCCTAATACCTGGAGAACATTAAGTATTTCGCAGTGACCGGACACTATTGGCTCTACGACGCTCTCTGGAGTACAAACCAATCTCTTACACCAACATCCAGAGAAATATCCTAGCCTGCATGTTATATATATGATGGGCGCCCCAAAAGCCTTTCGAAACACACGCAGTGTTTTGCTCGCAGCCAAGGAGAGACTGGGGGCGTTGGCATGTCAGAAGGAGTCAGGACGCCAGGGACAGTCTTCAAGGTACGCGCAACTTGTGTTTGCACACGGTCAAAGAGACAGTATCTTGCACTAGGTAATCTGTTGACGACAATGCTGATGCGTTAAGCTACATTGTAGAACACATCAACTGCAGCAATGGGCAGAAGACTACTGGATTTGGGAGTTTGCATCGTGGTTTATAAGTGCGATGCTGCTTCTAGGTGTAGTTCTGACTCTTTATCTCCACGAGGACCGGCCGCTACCAGAATGGCCTCTCAGCATAACTATCAACGCGTTGATTTCGGTTATGTCGACTATTTCGACTTCTGCACTAATTCTCGTCGTCAGCAGCGTGATAGGGCAGGGCGGCTGGTCCTCGCTTTCCAGATCGCCGGAGCCGTTATCGCACCTCGAGCTGTATGATCAGGCTACTCGAGGGCCCTTGGGAGCATTCGTATTTTTGATAAGGATCAAATGGTAACGGCGATTTCCGAACATTGAATGTTTGATCGTACACACCTAACTTAATGCTTCTAGGGACGTTCTGTCGCTCGGACCGATTATTATTCTTGCTAGCCTCGCCACAGGCCCCTTTATACAACAAATAACCTCTATTGAGGCTACAGAGGTTGTGGTTGGAAACGTGTCGCTTTCTTCTCTGGCACACTACCCAGACGTACGGATTGACGATCCAAATAATAGTGATATCCCCCACTCGGTTGTTGGTGCCATATATAAGGGTCTTTATTTTACCGGCGATTTGAAAGATCCCGACGCCCGCAACACTCTCTACGACCGACACGATTGTCCCACTAGGAACTGCACTTACCCTGAGTTCGACAGCCTGGCAGTCTGTAGCAGTTGTGCTAATATCACGGACCATGTGGCTCATGATCACAGATACCCACCTCCGAAATATGTTGTTGTAACCTATGGACCCGATGCTGAACCACAAACAGAGTCTACTATAATCAAAGACCCTGAACTCATTGATGCGCTGTCGCGCAATGGGACCGGTTATTGGCTGTACGATACTACTTTGAATTGGACTCTCCCAAACGGATTCGCATTCTTGAACTCTGGTATGAGTCAGTCGCTAGTGCAGACGACAGGGAAGTATCACCCACTTCTTCTGCACAGCGGACTTCCTATCGTTAATATCACCGGCATCCAGGGCTGCATTGACGGCAGTGGTCACTCCAGTGGTGTGAAGGCGCAGGAGTGCATGTTGAATTGGTGCGTAAATAGGTACAAATCGAGAGTCACCCAAGGCATATTACACGAAGAAGTTCTACGTACGGCCAAGTACGGCCGGAATATAAATGCCGATCTGTTGGAAAACGATACATATGTTTTTCAAATTAACAACACGGATACTGACCCGCGAACTAAGGGCGAAGATATCATGACAGTAAAAAAGGGGGGATCGCAAAGTATTAGTTATTTTCTCGCCGACACTCTCTCCGTTGAGCTTCAAACCCGAGATTTCAATCCACGAGGCACTCTTGATTACTTTCAACCATCAAACTACAGCACCTCGTATTGCCCACGGTTGCCCCTTGACATGGCCCCGACATTTGAAGCACTGGCCATTAGCATGTCAAGCGCCCTTCGGTCAACCACCTATAACGGCCACCCAGATAGCGTGCAAGTCGTGATGGGTCAAGCGTTTAAAGACGTGCCCGTAATGCGAGTCCGCTGGGTCTGGATCACTCTCCCGGTCACCTTACAAGTCACAACCCTGGTGCTGCTCTTCTACGTTGTCATGAAGACACCCAGACAGAAGATTCGGGTTTGGAAGACGTCGCTGTTGGCAAATATTTTCTTCGGCGCAAGGATTCACGACCGCATAGCCGCCGATGCATCAGGAGTGCCCGATCGGCTGGTGGATATGAAGATTGTTGCTGAGAGACTGGAGATCGGTCCGGGGGACCTCAAATAGGACTGTATGAACTAGGTACTACGAGTGGCAGGTTTGATTTCTCGAATCAAGGTTATCGTTTTCAGTGTAGGGTGAATGGATTCAGGCTTTAGAGTATAGGTACGTGACTTGCTTCCGAGCCTCGAGCACCTGTCCGACGTGAATGACCAATACTAGTAAGGCGACAAATGGATAAGGATCATTCTTTTACAAGCATGGATGTAAGTGATCACGTTTCCTCGTTTACAGGCTGGGCAGCTCTTTACAACTAGGGGAGGGAGGTCTGTGTTGTCATGAGAGAGCAGATCGTAGCTTAACCTTTAACCGTAGGATACAATGGCGCCCTCCTCCGATTCCAAGTTACGGGCGTATACGGAGGCTCCGCGGGATATGAAAAGGAACTCCAATCAATTCGATTCTTATTGCCGAGGGTTTCGTCCAGTGACAGGACGGACGATAGATATGCTTATACTAGCTTGTCTTTTACTATCATGAAAAGAGACACGCCCTGATTGGACTCTGTCTTGAGGAGGTAGTTAGCGCCTTGCTGTTATACAACTGCAGCCTACGGCAACCTTTCGGGTCTGTTTTCGTATTCAACGTTTCTTGTTGAAGGTGCGGTAGGCAGTAGTAAACTTGTAAAGGTTCCTGGGCTTACTACGCCCCCAAGTAACTACCTACGGTACATGCTGCTTAGACCCATTTTCTGTTTGTTAACCGTTGGGTTGATTTACTATCAACGTCTGAAGTCTCATATCTGAAAAAGACACAAGAAAAAAGAGCGGGGATAGTTATTACATAGACAATATGTATGTACATACTGCTGCACTATGTTTGTTTTATAAGAATGCATATTTGGATCGAGTTTACCGCGGCTATGTCACTCAATCTCGGGTTATGGAGATAATAGGAGGCAGGCAAAAAAAGCAACCGACCCCTCCTTAGAAGTACTGAGGTACATATGTAAGTATAGATCATAAATGCACGTGCTAGGTACCTAGGCATCTCTTATGTATGTGCCTGGGTTGCTGTCAAGAAGAGTCCGTTTCCAGCCGAACGACATCGGTAACAGACAGAGCCGAGTTACTTGGAGTCTAGACAAGTCATCAGGACTCAATAGAACCCCGTCCGGCACAGGCCGCACGGCCATAGGCTCGCAGCTACCAAGGTGGTGTTGGATGTATCTGGGTAGGCGGACAATCAGGCAGACAAGCAGATATATGTGCATACATATACATCTGTATATGGCTCATAGTTGATGGCTCGCAAAGTCGGACTGATGGATCGATCGATTTCACCCCACCTAGTCTAGGTATCCCGCACTCAGAGGACTCAGACTAGTAAAATGCGATAAATAATGGATGGCGTGCAGACAGTCAATTGGAGCGGCATAGGACCGGCTTTGACAGCTAACTATTAGCTTAGCATGATATTTGGCCAGCCTATCAAATATCCTTTATTTCGAAGTACCTATGCAGGTAGATGTCTGAGCATATGCTGCCGTGCTGTACCCTGCAGAGCTACCCTAGATACGTCTGTATGTAGGTACCTCTCCCAGACCCAAGGTACATGGGCGACTTTCTTCAGTGGAAGTGGGGCACTGTAAGTGGGCTTTTTTTGGCGGACTTTTGGCGGATTACCCGACCCGGGATTGGCCGAGGGATAGAGGGGTTCCCATTCAATGAAAGCATTTTGGAGCAATGGAAAAGCAGGTTACAGACACACATGCCTACAGGCATACAGATAGGGAGGTAGGTACCTACAGTTGCAGTTGCAGTTTCAACTGCATGCATCTCATTTAATGAGTTACTTTTGGGGTCGGCCCTCCGACGTCAGGATTTTCTATGTGATCTCCCTATCTGAACCATACCAACTCCCAAAGTTTTTCTCAAAAAATATCGACAAATAGAGTGTGCGCTCACCTAAACCTTTTGTTGACGCCTTTGCGACAAGCTCATCTTCACTTGCTTAGGTTTGAGGCCTTGTTTCTCTTTTGCTTTTGAACCTCGTGGGCGCTGGACGCTGGCTTTTCGCTGATTGATTGGGATCCGCTTTCGCCTTCGGAGGATACCCGTCGGTAGCCTTGCACATTCCATTTGAAACGTCAAGGCCCTCTACCTCTACATACCTACATACATACAACCAAAGAACCGAAAAGTGGACGAACATCTATCCTCATACAGCTGGTCGGGCTACCTGCTTCATACGAAACAATAGATATCTACTTCTTTTATATCCCGTAGGCCAAAGCGATCCAGTCAGACGAAAAGTGATCAATCCGTTTGCCCGGGACTGACCGACCGACCGCGAGCGTATCGCATCGGCAACTTCAACCTTAACTCTTCGCTGTACCAACCTACAAGTCCACCTACCTATCCTAATTCCCCTAGCACAAATATTTCCACAATCGAAGATGCCGTCTTCACAACGACCATTCTCCCTATTTTCTCTTATTTCTGCCTTCCGTGGACCGTCAACCTCGCCTCTCTCTGCGTCCTCACAACCGAACAAACACACATCACCCGGCAGTACATCATATAGTAGTAGTAGCAGTTCGTCGGCGGCAGCGTCACATTCACAGTCATCAACAACAACAACGACGTCGTCGCGGACTACTGCCGGCGGTAGCGTGATGAGCCAACTCCCCTTACATTCGCCGCGTCCGATCCCCGGCGCGGGCGGCAGCAGTAGTAGTAGGCCGGGCCATCGGCGTGGGAGCGACAGCAGCAGCGAAGGGTTCCGCGATGTATTAGGCGCCGATAAGTGGTATATCGGCGGTCGGACGGCCGCTGGCGAGGAGAAGTTCTTCAAGCTAGGCGTCGTGAAGCGCGTGAGGAGCCAGGACCGACTGAGCTTAGATCGCCTCAGCCTATAAAAGAAGCGACGAAATAAGTCGAGCCATACGAGCAGACGAAAGAAGAAAAATAAAAAGAAAATAAAAACTGAAGAAGGTACTTTGAAGACTGGAGTTGGTGTTCAAAGTACAAAGGCTATTGGCTATATCACTTCCTAGCCGTGGCGTGATAGTCCATGTTTAGAACTGGCCTCCTTGAAGGGCTAGTAGAGGGATTAGGATCAAGATTAAGGACCAGGGATCGTATCCATTGTTCGATTGATGAAGGTATTATACGCGGGTATAAAAGGCGCTCTGACTGTAAAAGTAGATGCGGTAAGGATGCTATCGGGTACACAGCAACATTTTATATCTATATGCATATTTTGTCTTTTTATATAACTTTTTACTGCGAAACTGCAGTACAGAACTGGGAAGGACAGGACAGGACAGGATAGGATAAGGCAGGCAGGCAGGTCAGGGTGGTTCGATCCTCATGGGCAAGGAGAAGAGGGCAAGCAGACAGGGAAACTGTCGGGTTATCAACTACCTACCTTACTTAGGTATTCATCCATACAGACCTGAAATGTAGGCACTGGATCTCATCAAAGGCGTTTTAATACTCGGTTTTTCGGCGTTTTATATTATATGGCGTCTGGGATATGGAAAGAAAGAAAGAAAGAAAGAAGGGAATATGAATGAATGAATGAATAAAAGAAGCCGAGTTTTATTTTAGTCCAGGAAGATGCCCATGATCCCAAGTTTTGGTGACCTGCTATACGTGAGATGTTGTTTTAAAGTGCTAAGTTCCTACTCGCGACACTAATGAACTGTAATCTATATGTCACAGTGATTGGGATGAAAGGAAGTATGTATGTTCAGAGTTTTAACTGATTATACCTGAGCCAGATTGAACAGAACTAATCTTATCTTATACCATCTCATATCTTCATGCCATCTCATCTCAATACTCATTCTCCCAAAGCTCCTTGCGATACCCCTCTGTCAGACGTTCATCAGAGCCATAAACCTCTTGCCACCCTACAAACCCACGATCAAGCACAAAGACTTTCTGCTCCTTTTTCTTTCCTCCCGCTCCTCCCACTCCTTCCCCTTCCTCTGCCTCTTTCTCCTTTTTCTCTTTTGTACTAGTGGAGGCGGCGGCGGCCTCCCTCTCGCGCAAGTACTGGAGCGCGGCGCCGGGGCCGCGCTGCTGACTCAGGGCACAGTGAAACACGACGGTGTCTTTATCGGCGAGCTTGCGCAGGAGAGTAGGCATAGTGGCGTCGAGGCTGGTGCTCGGGAAGTGCAGGGAGGATCTTATGTGGCCGCCTATGTGGTCTGTTTTGGATGAGTAGGTAGAAAGTCAGTGTTGAGAGTGATATAGGAGGAAAAGGGGGTCAGAAGATAAAACTAGAAAAAGAAAGAGGAAGAAAGGAAAAAGCGACTTGGGTAGAGTTGGAAAAGAAGATAACAGCAGACTAGACTGGGGAGGTGGGGAGCTAAAAAGAGGTGATGATGGAAAGAAAGGGAGGCAAGAGTTAGAGCAAAAGCAAGAAAGTGTGGAAAAAAGGAGGCCAAAGTGAGAAAAAGGAGAGTAGAACTCACCGTCATCCCGCACATCCACAACAGCAATAGAACTCGAACCTGAACCCGAAGCAGAATCCCCCGTTTTCGTTGCGGTCGCAATCCCAGTCCCCGTCGCGCTCTCTGCAGAGGCCGTGTTCGCAGCGAGCAGCATCTCGGCCAGCTTAGCAGCTGTGATGCGCTCTAAGTTCGATATCGTGATTAAGGACATATTCTCTTTTTTTTTTTTTTTTTTTCCTTTTTA